>WNGF01000736.1_pt1 | contig 48199 bp, 47 predicted proteins | sample 5400641 | NCBI WGS metagenome assembly WNGF01 (sample SAMN13153371, study PRJNA577476) | soil metagenome | isolation source: 80 cm soil or saprolite under grassland replicate 2 | place: USA:California | collected 2016-06-15 | reverse complement strand
CCCGATGCCTGCGAGATCCTGCTGCTCCGGGCCCGAGCCGACCTCGACCAGGGGCATGTCCGGGAAGCCGCGCTACAGCTGCGGGTGGGCCTCGACGCGCTGCTCGCGGAGCTTCCGGGCCGCGCGGGACCGGACCAGGAGGAGGACCTCGCCGCGCTCGAGAGCCGCCGCGAAGCCGTGGCGAGGGCCGCCGAGGAGGCGCTTGACGGCAGGCTGTCGCCCCAGCGCGCTCAGGAGGTCGCCGAAACCCTTGCGATCTGCGAGCGCGTCCTCCGCCGCCGCCGGATCCTGTCGGGCTAGGGACACCGTAGGAGCGAGTCAGCACCCGCCCAGCGACGCGGTGTTCCCCGACGCGCCCGCGCCGACGTTCGTGCGTCAAGGGAGCCAGGTTCAGGACTTCGGGCTATCCGAGAGAGGCAAGGACCGCGGTGAGCTCCTCGGCGACATCGCCGTCCAAGCGCACCGCGGCGTCGGAGTCGTAGGGAGTCGAGCTCTGCGTCACGATCGCGATCCGCCCTCCCGCGTCGAGCGTCAGCGCGGGAAGCCCGGCGACCGGATAGACCTCCAGCGACGAGCCGATGCACAGCAAGAGGTCGGCCCGCGAGCACAGGCGCTCCGCTTCCGCCATCGCCTCGGCCGGCAGGAGCTCTCCGAACAGCACCACGTCCGGCTTCACCTTGCCCGCGCAGGACTCGCACGTCGCGATCCCCTCGTCGTCGAACAGCGACTCGACCCGCTCCAGCTCATAGCTCGCATCGCAGCTGGTGCAGCTCGCCGTGGCGATCGACCCATGCACCTCGATCACGTGCTCGGAGCCCGACTTGCGGTGGAGGCGATCGACGTTCTGGGTGATCACCGCCTCCAGAAGCCCCCGCCGCTCGAGCTCCGCGAGCGCCTCGTGCGCCGGGTTCGGGCGCACGTCCGAGAGCATGTGGAACCGGGGCCGGTAGAAGTCCCAAAAGCGCTTCGTGTCGCGGTGGAAGGCGTCGATGGTCGCCACGGACATCGGATCGACCTTCTCCCATAGCCCCTTCCCAGGAGTCCTGAAGTCGGGGATCCCGGAGGGCACGGAGATCCCCGCCCCGGTCAGGGCAACCGCGCACTCACTTTCCCGGATGAGCTCCGCGAGCCGCTCCGCGGACGCGCGCGAGGTCTCAGTGCGCGACTTCATTCAGTGAGCGTAGGGAAGGTCGGCGGCCCGCTACTTCCCTTGCCACTTCGCCTTGCGCTTGCCGAGGAACGCGGAGATCCCCTCGCGCGCGTCCTCGGAGCTGAACGCGGCGACGAAGCCGCCCTTCTCGGCCTCGATCCCCTCGTCCAGGTCGGGCTTCGCGGAAACCTTCTTGATCTGCTCCACCGCGACGGGCGCCTGGCCTGCGAGCTTGCGAGCCCACGCGAGCGCCGTGTCGAAGAGCTCGTGGTCGGGGACGACCTCGTTGGCCAGCCCGAGCTCGTGCGCCTGGGCGGCCGAGATCGGCTCACCAAGGAGATTCATCGCCAGCGCCTTCGACTCGCCGACCAGCCGCGTAAGCCGCTGGGTGCCGCCGAACCCGGGGATGATCCCCAGGTTGATCTCGGGCTGGCCGAAGCTCGCCGACTCCGCGGCGATCCGGAAGTCGCACGCCATCGCCAGCTCGCAGCCACCACCGAGCGCCAGCGAGTTGATCGCGGCAATCGTCACCTTGTTCGACTGCTCCATGCGTCGCATGAGGCCATGGCCGCCGTTCAAGAGCTCCCTGCCGGCCTCCGGGTCCGTCATCTTCGTGAATTCCTTGATGTCGGCACCCGCGCAGAACACGGCGAAGTTGGACGAGGCGAAGATCACCGCCCGGATCTCGTCGCGCCCTTCGATGTCGTCCCACAGCGCCGACAGATCGCGGATCATCTGCGGCGAGATCGCGTTCGTCGGCGGCCTGTTCAGCCACACGATCGCGAGCTCGTCTCGCGTCTCCAGCAGCGCCGTCTCCTTCTGCTCCGCGCCCTCGTCGGGCTGCGGATAGAAGAGGAACCCCTGGCCGGTCTTCTTGCCGAGCCTGCCCTGGTTGACGAGCCTCCTCAGCAATAGCGGGGCGGTGAAGGCGTTCCCCCACTCCCGCTCGGCCGCCTTGAGGCGCTCGAGCATCTCGTCCAGCCCCGCCTCGTCGGCCCGCGCCAGCGGGCCCGGCAGGATCCCGGCGCCCATCATCATCCCGAGGTCCACGTCCTTCGTCGTCGCCACGCCCTCGTCGACCAGCATCACGGCCTCCACGAAGGCCTTCAGCTGGAAGCGCTCGACTACCGTCATTTCGCCCGCGGCAGTCGCGGCCTCCATCAATCCTCGCCCCCGTGCTTGTAGTAGCCCTGGCCGCTCTTTTGGCCGAGGTTGCCGGCCTCCACCAGCTCCTTCATCTTGGGGTGGACGTAGAACCGGTCGCCGTAGCTCTCGCGGAGGTGCTCGGCGACGTGCAGGACGGTGTCCAGCCCGAGCAGGTCGGAGAGGTAGAACGGCCCCATCGGCGTCACCTTCGCCTCGGCGATCTCCTTGTCGATCTCCTCCGGTGAGCGCCCGCTCTCGTCCGCATGTCGCCAGATCTCCGAAGCCGCCGAGTTCAGCACCCGGTTCACCACGAAGCCGGGTTCCTCGCCGCAGCGGATCGGGTTCTTGCGGACCTGCATGGCGAAGTTGGCGGCCGCCTGGGCCGTGTCCTCGGAGGTGTCATCCCCCTCGACGATCTCGATCAGCCTCATCACCGAGGCTGGATAGAAGAAGTGAAAGCCCACGACCCTGTCCGGTCGCGTTGTCGCGGAGCCGATCTCGGAGATCGACAGCGCGGAGGTGTTGGAGGCCAGGATCGCGTGCCCCGGGGTCACCTCGTCGAGCTCGCCGAAGACCGCCCTCTTCACCTCCATCTTCTCGGGCACCGCCTCGATTACGAAGTCGGCGTCACCGAAGCCGTCGTACTCCGTCGTTCCCGTGATCAGCCCCACGATCTCCTCGAGCCGGGCATCCGCCTGCTCCTGCGTGATCTTCTCCTTGCCCACCAGGCTCGTGAGCTGGCCCCGGGTGACGTCCCGAGCCTTCTCGAGCCCAGCGTCGACGAGCTCCTGCTTCACGTCCTTCATCACCACCGGGACGTCGGCCGACGCGATCACCTGGGCGATCTCGCCTCCCATGGTCCCGGCGCCCAGCACCGCGGCCTTGAACACGAACATTCCCGGATGCTATGCGTTTTCCAGCTCAAGCTTCAGCCGGGTCAGCGAGCGCCGTAGCGAGCCCCGCATCTGCGAGCGGACGAACAGACGATCGGTGAGCCAGGAGAAGGCGCCGCCCTTTCGCAGCCGGTATTCGAGCTGCTGCGCGACCCGCGTCCCCGCCCCCTCGATCGCGAAGGTCGTCCTCAGCTCGCCGGCGCTCTCCGGATCCCGGAACGCGACCCTGTGAAGGCGCCGCGATTCGTGCTCGAGGACATGCTCCGTCACCTCGCCGCGTCCCGCGGGGATCGAGCGCCAGCGAAGCGACCCTCCCTCTTCCGGATAGCCGTCCGACGTCTCTACGGAGCCGAATCCGTCGACCCATGCCGGCCATCCGCGGGGCTCGAAGTAATAGGCCCAAGTTTCGGCGAGCGAGGCCTGGATCAGGACCGATTCCGTGACGCCGCTCATCGCCCCTCCCCTCGGCCCGAGGAATCGCCGTAGACCTCGCGCTTGATCAGTGCAACCGACTTGATCACCGAGTCCAGGAACGGCTCGAGTTCGTCCAGCAGCCGCCGGTACTCCTTGCGCCCGGCAGCGGTGATCGAGTAGAAGCGCCGCGTTCTGCGGTCGGGATGCTCCCACTGCCCCTTGATCAGGCCCCGGCCCTCCAGGTCTCGGAGCAGCGGATAGATCGTGTTGGGATTGACCGAGATCACCCCGTCCGTGATCGACTCGATCTCCTCGATCAGCCGGTTCCCGTATGCGGGTTCCCTCGAGATCAGGTGGAGCGTCAGCAGCGGGAACAGGTCCCGGCGGCGGATCTCGCCGCCGAACACGTCCATCGCCCCTCTCGTGCGGCGAGCCTGAGTCCTCGTCTCCGCCGGGGTGGCTCGAGCGCGCGCCGCCCGCGCCGCCTCGGCGAGCTTGCGATCGTGGGCCATCTCAGCCGACTATAGGCGGGCGTGGTCTGTGCGGCTCTGTGATCAGCCGCACTGCCACACGCGCCCCGGTCGGGTGTAGCCTCGGTCCTGTAGCCGGGCCAGGATGATCCGGCGTCCGGCACGCCGACAGGAGGATGAGATGGCGAACATGCACGTCAACCAGCGCACGCAGTACGAGCGCACCGAGCTGGGCCATACGAAGGGCTCGAGGCTCCTGAGCAGCCGCTCGACGCGGCCCGTGATCGCCTACACGTTGATCGCCGTCGCAATCGCAGGCGTGCTGGCCTATGCGACGATCGCGGGCATCGACAACTGGTACCAGGTGCTCGTCCTGGGCGTGCTCGTCGTGATCGTCTTCGGGCTCGCAGCGTGGGTCTACCCGGACCGCAAGCACATCTGACCGCAGACGCCAGGGGACGGCAGACGCCCGGCGCCCGCCTGAGCTGACGCGCTAGGCGACCTCGGCCGCGGCCGGCGCCTGCTCGGAGGCCTGCTCGCCCGCGTCGGTCTCTTCCCGGGTGCTCTCCGGCTGGGGGTCCTCGATGCGCCGCGGCATCAGCACCTCGCGCGCGATCACGAGGCGCTGGATCTGCGAGGTGCCCTCGTAGAGCTGCATGATCTTGGCGTCGCGCATGAGCTTCTCCACGGGATACTCCTTGATGAAGCCATAGCCGCCGTAGACCTGCACGGCGTCCACGGTGACCTCCATCGCGGTGTCGGCGGCAAAGCGCTTCGCGTGCGAGGAGACCAGCGTGTTGCGCTGCCCCTGGTCCAGCAGGACGGCCGACTCCCAGACCAGCAGGCGGGACGCCTCGATCTTCGTGGCCATGTCGGCGATCATGAACGCGACCGCCTGGTGCATGGCGATCGGGACGCCGAACTGGACGCGCTCCTTGGCGTACTCGGAGGCGAACTCGAACGCGGCGCGGGCGATCCCGACGGCCAGCGCCGAGACGCCCGGGCGAGTCCGGTCCAGGGTCATCATCGCGAGCTTGAAGCCCCTGTTCTCCTCGCCGATCATGTTCTCCGCGGGGACCTCCACCTCGTCGAAGGAGATCGTCGCGGTATTGGAGGCGCGCTGGCCGAGCTTGTCCTCCTTCTTGTCGACGGTGACGCCGTCGGCGTCGCGGTCGACCACGAAGGCCGTGATCCCACGGTGGCCCGCGTCGGGGTCCGTCTTCGCGTAGACCGTGTACCAGGAGGCGTAGCCGCCGTTCGTGATGAAGCACTTCGACCCCGAGATCACGTACTTGTCGCCCTTCTTCACCGCACGCGTCTTCATGCCCCCGACGTCGGAGCCGGCATCGGGCTCGGTGAGGCAGAAGGAGGCGAGCTTCGGCTCCTCGGTGAGCATGCCGAGGTACTTTTGCTTCGTCTCCTCGGAGGCTCCGATCAGAAGCGGCGCGCAGGCCAGCCCGTTCGCCATCAGGCTCGTCCCGATGCCCGAGCAGCCCCACCCGAGCTCCTCCTCGATCAGACACCCGGAAAGGGTGTCGAGGCCGGGTCCGCCGTACGCCTCCGGGATGTGGACGTTCATGAGTCCCACCTCGAAGGCCTTGTCGATGATCTCCTGGGGCCAAGTGCCGTCGCGGTCGTAGTCCCAGGCGACGGGTCGGATCTCCTTCTCAGAGAAGTTGTGGGTCAGCTCGCGCAGATCCTTCTGCTCGTCCGTCAGCGTGAAGTCAACCAAGGCTCTGGAGCTCCTTTTCCTGGTTTGGAGGAATCCGATCGACGCCAGCCGATTGACTGGTCAGTCAACCAGCCCAGACAGACAAGGATACTGGAAGTAATCTTGGTGGGTGCTGCCTCTCGCGCTCAGTATCAGCACCGGGGAAGCGATCCTGATCGTCGTCTTTGCGGCGATCCCCGTGGCCCTCATCACCTTCGTCGCGGGCGCCGGGAAGGCCCTCGACCAGGTCGGCAAAGGCCAGTTCGCGGTGGAGTTCGAAAGCGACCTGCCGCAGAAGCTCACCGACGATTCCGCGCCGGCCTCGGCGGAGATGCGCGAGGCAGAGATCCGGCAGCTCCTCGAAGCGAAGGCATACCGCCGCGAGGCGCGCGGAGAGGAGCCACTTGACGTGGAGGCCGAGCTCGAGAAGCTTCTCGCGGAGCGCTCCGCAACGCCGTCCGGCACAGATCCCCAGCTGGCCGAGGAAGTCCGGCAGCTGGTGGTGGCCCGCAACGAGCGCCGCGTCCGTCAGGGCAAGGAGCCACTTGACGTGGAGCAAGAGGTCGAGCGACAGCTGCGCGAGCTCGAGAATCTCGGGCAGTAGCGGGCTCAAGAACCTCGGGCGGTTAGCTGGTAATAGGATCGCGTCATGGCCCCGGAGCCCGAGACAGGCAGCCGCACGGTCGACGTCGACGAGATGCTCGTCCGCCCCGGGACCTACTTCAATCCGCAGACCGAGGTCGTCGTGATCGTCGACGACTCGGCTTCGATCGACCAGGAGATCTTCAACATGGAGGCCTATGAGGGAGCGGACTGGGTGCGGATCTCCGACGAGGCCCCCGTCGACGAGGACGGCCTGGACGCGACGCTCGAGGAGTTCCAGACGCACTACCACGGCGGCACGGCCGGGTCGGTATCTGCGACGGCGCTCGAGCAGGGCGACGGCGCCGACGCGGACGAGGAGGACGGCGAGTCGCAGGATCCCGGACGGGAGGACTGATGCCAGGAGCGGACTACGCAATCTGCAAGCGCGACGAGGCGCCCGACTGGATGGCGGGCTACCAGGGGTTCGGCGAGATGAGGTCGTTCACGGACGCCGTCGACGCCGACGAGGTGGCGTTCAGCTGGCGCCTGATGCCCCCGGACACCGGCGGCAAGGGTTCCTACGGTCACCGCCACAAGGACCAGGAGGAGCTCTACTTCGTGGTCCGCGGGACGGTGCAGTTCAAGCTCGGCGACGAGGTCGTCGAGGTCGGGCCCCACACCGCGGTGCGGGTTGGCACGGAGGTCTTTCGCTCGGTCCACAACGACGGCCCGGACGAGGCCGAGCTGATCATCTGCTCGATCAAGGCGAAGGGCGACGAGGCAGAGGGCGAGAAGCTCGAGGACTTCTGGCCCGCGGGCTGACCCGAGCGAGCCGGCACCGCTCCGCGTCGCGGATAAGTAGCGGTAGGTCGCTGTCCGCCGACTTCTGAAGCATTTGCTGGGCTATGACATGCAAACCCTTCAGAAGGCGATTCGGCCCGGTGAGCCCGCCCGCAAGTCGGCGGGGCCTAGGCGAAGGCGAAGACGATCGCGAGGATGGCGTATACGGCGAGGAGCTGTGCACCCTCGAACCAGTTCGACTTGCCCTCGTGGGTCACGTAGTTCGCGATCAGTACGGCGATCACGAGCGCGCCGATCTCGTAGCCGTTGAAGACCAGCGGCAGCGGGGCCGGGCCGATGAAGAATGCGGCGAGGACGAGCACCGGGGCAACGAAGAGCGCGACCTGGGCGCTCGAGCCGATCGCGATGTTCACTGAGAGGTCCATCTTGTCCTTGCGAGCGACGATCACCGCCACCCAGTGCTCCGCCGCGTTTCCAACGATCGCCACCACGACGGCGCCGATGAAGAACTCCGACAGCCCCAGCGATTCGGACGCCGCGCTGATCGAGCCGACCAGGACCTCTGACATCACGGCGACGGCGACACCCGCGATCGCCAGCATTACGACCGCGGTGCGCGTCGACCACCCCCAGGTGTCGTCCTGCTCGTAGTCGGGGTTGAAGATGTCGCGATGCGTCCGCAGCGAGAAGACGAGCCCGACGAGATAGACCAGGATCAGCACCCCCGCGATCAGCCCGGAGAGGACCTCCACGGACGAGCTGAAGGGGAAGCGCTCCGGCCCCACCGAAGGCAGTCCGTCCCCGCGGATGAGCTCGTAGATGGTGGGCATCGCGAAGGCCGCCGTCGCGGCGAGCAGCATCGAGGTCTGGACGCTCGCACTCGTGGGGCTGAACGTCTGCTCGCGCCTGCCGAAGCCGCCGACGAGCATCGCGGCGCCCAGGACGAGCAGCGTGTTGCCGATAATGGAGCCGATCAAGGTGGCCTTCACCACCTCGTGGAGGCCTTCCCCGAGCGCGAACAGGGCGATGATCAACTCCGGCGCGTTGCCGAAGGTGACGTTCAGGAGCCCGCCGATCCCCGGCCCCGAGCGCGCGGCGAGCTCCTCGGTCGCCCGCCCCATCAGGGCTGCTGTGGGGACGATTCCGAGCGCCGACGCACCGAAGACCAGCGCGTCGCTCGCGCCGGCGACGTCGAGGGCGATGGCGATCGGGATGAACGGCACGAGCAGATACGGCCAGCCGTGGCCGAAGAAGAAGCTCGCATCGAGTCGCGGCGTGCGTCCGACGCCCGTCATCCGGTCAGCCTATTCGCCGTCGTGATCTAGACTCCGCTCGCGTGAGGACGCGCCGCTTCGGCGACACCGACCTCGAGACGTCAGAGGTCGGCTTCGGCACCTGGGCCCTCGGCTCGACCTGGTGGGGTGACGTCAGCGAGTTGGCGGGCGAGCGCCTGCTCCTCGAGGCCCTGGAGCTCGGGATCACGTTCTTCGAGACCGGCGACGCCTACGGCCAGGGGGCCAACGAGGAGCTCGTGGGCGGGGTGCTCGCACCCCACCGCGACGAGATCCAGATCTCGACCAAGTTCGGCTACGTGCTCTCCGGTGGCCGCCAGGAGCACTCCGAGGGCGAGCGGCCACAGCGCTGGGACGGCCCGTTCGTCCGCGCCGCGCTCGAGGGGAGCCTGCGGCGCCTGCGGACGGATCGCGTCGATCTCTACCAGCTCCACAACCCGCGGGCAGAGGCGATCGACTCAGACGATTGCTTCGCCACGCTGGAGGAGCTCAAGGCCGAGGGCAAGATCCGCCACTACGGCGTCGCGCTCGGACCGGCGATCGGCTGGCGCGAGGAGGGCCTCCGGGCGATCTCGACCCGCTCCATCGCCTCGGTGCAGACGGTCTACAACCTGCTGGAGCAGGAGCCCGGCCGGGACCTCATGGCGGCGGCGGCCGAGCACGGCGTCGGCGTGATGGCCAGAGTGCCGACCTCATCGGGCCTGCTCGACGACCACCTGACGCCGGAGACGACCTTCGGGCCAGGCGACCATCGGCGCCATCGCCCGCGCGAGTGGCTGGTGGAGGGCCTTCAGAAGATCGACCGGATCCGCTTCCTGTGCGGGCCCGAGACCGGGCGCACGATGGCGCAGGCGGCGCTTCGCTTCATCCTGGCCCAGCCGCAGATGGCGGTCGTCATACCGACGATGACCAGCGCCGACGAGCTGCACGAGTACGCCGGAGCGGCGGACGTGCCCGACCTAACCGAGGACGAGCTCGCGCGGGTCGGCGCACTCTACGAGCGCAACTTCGACGTCGAGCGAGCCGGGATGGCGAGCGCGTGAGAAACCAGCCCCAGCGCCCGTCGGGAACGGGCGCGGCTGGTTTTGAGCCGGTTACCGCGTAGCCGCTGGTTTCCGCCTAGCCCTTTAGAGCTTCGACGCGCAGGCGTTGATCTTGTCGGGGTTGCTCCCGGCCTGCTGGACGCACTTCAGGTACTGGGCGCTCGGCCCGCCGCCCCCACCGGGGACGGTGGGCAGGCCGCCACCGCTCGTACCCCCGAGCGAGCCGAGCGGAAGGCCGCCGAGGCCCAGCTTGCTGAGGAGCTCGGAGATCGGCTTGGCGCCCGAGGGCGCGCTGATCGTCTGCGGCTGGTTCACGTCGCTCAGGGCGATCGAGAAGTCGAGCTTGACGCTCGACACCGAGCCCCCGGCGCTGGCGGGCGGCGTGATAGTCATGGACACGGCGAGCTTGCGCAGCAGGTGGTCGTCCGAGCCCGAGTAGACGTCGATCGTCGCGTCCTGGATCGCGCTCTTCAGCTGGTCGAGCTGGGCTGGGCTCACGGACTGAGCGGCGCCGCCCGGCGCCTGCTGGGCGAGCTTGCCGACGTCGGCGACGATCTGGGACACGTCCGCGTCGCCGTGGATGTGGATCGTGTTGGTGCCCTCCACGTCCTCGTCGCCCTCGTTGGTGACGTTCGTCAGCCAGTTCTTGGGATCGACCCCGAGCTGGTTGAGGATCGAGGAGCTCTGGCTCTGCCCGGCCTGCGCCTGCGCTGCGGACTGCTCGTAGGACTTCTTGAACTGCTGGAAGAGGGACGACCCCACCTCATAAGCCTGGTCCTGGTACTCGACGTAGGCGTTGTCCTGGGTGGCGATCAGGCTGCCGTTGAAGCTGAAGCTCTGCCCGGCCCCCGTCGCGCTGATGTCAGCGGTCAGATCGAACTGGGGGAAGGCGGTCTGGTCGTTGGCGTCGGTTTGGAACGGCCCTTCGATGGTGGCGGTGACGCTGCCGGACTGGGAGCCCTCCGCCGATCCGTCGAGGGTGATGTTGAGGTTCCCGCTCGAGATCTTCGTTTCGTTGTTGAACGTCTGGTCGAGGACCTGCTGCGGGTCCTCGGACCCGCCGTCTCCGCCGCCTCCGCAGCCGGCCATGGCGGCTGGGATCGGCAGGGCGATTGCGAGAACGGCGACGGCGGTGCGGATGCGGATCACGTGGGAGCTCCCTCTTCCTCGGTGCTAGGTCGCGGGGCAGAGTACATGACGCCGATAAAGCGGTTGCACCGTGAGTCATGTCACACGGCCCCGCATGGCGGGGTGCGTATCGTTCGTCACGTGGGTGGAGTGGCCTGCCCCAGCTGTGGAGCCGAGAATCCCGAGCGGGCTCGATTCTGCATGTCCTGCGGCGCGGGCCCCGCCGCCAGGTGCCCGTCCTGCGCCACCGAGAATCCTCCGGGCGCGAAGTTCTGCATCGATTGCGGGACGGCGCTCGGGGCCGGCGCGGCCGCTCCCTCGGGAGGACCCGCGCCCGCCACGCCCCAGGCGCCTGGTCCGGCGGCGCCCTCGCCACCGCCCGCCGGCGGCGGCCTCTTCGGCGGCCAGCTCCCGGGCGCCGGGGCGCCCGCGTGGGGCTCGCCCGTGGGGGGCCTGCCCGAGGAGCGCCGCAAGGCGACGGTGCTGTTCGCCGACCTGTCCGGCTACACGGCCGTCGCGGAGCGCATGGACCCGGAGGCCGTCAAGTCCTTCGTGGATCGCGCGCTGCGCCGCCTCGGCCAGGAGGTGCTCCGGTACGGCGGCACCGTCGACAAGTTCATCGGCGACAACGTGATGGCCGTGTTCGGCGCTCCCGTCGCCCACGAGGACGACCCCGAGCGTGCGGTCCGCGCGGGGCTTGCCATGCAGGCCGCGATGGAGGAGATCAACAAGGACATCGTCGCCGCGACGGGCGTCAGCTTCTCGCTGCGGGTGGGCATCAACTCCGGCGACGTGCTCGCCGGGCAGGTCGGTGACGGCTACACGGTGATCGGCGACGCTGTGAACGTGGCGTCGCGGCTACAGACCGCGGCGCAGCCTGGAAGCGTGACGGTCGGCGAGATCACACATCGCCTGACTCGCGGCGCGGTTGAGTACGAGGAGCTCGAGCCGCTGAACCTGAAGGGAAAGGCCCAGCCGGTGGCGGCCTGGGAGGCGGTTCGTGTGCTGGTTCCCGGTCCGTCCTTCCGCGGCGCACGCGTAGCCGCGCCGCTGATCGGGCGCGAGTACGAGTCCGAGCTGCTCCTGTCCCTCTTCGACCGAGTCGTCCGCGAATCGCGACCGCATCTCGTCACGGTCATCGGGCAGGCCGGGGTCGGCAAGTCACGCCTGCTTCGGGAGCTGGCGAGGCAGATCGGCGAGCGCGAGCAGAAGGTTGGGTTCCGGGTTGGCCGCTGTCCCGCCTACGGGGCCGGGCTCGCCTACTGGGCTCTCGGCGAGATCATTCGAGGGCAGTTCGAGATCGTCGACACCGATGCCTCCGACGTGGCGTGGACGAAGCTCCTGCGCGGGATCGAGGCCGTCGTCTCCGACGCCGAGACGGACGAGTCGCCCGAGCGGCTCGCCGCCACGATCGCCCGCCCGCTGGGCATCGAACCACCGCCCGAGCACGCCGCCTCGACGGCCCACGACGCGGACGACCCCCAGCAGATGCGTGACCGGCTCTTCTCTGCTGTGCGCTCCCTCGTGGAGGCGGCGAGCCGCCGCTGGCCGGTGGTCATTGCGATCGAGGACATCCACTGGGCCGACGAGGGAATGCTCGACCTGATCGAGTATCTGGCGCGCTGGGTGCGCGGCCCCGCTCTCGTCGTCTGCCTGGCGCGCGACGAGCTTCTCGACCGCCGGTCCGGCTGGGGCGGCGGGCGGCGAAACGCGACCACGATCGCGCTCGAGCCGCTTTCTCAGGACGAGACGCAGGAGCTGGTGTCCGCCCTGATGCCGAGCGCCAACGGTGCGGAGCAAAACGGCGGCGAGCTCGTCCCCCTCGTGGCCGAGCGCTCCGCCGGCAACCCGCTGTTCGCAGAGGAGATGGTCAACCGGATCCGGGAGGAGGGCTCGAAGGACGTCCAGACGCTCCCGGAGAGCGTCCATGCGGTGCTCGCCGCTCGGCTGGATTCGCTCTCGGTGCCCGAGCGGCGCGTGCTTCAGCATGCCTCGGTCGTCGGGCAGGTCTTCTGGGAGGGGTCTCTCACGGGCCTCGAGGACGAGGAGGGAATCGGCCTGCCGGACGCGTTGGCAATGCTTCAGGAGAAGGACCTCGTCGTCCCCACGGCGGGCAGCCGCCTGGCCGGCGAGCACGAATACGCCTTCAAGCACGTCCTGATCCGCGACGTTGCGTACTCGACGCTGCCGAAGTCGGTACGGGCACAGAAGCACGCGCAGGTCGGCGAGTTCATCGAGGAGCGCGCGGCCGACCGTTCCGAGGGGGTCGTGGCCATGGTCGCCGACCATTACGGCCGGGCCGCGGCGCTCGGCGCCGACGCTGACATCGATCAGGCGTACCTCGAGCGGATCAACGTCAAGGCGCTGGCCGCGCTGGAGGCCGCCGGCGACGCCGCCGCGTCGCTGTACTCGAATCAGGAGGCGGTCGCGCATTACGAGAAGGCGCTCTCGCTGGGCCGTGAGCTCGACGCCGCCACACGCGCTCGCATCGCGGAGAAGCTCGGCGACGTCGCGCTGCGCCTTGGGAGGGTGGATCAGGCGACGGAGGTCTGGGAGCAGTGCCTCGATTTCCACCGCCGCGAGGAGGACCTGGCACGTGTGGGCGACCTGCACCGCAAGATCGGGGCCGGGCTCTGGCACAAGGGCGACCGGGAGGGGTCGATCGAGCACTACCAGAAGGGGATCGACCTGTTGAAGGACGGCCCACCGTGCCTCGAGCTCGTGCGCCTGTACGAGGAGGCGGCCTCGCTCTACATGCACACCGGCGACAACATGCTGGCGATCTACGCCTCCGAGAAGGCGCTTCGCCTCGCCGAGCGCCTCGGGGAGGATGCGGCGGCGAGCCGCGCGCACGGAATCTTCGGCCGCGTCTTCGGCCGGATCGGCGACTCGGAACGGGCGCGCCAGAACCTGGAGCGCTCCGTCGAGCTCGCCCGCGAATCGGACCCGGCGGAGGCAGTTCGCGCCCTGTTGACGCTGGGTTACCACCTCGAGGTCTCGGAGGCCGACTACGACGGCGCCGGCGCGGCGTATCGCGAGGCGCTCGAGCTCGCCGAACAGACCGGAGATCTGCCCTCCAAGGTGGAGCTGCATGCCGCGCTGGCCCAGCTCGCCGTGCACGGCGGCGACTGGGAGTCGGTGAAACGCGAGGCGGATGCCTCGGGCAGCCTGGCGGAGCGCGAGGGCCTGACGGGCAAGCTCTGCTTCCCGGACATGATGCGCGGCATGCTGCACTGGCGCGAGGGGCGGTTCGACGAGTCCGCCAAGGCGCTGCGCCGCGCGGCCGAGCTGGCGGAGCAGGTCGGCCGCTCGGAGGTCGCATTCCAGTCGCTGTTTTGGCTCGCCGCATCTCTTCGCCAGCGCGGCGATCACGCCGACGCGGACACCGAGCTCGCCCGGGCGCTCGACCTCTGCGAGCGCGCCGGCCTCGTCGCCCAGTCGGTGGAGGCGATCTCCGCCCGCGCCGTCAACCTGGCGCTCGCGCAACGCCTGGAGGCCGCTCGCGAGGCCGCGGACGAGGCGGAGCGCCTTGCCGACCGGCTCCGCTATCCGGTCGGCAAGGCGGCGAGCCTCGAGGCTCGCGGAGCCGTGGCAGCCGATCCCGCCGAGTCGAGCGCCGCGCTGAGCGAAGCCCGCTCCGCGTGGAACGCGCTTGGCCGGCCGCTCGACGGTGCGCGCGCCGAGTACCTGCGCGGGCGCCTGCTTCTCGAGGCGGATCCGGAGGAGGCGCGCACCGCGCTCGAGACTGCGGCGAGCGAAGCCGAGCAGTACGGCGTCGGCCATCTGGCCCGCCTCGCCCGCGACCTGATCCCGGCATAGCCGGAGCACCCGAACCGCCGCCCCGAGGTCTCAGCCGATGAAACGTCGCAGCGGTTCCTGAGAGAATCGGCCCATGCCCCGGATCGAGCGCCCTGACGGAATCGAGCTCCACTGGGAGGAGCGGGGCGAGGGGCCGCCCGTCGTCCTCCTCAGCTACTGGAACATCGTCCCCGCGGCCCTCGAGCCGATCACCGGCGAGCTGAGCGTCGACCATCGCGTGATCCGTTACGACGACCGCGGCGCGGGCGAATCCACTCGTCAGGGGCCCTACGACCTCGATACGGCGGCGGCGGACTTGCAGGCGGTCGTCGAGGAGACGTCAGACGAACCCGTGGTGCTGCTCGGCACCGGCGACGGACCTCACCGCGGGGTGCGCGTAGCCGCCCAGCACCCCGATCTGGTGGAAGCGGTCGTTTGCGTGGGCGGCCCGCCGGTCGGGCGTGATCTGTTCGGGGACGCGGAGGCGATGGCCGCATCGGATGTCGTCGTCAACGCGCTGCTCGACATGGCCGAGACCGACTACCGCACGGCGCTTCGGTCCGTGGTCACAGCGGGCAATCCGCAGATGACCGAGGACGAGATCCGGGCACGAGTTGACATCCAGGGCGAGCACGCCGACCCCGAGGTGTCGCTGGCGCGGCTGCGGGCATGGATCGAATCCGACTCCACGGCGCATTCCAGAGCGCTCGGCGACCGGCTCTGGGTCCTGCACGCGGAGGGGTTTGGCGGAGGCTGGTTTCCCTCCGGCAGGGATCTCGAAGAGCTCGTAGACACGGTTCTGCCTAAGGCCCACCTCGAGGAGATCGACGACGGGATGGTCAGCCGGCCCGACCAGGCGGCCGCCGTCGTGCGCCGGATCACGTCGCGGATCCGGGCCGCCCGAAGCTGATCCGCGATGCCCTCCCTCGTCCGCCCCGACGGGATCGAGCTCCACTGGGAGGAGCGAGGCACGGGCGCCACGATGATGCTCGCTCCGTGGTGGTCGGGACATCCCGCCGTCTACGAGGGCCTGCTGTCCGAGCTCGCCCGCGACCACCGGGTTGTCGTCTGGGATGCGCGCGGAACGGGGAGATCGACCCGGTCCGGCCCCTACGACATGGGGACGGACTGCACCGACCTCGAGGCGCTCCTCGAGCACCTCGGCGGCGGCGTATCGGTGATGTGCGTCGCCGATGCCACGAACCGGGCGTGTCGGGTTGCCGCGACCCGGCCGGAGCTCGTCGACGCCGTGCTGGCGTTCGGCGCCGGGCCGTTCGCGCTCACGCACTTTCAGGGAGAGGAGGGGATGCTCGCCTCAGACGCGGTCGTCAACGCCTTCCTCGAGATGCTCGAGCGCGACTACAGGGGCGCGCTTCGCACGATCCTCTCCGCGACCAACTCGCAGATGTCCGAGGAGGAGCTGCGCGAGCGCGTCGCGGCTCAGATCTCGCACTGTCCCCAAGATGCCGCGGTCGGTCGGGTGCGCGCCTGGGCCGAGGACGATCCCACGGACGCGGCGCGAGAGCTCGGGGAGCGGCTCTGGATCTTCTCGGCGCCGGATGCCGCCGGCGCGTGGCTACCCCCGGCCGAGGAGCGTCGGAGGTTGATCGAGGCGCACATGCCGGACGCCCATCTGGAGGAGACCGAGCCCGGCACCGGACCCGTCTCGAACCCCGACCTCGTTGCCGGACGCATTCGCCAGATCATCGCGAAAGCCTGAAAAAGAAGCGGGGCGCTCGCCCGGCGCCCCGCTCCCGCATGGGAGGTGCCCCGCGGGGGCCTCTCACTGCCCCCGCAGTCTTGGTTGTGTCACAGGGATCGGCAAGGCGCCGGGCGGCTGGAGTCTCGGCCCCGTACCTGGACGTCTGATCGAGCCGAGCTTCCCGACGCCTAGGGCAGGTCCAGAGGCGTCAGGCGCCGGGGATCGTGAACATCGCCGGGATCTGAGCGGAGAACATCAGGTCCCCCTCGATCTTCAGCTTGCCGCTCATGAAGAGCATCGGGCCGTTCGCGTTCCCGGACACCAGGCGAAGGAAGTCCACCCCGTCGAGCTTCAGGGTCACCCGCGGATTGGAGCGCGGCTCCGGACTCGTCGTGCACTTCCCGTCCGCGATCACCACCTCCCAGTGGTCCTCGCCGCCATCGGGGCGACCCGCGATCCTCCAGTGGATCACGGCGTCCGAGGCGACGTGAGGCCTGAAGTGCTCCTCCATGCGGCGGAAGATCTCGCCGATGATTCGATCTCGCACCGGCCCCTCCATGGCCTCGCGGAGCTGGCCGTCTGGCGTCTCGGCGATGTTGCGCGCGAACTCCTGCGGATCGACCGACGCGGCGTCGATCTGCTGGGCGCCATTGCTCGCGTCGCCGCTAGCCAATCCGCGCCCCTGAGATCGCCCTCGAGATCACGATGCGCTGGATCTCCGAGGTGCCTTCGAAGATCGTGTAGATCTTGGCGTCCCGGTGCATCCGCTCAACCGGGTACTCGCGCGTATAACCGTTGCCGCCGAGGATCTGGATCGCCCGCTCGGTGGCCCACACGGCGACCTCGCCGGCCTTCAGCTTGGACATGGAGCCCTCGGCATTCTGGAAGTCCTTGCCCGTGCGCCCCATCCAAGCCGCCCTCCACACGAGGAGTCGCGCCGCGTCGATCTCCATCTTCATGTCGGCGAGCATGAACGCGATCGCCTGGTTCTCGACAATGGGCCTGCCGAACTGGACGCGCTCCTTCGCGTAGTCGAGCGCGTACTCGTACGCCGCCCGCGCGATGCCCACCGCCTGCGAGCCGACCGTCGGGCGAGAGACTTCGAACGTCTTCATCGCCGCCTGGCCACGGGAGCCCTCCCCCTCGCGCGCCCGGGCGAGCCGCTCGTCCAGCTTCTCCTTGCCGCCGAGGAGGCACGACCCCGGCACGCGGCAATCGTCGAGGTGGACGTCCGCCGTGTGGGAGGCCCGCAGGCCGTGCTTCTTGACCTTCGCTCCCTGCTCCAGGCCTGCCGTGCCCGGCGGGATCACGAAGGCGGCGTGCCCGCGCGAGCCGAGCTCGCGATCGACGGTGGCGATCACCACATGGACCGCCGCGATCCCGCCGTTCGTGGCCCACGCCTTCTGGCCGTTCAGGACCCACTCGTCCTTCGCCTCGTCGTAGCGGGCCGTGGTGCGAATCGCCGAGACGTCGGAGCCCGCATCGGGCTCGGAGGAGCAGAACGCCCCCACAGTGGGGTCCTCCGGAGTCCCGAAGCACTGCGGCACCCACTCCACGAGCTGCTCCGGCGTTCCGGCGGAGTAGATCGCCGCCACCGCGAGGGTGGTGCCCATGATCGACATGCCGATCCCGGCATCGCCCCAGAACAGCTCTTCGTTCACGATCGGCATCGTCAGGCCGCTGGGGTCCATCCAGAACTGGGCAATGCCCTCGAACCCGTAGAGGCCAATCTTCGCTGCCTCCTGGATCACGGGCCACGGCGTTTCCTCCCGCTCGTCCCACTCGGCGGCCGCCGGGCGCACCACCTGCTCGGCGAAGCCGTGAACCCAGTCGCGCACGTCGCGCTGGTCGTCGCTCAGCTCGAGATTGAAGACCGCGTCGGATTCCTGCCCGGCGGACTCCGCCGCGGCAGCGGCCTGCTCCGCTGCGGTTTTCGCCTCGGTCTGCGAGGCGTCGCGAGTCTCCGCGGTTGCTTCCATGGGCCCCAATGATTACACAGTTTGATGTCACATGTTTCAGTGTCGCCCAGCGGCGTAATTACCCTAGGCGCCGTGAGCTTCCTGCGTGAGATTTGCCCCGGTCTCTGGCGCTGGACGGCGCCGCACCCTGAATGGCGGGCCGGTGCACCCGTCGAGAGCCCGGGCGACTGGCCGCGGGAGGTGGGCTGTGTCCTGTCCCACCTTTCCGCGGGCACGGTGCTGATCGACCCCCTTGTGCCGCCGAAGCGCGCCTTCCTTCGGGAGCTCGACCGCCGGGTTCGCGAGGGCAAGGGACCCGTTTCGGTCGTGACAACGATCGGATTTCACCGCCGCGACCGCGAGGAGCTCGCCGAGCGGTACGGCGCCAGCACCTCGCGCGCTAAAGAAGCGCTTCCCGGCGGCGTCGAGCCGCTGCCGATCCACGGCGCCGGGGAGACGATGTTCTGGCTACCCGATTCCGGGACGCTGGTGCCCGGCGACCGGATAATCGGCGCGCCAGGCGGCGGCTTGCGGCTCTGTCCGGAGTCCTGGCTCGGCTACCTCTCGAGCGGGATGACCCTGCCGAGCCTTCGCGAGCGGCTGCGTCCGCTGCTGGAGCTCCCGATCGAGCGCGTGCTCGTATCGCACGGTGAGCCTGTGCTGAGGGCTGGCCGCGCCGCGCTCGCGGAAGCCCTGGCGTAGCCCGTTTTCGGGGACTGGCGACGGTAGCCGCTGGGCGATGGCTTCGGACAAGCTGCCCGCGGAGGCGCTCGGCGCCGACCAAGCTCGCGAGCTAATTGCCAGGGAGGGAGCCCAGACGCCCGACATCATGGACGCCTGGTCCGGCGAGAAGCTCCCGCTGCAACCCGCCGAAGACTACGAGTACGAGGGGCCGCGCCATCCTGGACCCCTCGGTCAGTAGCCGGACCGAAGGCAGAGGCCTCCCGGCCTTCGATTCCAGCCGACCTCACGACGGCTCCGGATGGTACGGTGCCGCTCCTATGCCCACTGGCACAGTGAAGTGGTTCAGCGACGAGAAGGGCTTCGGGTTCATCACACCCGACGATGGCTCACAGGACGTCTTCGTCCATCACAGCGCGATTGTCGGCGACGGCTATCGCTCTTTGGAGGAAGGCGCCAAGGTCTCCTACGAGACCGAGAGCGGCGACAAGGGCCCCCGCGCGGCGAACGTACAGAAGGTCTAGGCCCCCCTAGCTCTCGGCTGGATGCAGTCCGGACCCACGCTTGTGGCCCGGGCCACTCCGGCGAGCGCCAAGGCGGTGTCGAACTCGGCCACCATCAGGCCGAGGACCGCGCGCACGCCCGCCTCTCCGTTCACCGCGAGCCCCCAGATCGGCGGGCGGCCCACCATCACAGCCCGAGCGCCGAGCGCGAGCGCCTTCAGCACGTCGGTGCCCCGCCGGATGCCGCCGTCGACGAGCACGTCGGCCCGGTCCGCCACCGCTTCGGCGACCGCGGGCAGCGCCTCCGCGCTCGACAGAACGGTGTCGAGTTGGCGGCCGCCGTGATTGGAGACCACGATCCCGGCGGCGCCGTGCTCGACGGCGAGCCGTGCGTCCTCCGGGGTCAGGATCCCCTTCACCAGCAACGGCAGCGAACAACCCGACGCAAAGCGCTCGATGTCCGCCCACGTGAGGCTGGGGTCGATCAGCTCGCCGATCTCGAGCATGCTGAAGGCGCCCTCGTGCCCCATCGCTCCGATGCTGGGTGCGGCGAGAGCGTCCGGGATCGCGTACTGGGTCCGCACGTCTCGCTCCCGGATCCCGAGCACGGGAAGGTCCACCGTGACCACGATCGCCTCGTACCCGTGCTCGACAGCCTCGTCGAGAAGCGCGTCCGAGACGCCCCGGTCCCGGAACACGTAGAGCTGTAGCCACCGCTCCCCCTCGGGCGCAGCCTCGGCGATCTCCGCCGGGGAAGCAGTCGCGAGCGAGGAGAGGCAGAAGACCGACCCCGCCGCGTGCGCGGCGCGGGCCGTAGCCGCCTCGCCATCGGGGTGGGCGAGCCGGTGATATGCCGTCGGCGCGACGAAGATTGGGTGTCGCCGGCGCCGGCCGAGGACGGTCGTCCCCAGGTCCCGTTCGGAGACGTCGACCAGAACGCGCGGGCGGATCGCGATCCGCTGCCAGGCCCTCACGTTCTCCCGCAGCGTCAGCTCGTCCCCCGCGCCGCCGGCGTAGTAGCCGTACGGCCCCTCCTCCAGCGCCTCGGCGGCGCGGGCCTCGTAGTCCGCGATCGTGCGCGGCGGGTCCACGCCGGGAATCTACGCGGACGCCGGGCGCTACGCCTTCGAGAGGAAGTCGCGGATCGCCGCGTGCGTCTCTCGAGGGCGCTCGAGTTGCGGCACGTGACCGCAGTCGAGCTCCACGTGGCGAGCCGCGGGGAGCTCGCGCTCGACGTGCTTCATGAATCCGATCGGGACCAGCGAGTCCCTGCGGCCCCAGACGAACATCGTGTCGCACGAAAGCCCGTTGAGCCGCGTCCAGAAGCCGTTCTCGCCGTAGGGCTCGTCCAGGTAGATGTTGCGCGCCGCCTCGTAGAAAGCCGCGCGCCCGCGAGGCGTCAGATACGAGCGCAGGAACTCGTCCACCCCGGCAGCCGCCCACCCGTCCTCGCCCCCCGGCACGAGCCGGCGCAGGATGGGCTCGGCCGCCCACCGCGGCGTGGGTTGGATCAGGCCCAATCTGGGAAGCGGCAGTTGCAGAAGCCACCTGAGCGGGCGGTCGCGAAGCCAGGCCATCGCCGGACTCAGCAGCACGACCCGCTTGGCGCGCTCCGGCGCGCGCAGGCCGGTCTCGATTGCGATCCGCCCGCCCATGCTGTTGCCCACGAGGTGCGCGCTCTCGATCCCCAGCGCGTCCATCAGGGCGAGCACGGCGCCGGCGAAGTACCGGGCGTTGTAGGGCGCGGCGATCGGCTTGTCCGACTCGCCGAATCCGGGCAGGTCGGCGGCGATCACCCGGTATTCGTCGGCCAGGGCCGCCACGGTGGGGAGGAACGAGGCCTTGGTCGCACCCAGGCCGTGCAGGCAGATCACCGGCTCGCCCTGGCCCGCAGTCAGCACGGAGAGCGTCGCCTTTGGTGTGCGGATCGATTCGAAGCGCAGGCGCCCCGGGTCCGTCATCCCGCTCGTCGCTGCCAGGAACCCGACCCCGAGGTGGAGGTTGTGCCGCACCGTGAGGCGTCCCCGGCGAAACGCATCCATCCCGCCGCGCACATCGTCCGCGATCCGCCTCCACGTTGCCCCGTCGGCCCTAAGCAGGGCGTCGGGCGCCAGGCGCTCGTCCGCCGGCATGAGCTCGACTCTCTCGCCGCGGATCATCGCGTCCCAGGCCGAGTCGCCTTCGACCTCCAGCCGAATGCGGGCCCTTTGCTTCGGGACGTCGATCACCACGGGGTCGAACCGCGCGATCAACGCGCGAAGCGAGTCGTGTCCCGTGGCGTTCGACTTCGAGTCCAGCATCGGAACGATCTCCTTTGTTCCCCTTTGCCGGCACTTCAATCGTGGCGCCCGCTTCGGACCGATCGGCGGGCGGTTTGGCCGCACCCTCGACGAGCTCCTCGCCTCACCCACCGCGCCTCTGGCCGCCGCTCACCCGCGACCTGGTCGGCTCGCCGGGCGCGAATCGACGGCCCGGGCTGGGACACCGCAAACATCACACTCGGCGCCTCCGCGGACGTGAGTGGGGTGTTTTGCCGCCCATAGGCGGGTCAACTCCACACTCACCGTCCGAACCGCATCGAGGGTGGTGTCTGCGCCGCATAAGGTAGTCAACACCACACTCGCCGTCCCGGCGGTATCGAGTGTGGCGCCATCACTCTCCCGAGCTTTCACCGTCGCCGGAACCTGCCGTCGCCGGGTCCCATCCTCCTGACCTCCGTCGGTGGCGCCTCACTCGATCTGGCCCCGTCGGCGCCGAGGGACTGGCCCAAGGAAAGGGGGACCCACCACGACGCCCCCTCGGTGCCGAGGGAGCTGACCCAAGGGAGAGGGCACCACCACGACGCGGCCCTGCCGAGCCCGCATGGCCAGTCGCGAGGGAACGGGCCGGCCGCGAACGACCCTACGGCGCGTCGGGCGGCGGTGGCGGCTCCGGCCCGTAACCCCCCGAGCGGATGCCAGCCTGGAGGTAGAGCAGCGTGAGGATCGCGGTCGCGGCGGCGTTCGCGGCCAGCAGCACTTTGCCCAGGGTTCCGATCCCGAGCTCCCCGTGGATGAGCCAGACGACGAGGATCACCGTCGCCAGGCCGTTGGCCAGAGCCGAGGCGCGGGCCACCGGCAGCATCAGCGCCGGCGTTCGGGACGCCAGCCACAACAGGTAGGCAAACCCCCACAACGCCGCTCCCCCGATCTGGACGAAGATCGCCGGCTGGGTCTGCGGCAGGTCCAGCGCGTCGTAGAGCCCGTCCCAGCTGCCGGCCAGGAACAGGAACCCGATCGCCGCCGAATAGACGGCGTCGGCGAGGAGAACGACCCGCAGCCGTGCGGCGGTCATCGCGCGCCAATCCTAGTCGCGTAGCGGCTCGACCGAATCGGTTGGCTTAGGGTCTTGCCGTGGCCCAACCTGCCCCAGCCCGCACGACTTCAGGGACGCCCGAGGGGTGGCCGCCCCCCCACCCCGCGGAGGCGGATCCTTCGGCGACGCCGCCGCCGATCGTCTTCGTGGGGGGCACCGGACGCAGCGGCACGCACGTCCTCGCGACGCTTCTGGGACGTCACCCGTTCTACGCCGACGTCGAGATCGAGGCGAGGTTTCACGCCAAGCCGCGGGGCCTGCCCGACCTCCTGGATGGCGAGGTGACGGTCCAGCAGTTCGTCCGGAAACTGCGCCGCTTCTGGTGGTATCGCGTCGCCGCCGGTGAGCCGCTGCCCGCGATCCTTCCGCGTGTGCCCCTTGGGCGGTCGGTGCGCGGCCTCCACAAGGTGATGCCACAGCAGCGCTTCGATCGCGCCGTCAAGCGGTTCGAGCGCCGCTGGGCGCGGGATCCGGAGATGGCGTCCCGGCGGTTGTTCCTGGACCTCCTGTGGCCGATCGCGGCACGCGCCGGAAAGCCCGGCCTGGTGGAGATGACCACCTCGAACATGCAGCGCGCGCGAACCCTGCACCGGCTGTTTCCGGAGGCGAAGTTCGTTCACATCATCCGCGATGGCCGCGACTCGGGCTCGTCGAAGGTCGCCAAGCGCCAGAAGCGAAAGCACCCAGGCGATGCGGTCGAGGGCTTCGAGTGGTGGTTCGACCGGATCGAGCGGATCGAGCGCGGGATCGCCACGGTGCCCCCCGAGAAGGTGCTCCATCTGAGCCTCGACGCGATGGTCGCGGGCGATCGCGATCAGGCCTACGGCTCCCTCCTCGCCTTCCTGGGCATCGAGGACGAACCCCGGATGCGCGAGTACTTCGACACCCAGGTCACCGAGCAGAACGCCAGCCGCGACCGCTGGAGGCGGGGGCTCTCGGAGCGCGAGCAGGCCGAGCTCACCGGGCGCTACGAGCGGGCGCTCGAGGCTATGGAGCAGCGAGGCTTCGCCAGCGCGCCGGTCCTGCGCGACGCCTACCTGCGCCTCGGCTGACGCGAACGCGTCGTCCAACGGAGCCCGAGGTCCGCGCCCTCACGGCTTCTCCCCCTCCTTGCACGCTTTGATCTGCTCGTCCAGCGCGTGCTTTCGCTCCTCGAAGCCCTCGTGGGCGCGGTCTTTCGCCGCCTTGTGCTCCTTGAGTTGCTCCTCCACGGCGTGCTGTCGTTCCTCCAGATCGTGCTTTTGCGCTTCCAGCGCCTCGCATGAGGTCGCGGCTCCCGTGGTCGTGCCCGGCGCGGCGGCGGGCGTCGTCGTAGCGGTCGATGTCTCCGTGGACGTGGTGGTGATCGTCGACTGGGCATCGGTCGCGCGATCGGGGGTGGCCGCGCGGCTCCCCTGGTGGGAGCCGTCCCCGCCGCCTCCGAGCAGGAGGACCAGCGCCACCGCGGCGAGCCCGCCCAGCGCCAGCGCCACAAGCGCGCGCGCCGGCGTCAGGGCGCGGTAGTGGCTCGCGGCGGGGGCGCCTTCGAGGAGGGCGAGGGCGGTTGCCGCGGAGGCTGGCCGCCGGGCTGGGTCCTCGCGGGTCAGCTCGCGGACGAGCGCCAAAAGATCGCCGGGCGGGCGCGAGCCGAGGCACTCCGAGATCACGACGCCACACGCGTAGAGGTCGGAGCGAGCGGTCGCGGCGGCGCCCTCCCGCACCTCGGGGGCCATGTAGCGGAGCGTCCCGATCACGTAGCCCGTCTCCGTGAGGTGGGGCGCGTCCGCGGGGCGGGCGATCCCGAAGTCGGTGAGTCGGAACCGGCCGTCGTCGCCGATCAGGATGTTCAACGGCTTCACGTCTCGATGCACGATGCCGGCGGCATGGATCGCCCCGAGCGCCCTCAGGAGCCCCCGCGCCAGCTCGCGCCCGTCCACGCGCGGTCCACCGTTTCCGCCGAGGACCGCGGACAGCGTGGGACCGTCCACGTACTCCATGACGAGGTAGGGCCTCTCGTCCTCCGAGCCGTAGTCGAAGACGTTGACGAGGTTCGGGTGGGAGAGGCTCGCCGCGACTCGAGCCTCCCGCTCGAACCTCGCGCGGTATCCCTCGTCCGCGGCCAACGAGTCGGAAAGCACCTTCACCGCGACGGGGCGGCTCAATCGCTCGTCGGCGGCCAGCCAAACCGTGGCCATGCCCCCCGCCCCGATCGAGTGCTTCAGCCGGTACCGCCCCCCGAGCAGGGTTCCGGACCGGATTGCGCCCGAACTCACGCCGTAACGCTACCCGGGCTACGATCGAGCCGACCGCGGGTCACGGCCGGCACGGGGATGAATCCGATCAGCGCAACCAGCGTCAACATCGAGATCGGGGGCGACGAGGCCACCCGCGCGGCGGTGTTCTTCGTCCTGGTCGGCTTTCTGGTCGGGTTCCTCTTCATCCGGGCGAGCACGCGCCTGATGCGCAGCCCCCGCGTGACCTGGTGGCCCGGGAGCGTGGTCACCGAGGGCGGAGTTCACCTCCATCACCACGTCTTCGGGATCGTCCTCATGCTCATCGGGGGGACGCTGGGCTTCGCCCTCACCGACGACACCCCGTGGGTGCAGCTGAGCGCGGTGGCGTTCGGGATCGGTGGGGGCCTCACCTTCGACGAGTTCGCTCTCTGGGTGCATCTCGAGGACGTCTACTGGAAGGAGGAGGGCCGCAAGTCGGTGGACGCCTCCCTGGTCGCGATCGTCTTCCTGGGCATGGTCCTGACCGGGGCGCTACCGGCCGAGGTCGACTCGGGCTCGACCGGCCTCGTCATCGCCTCGCTCGGCGGTGCCGCGATCGGCCTCGGTACGTGCGCGATCGCGTTCTCGAAGCTGCGGCTCGCCCACGGCTATGTGGGCCTCATCTTCTGGCCACTCGCGGTCTGGGGCGCGGCGAGGCTCGCCAAGCCGCAGTCGCCGTGGGCGCGGCGCTTCTACGGCGAGCGCAACCCGGCAAAGCATGCCCGAGCCGAGGAGCGCTACGCCGATCGGCGCACGGACCGCTTCAAGGAGCGCTTTCGCGACCTGGTGGGCGGCCGCCCAACCTAGCCGTTTCGATAGCAGAGGTCGGTCGTGTAGATGGCGGCGTTCGCCTTCGCCTTCCAGGGGGTGCCCCAGACCGATGAGGCAGACCGCCGCGCGCTTGGCCTTCCGGGTGGAGACCTTCGCTGGCGGGGCGTAGCGGTGCTCGCAGGCCGCACTCGCCTGGCTCATGCCGCCGAACGGGGAGGCGGAGGCCAAGCAGACGAGGAGCCAGGCTGCCGTGCCGGCGATCCGAGCCACCCTGCCCGCTCGTGATCTGGGGTTCATGGCGCGGAGGTCCAACGTAGCGGCCCCCGCCAGAGCGCCTCTGGATTAGCCCAGCCGCGATCCCGGGTAGCGAATGACCTTGAGGTTGCCGCCCGCGACGTCGAGGACGTCACCGGGATGCGGCTGGGCGCGCAACGCCTTCGTGCCGACCACGAGGTTGACGAAGAGCGGCACCGACTGTCCCGAGCTGTCGCGTGCCGCGGTGAGCATGCGGCTCACCCCCACCTTCGTCGTCAGACATGGGGTGGTCGCATGGGTGCAATTGAAGCCGTTCCCCTCGGTGATGTATCCCTTCAGCAGCGCATCCTCCTTCGCCACATCCGTGGGGCGCGGCTGGCGCGGGCCGGTCGCGAGGACCAGGTGGGACTGGATCAAGACGTTGTACGAAAGGCCCGCGATGTCGGTGTTCACCCTGCCGGTTACGGCTAGCTGCTCGTTTGCCTTCAGGTCCGTCAGCCGCTGCGAGAAGACGACGGTGCTGTTCAGGCTGTTGCTGTCGCCGACGGCCAATCGCAGCGTAATCGGGGTCTTGCGCTTGTAGATCCTCACCTTGCCGCGCGGGTTTGAATCCGGTGCGGTCGGGCGCAGCCGGACGCCATTCACCCTTCCCTTGTCACCGTTGAACGCCCCGCTGGGCTGGCTCGCGCCCACCAGCAGCTTGTCGCCGGGTATCGCCATCGGGTTCCATGCGCTCGCGACCAGGTTCACGTAGCAGGCATCGGGAGGACACGGAAGGCCGATGTCCGGGACATCGAAGCGCTGGGGCGGAAACACGGCCATGCAGTGGTGCTGGCGGTTGGGGAGCCTTTGCAGGCACGCTTGCTGCTTGAGAGGCGAAAGCGCCACGGTGGTCGGACCCCCCGTCGTGGTGGTGTCGGGCGCAAGGACCAGCTGTGTCTGGACGGTCGGGTTGTAGTCGTACGGATTCCCGGTGCAACCCGTCTCGGCGCTGAGGCAGTCCGTCGTCACCTCGAGCTCGGAGCTCGGGCGAAGGCGGTCGCCGGCCGTCAACGCGCCGAGCTCGCTGGGGGGCAGCGACATCACGACCGCCGGCGCGACGCCGGGGGTGGGCGTGATGTCGAGCGTCGTCACGAGCTCGGAATCGTTCCCGGTCGTTGCGACCAGGACCCGGTCCGGATCGCTGTACGTGCCCGCCCCGGCGCTCGCGGTCACGACCGCAGGCAACGAGACCGCCGTCGCGATCCCGAGCGCTACGGCGAGCCGGCGCCTATGGCCACGTCCCTGCCCAGCCACTCAGCGGGATAGTACGGACCGCCCCGATCTCTGGTTGGCGACGTAGATGCCCGTGTTCTTGTCCGTGTCCTGCGTGAAGGCCACGTGCGCCTTACCGGAGCCGTCGATCGCGGCGTCGATGAAGTCGAGCAAGCTGCGATCCGCCGTCGGGAAGACGCCGCAGAAGAGGCCCAGCGTGCAGACGTCCCCGTGGTGAATCGGGTCGCGGGTCACCCGGCTGACCGTCCAGGTCGGGTTGGCCGTGTCGAGGTTGAGCGACTGCGCCCCGTAGACGTACCAATCAGCTCCGTCGCCGCCGCCCGGCGCGGGCTTCCCGTAGGGCAGCGTGGCGATCTTCGTGCTGGTGCCGAGGTAGGCCACGTCGACCTTGCCCGGGTCGCCCGCGGCGATCGCCGGGAAGAAGTGGGTCCCCGAGTCGGAGTTGACCTGGAATGGCGCGCCGGTGCCGTCCGACTTCCCGTTCCAGGTATTTCCTCCGTCGAAGGACGCCATGACGTACATGTCCCACTCGTCCTTCAGGTTGTCTCCGAAGGCGACGTAGGGGTTGCCCTGCCGATCGAGCGTCAGGTCGGCGAACAGGGCGGATGCGTCGTGACCGAACCCGCCGTCGAAGACCACGTGGTCGGTCCACGTCTGGCCCCCGTCATCCGACCACGCGATCCACGCCGAGTGGAAGGTGTCCATCTGGGTCAGGTTGCAGCCGGTGGCGACGCTCGTGGGCAGATCGGCGGCGAGCCATGCAGCGTAGATCCGGCCCGCGTTGGGACCGGACTGGACGACCTTGAGGCCGCCCGGGATGCTGTTGCAGAACGTCGCCGCCTCGGCCTCGGGCGAGCTCACGACGTCGACCGGGGTGCCGAAGGTCCTGCCGCCGTCGGTCGATGTGTTCACCCACACCTGGCTCGGGCCGAAGTCGTGGTATTGGATGTAGACGCGGGCCTGATCGGTCGTGCTCCCCGGGGGGATGTACGCGTCGGTCCATTCGCGATCGACTAAGAACGGGTTGCTGGTGGCGTCTTGGCCGTCGAGGCCCTGGCCCCGCTGCGGCCATGTGCCGCCGAAGTCGAACGACTTCCAGACGTCACCCTGGAGGTTGCCGTTCAGGTTGCCCTGGTAGACGGCCCCCGAGCTGTCGACGTTCACCGTCGTGTCGCCGCTGGAGGGGTCGGCGATTCCGCCACTGGTCCAGCTGCGGCCGTCGCTGAAGGATCGGAAGAACGACATCCCGGAGTTGGACGGATAGGAGATGTAGGCGTTTCCCTCCGGGCCGTAGGCGATCGAGGGCTCGCCCCCGCCGTCCTTGGGCCCGACCTTCACCACCGACCAGCCGAGCGAGCCGGCCGCCGGAGCGCTCGGGGCCACCTGCCATGCCAGCAGGCACAGCAAGAGGGTCAGGGACGAGCCGGCGAGTAGCCGGCGCGACCGGCGCCGGGTACCCCGATTACCACGACCAAGCGTCGTTGAAGTGCGAGTCAATTGGAGCCTCCTCCGGGAAAGAAACCGATCCCGACATGTCCGTGGCGCCGCGAGCGGCCCCACGAATGGCAATCCTAGATCCGGGTGGGGCTTCGCTAGCGCCGGTTCCCCTAGGTAAGCCGCCGGTCCCGCGCTTCCGGTACACATCCCCCGCTTGACCGATCCGCAGGCCCCCGCCTCGACTCGCGATCCAGCCCGTTCGATCTTCATGCGGTTCCTGAAGTTCGGCGCGCTCGCGTGGGGCGGCCCGGCGGCGCAGATCGCGATGATCAAGCGCGAGTGCGTCGACGAGCAGGGCTGGGTCTCCGAGGAGACCTTCAGGAAGACGCTCGCCGTCTACCAGGTGCTGCCTGGCCCCGAGGCCCACGAGCTCTGCGTGTACTTCGGACGGCTTCGGGGCGGCAAGCTCGGCGGCTTCCTGGCCGGGCTCGGCTTCATGCTCCCGGGCTTCCTGCTGATGCTGGGCCTCTCGGTGCTGTACGTCGAGGCCAACCTGGCGGCCCATCTGGACGAGCTCTTCTACGGGTTCAAGGCGGCGGTTGGCGCCCTGGTCGCCCGGGCGCTCGTGCGCCTTGCCGGATCCTTCGTCACCGACGTCCCGCTCGCCGTGCTCGCCGCGGCGGGGTTCGCGCTTACCCTGTTCACGTCCGCGAGCTTCGTGTTGGTGCTGCTCGGCGCTGGGCTTGCCTATGAGCTGTGGACGAACGCGGAGCGCTGGCGCGCCCGCGCACACATGGTCGCGCTCGGCCCGGCCTTGCTGGTCGTCGCCGTGGGCGCGATCACGGTGTCGCTAACGGCCGAGATATTCCTCGAGGGGCTGAAGGCCGGACTCCTCACCTTCGGCGGCGCCTACACGGTGATCCCATTTCTGCGGGAGAGCGCCGTGGAGACCCACCACTGGCTGACCAGCGGGCAGTTCGTCGACGGGCTCGCCATGGGCGGGATCCTGCCCGCGCCGCTGATCATCTTCTCGACCTTCGTGGGATATCTCGCCGGTGGGCTGGCCGGCAGCCTGGCGATGACGCTGGGCATCTTCATCCCGGCGTTCGTCTTCCCGATCTTCCTCCACCGCTACCTGGTGGCGATCGCCGATAACGACCGCCTGCGGCCCTTCCTGCTCGGGGTCGCGGCTGGGGTGATCGGGCTGATCGCGGCCGTGACCGTGGAGATCGTCAAGACCAGCGTCGTGGACGTCTACACCGCGCTCCTGGCCGTCGCCGCTTTCGGAGCCCTGATGCGCTTCCACGGAAAACTGACGGTGCTCTACGTGGTGATGGGCTGCGGCCTGGTCGGCGGGTTGCTCCAGATCACCGTCGCCTAGCCGGATCGAAGCGCAGCCTGCGGATCAGCACCGGTTGCGGAATAGGATCAGCGAGCCGCTCGCATTATCGATCGATGGCCGAGTCGAGTGAAGCTTCCGCGGGGCTCCGCGCGCTCTGGCGCGGGCTTCCGCGCGAGCATCGCCGCTGGATCGTTCTGAACGCGCTCCTGGTCACGGCCGCGATCAACGTCGTGGTCAACGCCCTGATCGCCTGGGTGACGATCAGGGGAGAGAGCAACGTGCCCCTCTGGTCGGTTCCCCTGGTCGAGAAGCCGAGCACGATCACCGACACGGTCGGCACCTTCTTCGTGCTGCCGCTGATCACCTGTCTTCTCGCTACGACGGCGGTGTGGCGCGAGCGGCGAATCGGCCGGCTGCCGTCGCTCGGAGGTGGGCTCCCCCTCCACATCTTGCTGAGCAACGTGCCGCGCACGAGGTTCTGGAGGGGCGTCCGGCTGGGCGCGGTCGTGACGATCGCGCTCACGCCGATCTCCGTCCTGATCTTGGCCGCAATCGACTTCGGCGGCATTACCCAGGGGCAGTTCGTCCTCTACAAGGCGGCGCTCGGGGTCGCACTCGGGGCGGTCGTGACCCCGCTCATCGCCCTCTGGGCGATGGCTGACCCGCTGCCTACCCTGGTCTCCGGCACGGGGAAGCGATCGCCGTAGGGCATCAGTGGCCGGTTTTGGCGTCGGGCACCGGGGGTACCGGCAAGCGGAATCGGGATGGCGCGGGCGATGCTCCCAATCTGCCTGTCCGTCGGCTGCCTCCTGGTGGCCGGTTGCGAGCCGCTCACCGCCGACGAGCTGGGACAGCAGGCCGCGGCGATTCACTCCACCGCAGCCGAAGGGGCTCTGCTGGCGGACGGAGTCGCCAGGCAGCGCACCACGTCCCCCTTCGTTCGCGCTCACGCCCAGGAGCTAGCGGGCGCTGCCGACGCGAGCGCTCGCAAGCTCCACGACGCGACGGTCCCAGGTGACCTGCGCACGGCTGTGCGGCGGGCGACCGACCTGGCAACCCGGACGTCCTCGGCCCTTGGAGACCTCGCGCTGTCGCCGAGCGACCCGCAGGGCGCGGCGCGAATCGAGGCCAGGCTCAAGAGGCTGGCCGCTCGGGCGAACCGGCTGGAGTCGACCCTGTGAAATACCTCCAGATAGCGCTGGGGATCCTTTCGGCGATCGGCGGCTTCGTCGACATCGGCGACCTTGTCTTCGCCACGCAGGCCGGCGCGGCGTTCGGCTTTCAGCTCGTCTGGGCCGTCGTTGTCGGGGTGGTCGGGATCGTTCTCTTCGCCGAGATGTCAGGCCGGGTGGCCATCGTCACCAAGCGGCCGGTGTTCGCGGTGGTTCGCCAGCGGATGGGCTTCGGCCTTGCCCTGGGGACACTGATCGGATCGGAGCTCGTGAACCTGCTGACCTTGGCCGCCGAGGCGGGGGGCATCGCACTGATCATCAGCCTCTCCTTCAACGTCGCATATCAGGCGCTTGTCCCGCTGCCATTCCTGATCCTGGCCGTGGTGATCTGGCTGCTGCCCTTCAACTGGATCGAGCGAATCTTTGGCTACGCCGGGCTCTGTCTGATCGTGTACCTGGTCGCCACGCTGAAGCTCCACCCCGACTGGGGCTCGGTGGGCCATGGCTTCGTCCCCCACGTGCACAGCTCTGCGCTCTATCTCTACTTCGCCGTCGGGCTGATCGCCGCTGCGCTGATGCCGTACGAGGTCTACTTCTACTCGTCGGGCGCCGTCGAGGAGCACTGGGAGCCGCGCTCCGACCTGGGCCTCAACCGGATCAACGCGGTGCTTGGCTTCGGCCTCGGGGGCATCCTCTCCCTCTCGGTCATCGCCGTCGCCGCCCAGGTCTTTCATCCCCTCGGCATCCAGCCGGAGTTCATCGGGAGCACGGTGCTGGGGGCTCAGAACGCGCTGGGCGTCCCCGGCCTGGTCCTGGCCTCGATCGGCATCCTGTTCGCGGTCAGCGGCGCGGCCATCGACACCTCCTTCTCCGGCGCCTACACCCTGGCCCAGTTCCTCGGCTGGGAGTGGGGTAAGTACCGTCGCCCGAGTGGGGCACCCCGCTTTACCGTCGCCTGGATGATCATGCTGGCGCTGGGCCTGGTGATCGTCGCCACGGGCGTCGACCCCGTGATCGTCACCGAATACGCGGTGATCGGATCGGTGGTCGCCCTGCCGCTCACCTACGTGCCGGTGTTGCTGATCGCCGGCGATCCCACCTACATGGGCGAGCACGCGAACGGGCCGCTCGCGAACGCGCTCGGCTGGCTGTACCTCGGGATCATCGCGATCGTTGCGGTGGCCGCGGTCCCCCTGCTGATCATCACCAACGCCGGATCGGGCTGAGTGTGGTGTCTCATAACGTTCGCCAGGAAATGACGAGGCACAGGCGTCGCCAGGCCAGGACGCAGGGAGCCCGAATAGCTCGGCCTATTCGGGCGACTGAGGACGCAGCATGGCGGCGTCTGGGGCCGTCATTTTCGGTGAAACGTTGTGAGAGGCCCCACTAGATGCGCGAGGACCGCTTCGACGTCGCCTACCGCCTGCTGGACGACGAGCTCGTCGACAGTGACGGCCGCCGGTGCGGACGAGTCGACGACGTCGAGATCTCCGGCGAACCCGGGCGATCGGCTGAGATCACGGCGATTCTCAGCGGGCCGGGCCTCTGGGCGGAGCGACTGCCGAGGCCGTTTCGGCGACTCGCGGCGCGCGCCTTCGGCGACAGCTACGTCCGCGTCCCCTGGGACGCGGTGAAGGACATCGCCGAGGTGATCTACCTCAAGGGTCGCGGGGGGGACCTCGGGCTGGGTCGGGGCGACGACCAGGTCGGCCGGATAATCAGAAGGATCCCGGGCTCGTGATGCGGGTCTCCGAGCTTCTCGGCTGTCGGCTCGTCACCGAGTCCGGCGAGAAGCTGGGGCACGTCTTCGACGTTCGGGTCAAGCGCGACCCGCGGAGCTCCGGCCAGAGGGCCGACCAGAAGTGGAGAGTCGACGCCCTGATGTTCGGCTCGCGCGGCATCATCCACCGCTTCGGGATGCTGTCGATCAAGCGCCTGATCTCCAGCGAGCGCGGCGAAACGGTGCCCTGGAGCGACGTGGTCAAGATCGGGTCGGGAGAGATCACCGTCCGCGACCAAAGGCGGTCCTGAAGCGGGGGCTCGCTCCCTGCGTCGACGCCGCGCTGAGAGCTCCCGAACCGGCGCACGCGCCGCGACGCGACGCTACGTTGCGCTCCGTCGTGAAGGTTGCGAGGCGCACACCCGCGGCATTGGCCGCGGTCCTTTCCCTGGTCGCCTGGCTGGCGGCCTCGGTGGCGCAAGCGGCGGCGGGATCGAGCGATCTTCGGATCGACGTGGTCTCCAACCGGGCCGACGTGATCTCGGGCGGGGACGCCCTCGTGGCGGTCCACCTGCCGGCCGGGGTGAAGGCTTCCAAAGTCAAGGTGACCCTCGACGGCCGGGACGTCACGGCCGACTTCGCGATGCGGCCGAACGGCCGCTACCAGGGCCTGATCACGGGCATGAGGGTGGGAAGGAACGTCCTCACCGCCACCGCGCCGGGCGCACCCGCCAACCGAGCCGTCATTCGAAACCACCCGGCCGGAGGCCCTGTCCTCTCCGGCCCGCAGGTACACCCCTGGGTCTGCCAGAACGACTCCAAGCGACCGAAGTGCGATGCGCCAGCGTCCTATGAGTACGAGTACGAGTCGTCCGTGGACGGCCAGCTTCACTCCTACGACCGCCAGAACCCGCCGCCGGACGTCGCCACGACGACGACGCAGACCGGCGAGACGGTGCCGTTCATCATCCGGATCGAGACCGGATATGAGGACCGCGACCAGTACAAGATCGCGGTTCTCTACGAGCCCGGCAAGCGGTGGGCGGCCTGGGCTCCGCAGCCCCAGTTCAACCACAAGCTCCTGATCACGCACGGCGCGAGCTGCGGGATCGACCACGAGAGCGGCGAGGCGCCCAGCGTCACGGGCGACACGGTGCCCACCGGCAGCGGCGGCTCGACCTCGAGCCCCACCGTGGCGCTCGGCATGGGGTTCGCGGTCATGTCGACGGCGCTCGACAACGCCGGCCACAACTGCAGCCTGGCCACCGAGGCGGAGTCGCTGATCATGGCCAAGGAGCACCTCATCGAGCGCTACGGGACCCTGCGCTACACGATCGGCACCGGGTGCTCCGGCGGCTCGCTGGTCCAGCAGCAGGTCGCCAATGCCTACCCGGGCATCTATCAAGGGATCCTGCCGCAGTGCTCTTTCCCTGATTCGTGGTCCACCGGCCAGCAGCTGGCGGCCTACCACCTCGATCGCCTGTATCTCGAAGACCCGTCGAAATGGGCGCCGGGGATCGTCTGGACCCCCGATCAGATCGCCGCCGTCGAGGGTCACCCGAACCACGTCAACGCGATCGTCTTCGACACCGTCTACTGGACCGCGCTTGCCGACCCCACGAGCGGCTGCGCCGGCGTCCCCGAATCGCGCAACTACGACCCGGAGACGAATCCCGACGGCGTCCGCTGCACGCTGGCCGACTACATGATCAACGTCTTCGGCCCCCGGCCCAAGGGACTGTGGTCGAAGCCGGAGAGGCGGGTGGGCCACGGGTTCGCCGGCCTGCCGATCAGCGACGTCGGCGTCCAGTTCGGGCTCGAGGCGCTGGAGAAGGGCGAAATCACCCCGGCCCAGTTCGTCGACCTGAACGCGAAGATCGGCGGCGCCGACATCGACCTGAACCACACGAAGAGGCGGAGCGACGCCACCGAGCCCGCGCTGCGAAACGCCTACCGAAGCGGCGCGGTCAACGAGACGAACAACCTCGCGAACGTCGCGATCATCGACCTGCGCGGCCCGGATCCGGGCGCCTTCCACGACGCCTACCGCTCCTTTGCGATCCGGGCGCGCCTCGAGCGACAGGAGGGACGTTTCCCGCGCAACCACGTGATCTGGTTCGGCCAGACCCCGCTGATCGGCGACCCGAGCTACACGACCAACGGCCTAAAGGCGATGGATCGCTGGCTATCTGCGGTCAGCGCCGATCGCCGCGACCTGCCGCTTGGGAGGAAGGTGGCCCGAGACCGCCCGGCAGGCCTCCACGACCGCTGCTCGCAGATCGACGGGGTCGAGCAGGTGTCGGTGCCGGGGGTCGGCCCGGTGTGCAGGCTCGACGAGGTCCAGACGCGCTTCGGGACGCCGGCGACGGTCGCCGGCGAAAGCGTCGCCACCGACATCAACAAGTGCTCGCTGAAGCCGCTGCAGCGCGGCGACTACTACCCGATCGCGTTCACCGACGAGGAGTGGGCCGAGCTCCAGAAGGCGTTCCCCACTGGGGTCTGCGACTGGGACGCCCGTGGCGTCGACCAGCGCGACACGATCCCATGGCTCACCTACCAGGCCGCCCACGGACACGTCGTCTATGGAGGAAAGCCGCTGGGGCGAGCGCCCGGCGGATCCGGAGCGGGCTGGACGAGCAGGAGCTTCTCGTCGTGGCGCCATCCCGCCGGCTGAGGCGAGCGGCTAAGTACCTATCCCGGTAGGCACTAAAGCTCGCGCCGGGGGGCCGCGGCCTCGTTCTGGGATGCCCTGTAGCCCCCGAACGCAATCGCCGCACAGGCCAGCAGGCTGAGGTACAGGCCGATCTTGCGGTCGGCGCCCTCCGGGAAGTCGAACACCGTGAGCCAGATCAGGAGGATCGTGCCGACGCCACCAAGCAGGGCGCTGGCGCCGTTGGTCCTCAATCCGGGCAGCATCGCGCCGCCCCCCGCAACGAGCGCCCACACCGCGACCAAGGCGGTGATCAGGAGGTAGATGTCCGTTGACGACTGCCCCTGCCAGCCGCTCAGGCTCTCGCCTCCCTCGCCGAACCAGGGCAGGAACAGGAAGATGAACAAAAGGACCCCGCCCGCCCCGGCGATCAGCTGTCCCTGCCTCATCCCGTTTGCGCTCACGTCGCCCACCCTATACGCCCAGGCCCTTATCGTCAGTCAATGGGCCTGGTCCACGTGCTCCGGGAGCCCGCCGGTGAGCCGCAGGGCGCGCTGGTCCTGAACCACGGTCGGGGCACGAATGAGCATGACCTCCATGGCCTGCTCGACCAGCTCGACCCGGAGCGGCGGCTGCTCGGGGTGACCCCCGGGGCGCCCCTGACCAACGTCCCGCCCGGCGGGCGGCATTGGTACCTGGTGCAGCGGGTCGGCTACCCGGACCGCGAGACCTTCCACCACAGCTACGCGCTGCTTTGCGAGTTCCTCGACGACCTCCTCGCGGCGCGCGAGATCGAGTGGGACCGGACGGTGCTCGGCGGCTTCTCCATGGGCGCGGTGATGTCCTACGCGGTCGGCCTCGGGCCGGGGCGCCCGCGCCCGGCGGGGATTCTGGCCTTGAGCGGCTTCGTTCCGACGGTGGAGGGCTGGGAGCCGGAGCTCGACTCAAGACAGGGGTTGCCGGTCCTGATCCACCACGGACGCAACGACCCGGTGATCGAGGTCGGCTTCGGCCGGCGCGCGCGGGAGCTGCTGGACGACGCGGGTCTCGACGTGAGCTACCTCGAGAGCGATGCGGGTCACTGGGTGCCGCCGGAGCTCGTTCCCCGCCTGCGCGAGTTCGTCGGCGAGGTCGTGGTGGCCTAGATCCGGCCGGCCTCGAGCAGGCGGCGAAGGAAGCCCTTCGTGGTTAGCTAGATCGGCAGCCTCGACCGTCCGCGACGGCCTGCTGCCGCCCTCCTACTCAGTCCAGCTCTTGCTCTCGCTCCGCGGCCTTCTCGTCGTGGAAGGCAGCCGAGCGACCCTCGCGAGACACGCGCTCCTCTCGCTGATCGGCTTCGGCCGCGTGCGCTTGGGCCTGCTCCGCGTGCCGCCTGGCGATCGTGTCGTGCTCGCCCGCCTGCCGGCGGTGGGCCTCGATCTCTCCGCCCAGCTCCTGGGCCTTCGCCGCATGGGCGTCGGCCTCCTGGCGGTGGTCGGCCGCCTCGGTTGCGAGCCGCTCGCGCTCGAGGCGCCGCTCCTCCGCGCGCCGGCGGGCGAGGGTGACGACCGCGATCAGCACGATCACGGCAACCACGACGATGGCGATGATGAGAATCGTCGACATGGTGCCCCTCTCCTACCCGCTGAACGGCACGAGAACCGCGGGGTGTCCGGGCGCCTGGGTGCGCTCAGGGCGATTTGACGTCCGCGGATCCGCGTTCAGCTCTGGACGCCGCGGCCGTGGCGAGGGCCGCGCGTTTGGCGCAGCACGACCACGTCCGGGGTGCGGTCGTTGTTGCTGTGGGTGGCAGGGCCGTCGGAGGAAAAGACCCCGTACGCGCGCCCGTCCGGGCCGATCGCGTTCCAGATGTAGTCGAGGAGGTTTCGGTCGCTGCCAAAGCCGGGAGCGCCGCAGGCGATGCCGTCGAAGCAGATGTCCTTCAGGTGCATGGGCTTCGACAGCGGGCGGTCGCGGATCAGCTTCGGCTTGCCCGAGGCAGCGCGCGAGACCCGCGCCATCTCGGCGTGCCAGGGCTGCGATTGGCTCGGGTCGGGCTTGGCGCCGTGCAGGTAGACCAGCGACAGGACCCCCGCCCTCCCGCCGGCGATCGACCCGTACACGTTGGATCCCCCCCGCTTGCCCACGTCCACCAGCGGCGACCAGGTGGCCCCGTGGTCGCGGGAGTACGTGAGGCGCGTGGACCATCGGCCGTCGACGCGGCCGTTGAGAAGCGCGTAGAGCGTGCCGCGGCGATCGACCGTGAGCCAGTTGAATCCGGCGAGGAAGCTCGCGTCGGGCCCGCCGATCTGCACCGCGTGGCTCACCATCTGGTCGCCTTCGAGGTGAGCGACGTACACGTGATTGGCCGCGCCCAACGGCTGCTGGGGGCTGTAGGTGCTCACGTCGTCGATCCCGTAGAGCACGTACACGTCGCCGGTCCGCTGGTCCACGGTGAGGTGATCGATATACGCGTTCCAGTTTGTCCCGAAGGCGCCGCCGGGGTCCGGCCCGCCCTGGCCCGGGATCCCGTACACGATCAACGGGACGGGTGGCGAGCCGAAGCTCTTGCCGCCGTCCGTGGAGCGGTACAGGTAGGGAATGCCGTCGAAGCCCTTGGCGACGACGTAGACCAGCTTGCGGCCGAAGTGGTCGATCCAGGGGCGGTCGTACTGATCGGTGGCGATCGAGGTGGTGGTCCAGTGCTTTCCCGCGTCGGTCGAGCGATGGATGTAGATCCCCGAGCCCACGCTCAGGTCGGCGGCGATCACGGTGCGATTGGTGATGAACTTCATGTCCCAGTCGCCGCCGCCGGTTTCCCCGCCGAACGTGGGGTGAAGCCTCTTGAACGTCCGGCCGTGGTTCGTGGAGCGAAAGAGCGTGGCCGGCGAAGGGCCGTCAAGGCCGTCGACGAGCACGACCTTGCCGGAGGGGGACACCGAGACGTTGGGCTCGCCGCCCGCCCGCTTGAGCACGGTCGCGTGGAAGCGCAGGTGTCGCGCCGAGCCGGCTGCCGGGCTCGCCGCGACGGCGGCAACGAGCAGGGCCGAGAGGGCGCAGACCATCCCGCGCGCCGTGAGTCCCCGCCGTGCGGTCATCGCGCAAAGTCTAGGCTCAGGGTCCCGGACGCACGCCGGTCCGGATCGGATCGGCGCGATACTCGAGGCCCAAGGACCTAGAGAGAGGAGAACCGGATGACAGGCAAGGCCGATTTCACCCCTGAGGAGTGGAAGCTCGTCGCGGAGGGCCCGCCGAGCGCCGGCATGATCGTGATCACCGCGCAGCGAGGCGGCTCCATCCGGGAGAGCTTCTCCATGGCCAAGGCCTATACGGAGGCGCGCCAGGAGCACGGCGCCAGCCAGCTGCTCGATGAGATCGTCTCGGCGAAGCCCGAGGTGGATCGCTCACGCCATTCCTCGCTGGAGGAGCTCGAGGCGGACTTCCTCCAGCACCTCCGCGACGCCGTCGCGCTGCTCGAGCAAAAGGCAACGCCCGAGGAGGTCGACGACTACCGTCGCTTCGTCGTGACCGTTGCCAACCGGGCCGCGGAAGCGCACCGGGAGGGGTTCCTGGGCCTCAGGGGCGAGCGGGTGAGCGACGCCGAGAGGCAGGCGATCTCGGAGGTCGCCGAGGCCGTCGGCGCCGAGCCTCCCGCCTAGCGGCAGCGCTGGTCCGGACGTCGCCGCCGTGACGACATACTCGCGGCGCTAACAGCAGTCCGCGCCGGCCTCGCCGCGCCAGGCCCCGCGCCCCTCGTTCACGGCGACGCCGGCGATCACGAGCGCAGCCGCAGGGTCAGCCCACCACCAGCCGAACAGGGCGTTCGCGCCAAGGCCGACTAGAAGCGCCGCCGAGAGATACGCGCAGAGCATCGTCTGCCGCCCCTCGCTCTTGGTCGCCGTCGACTGGAGCTTCTCCCCAACCCGCGCCTTCGCCATGGCCAGCGGCGGCATGGCGAGGAGCGTGAAGGCGGACAGCCCGATCCCCACGTAGCTGACCTCAGGGTGGTGGGCGCCTGCCAGGTTCCGCACGGCCTCGATCCCCACGTAGCCCGCGATCGCCCAGAAGGTCACGGCGATCAGACGGTGGGCAGGATGCTCGCGCTCGCCGGCGGCGACGGGAGATCCGGCAAACCGCCAGAGCAGGATGACCCCGGCCATCATCTCGATCAGGGAGTCGGCTCCGAACCCGATCAGGGCGATGGATCCGGCGACGATGCCCGCGGCGACCGCGATTCCCGCCTCGATCCCGTGCCAGGCGAGGCCACCCCAGGCGAGCACCTTCGCCCGCCGCACGAGCGCCGCGCGCTCGTTTTGGGCGGACGCGTACGGCAGGCGGTGGGCGTGGGACTCCACGCGCCGATTGTAGGTGCGACGCGGCTCGGCGCCGGGGCATTAGTGCGGCCGGTGGTAAAGGTCCGCCCGCTCCCACATCTGCAGGTAGGCCTCGGCCGAGCGGAAGAGCGGGCGGAGCGCCCTGCGGCCGCCCTTCTGTCGCTGCATGTCGGCGATCAGGTCCGGCACCAGGCCGTAGTGCGCCACCCCGTCCGTGTTGAGGTCGTAGACGCGCTGGCCGGTGGATTCGCGATGGAGCTTGACATTGCAGTAGTACGCCTTGAATGGGTAGCGAAGCGGATGACTCTGAGCGTCGGACCGCGGCCCGGGCAGGGCGTTGAAGCCGCCCGTGTCGCTGCCGATGCCGACGCCGAAATAGTGCCGGTGGTCCCTGTAATGCCTTAGCCGGTTGATCTCGGCGGCGAGCTCCGGCGCCGTTGCGAGCCTCGCCGAGGCCAGGCCGCCTAGCCGGTAGAGACGCCTCAGCTGCGCCGGCGTCCACGCTCCACCGGTCCCGGTATGGCTGGAGATGAGCGGGTACCCCTTTCGCTCCGCAATCCCCATCACGGTCCTGCGCGCGTGCTGGCTCAGGTGATCGGTCTCGATGAGCATGTGGTGTTCCATCAGCCTGCGGACGAGGTACCGGCCGAGGCTCGTGAGCCCCTTGGCGTTGCACTGCCCGTCCGCCTCGTCCGCGCGTCCACAGGGCTCGCTCTCGAAGGGCTGGCCCGTCTGCTCTTGCTGCATCGCGCTGATGAACTCGCCGGTGGCGCCGCCCTCGAACGCAGCGCCGCCGAAGGCGTTGTCGATCCAGTGCGTGATGAACATGCTGCGAAGGCCCAACCGCCGCAGCTCGCGGAGGCCACGGTCGATATCCGCTCTGGTGCACTGTGGCTCTCCCTCGAACTCGCTACAGCCGAACGGATCCGAGGCCTCCATGCCGATCACCACGGCCAGCTTGCCGTGCTCGATGACGGAACGCGCCCGCCCCGGGTTGGTCACGATTCGCAGCCAGCCCCTGCCGCGGCCGCCGGCCTGCGCATCGATGTAGTCCTGCAAGGCGCGCAGGCGCCGGATCTCGAGCTTGATCGTCTCCATCTCGTCGCAGGAATGCGACCTGAGCGGCTCGATCCGGCAGAGCGGCTCATCCTCGACCATCTGGGCGACGACCAGCCGCTCCCCTGCCTTCCACGCCCGCTTGAGCCAGATGTAGTAGGTCTGCTGATGCGTGTACGTATCGTGCACGGGCCAGCCCGCGAACGTCGGCCATCCGTGCGTGTCGTGCGTGCCTGCCGGCGAGCCTGTGCGGAGCAGGTTGCCCGTGACGTCGAGGCTGCCGTCCGGGCCGTGCTCGTCGGCATCGTGTCCCAGGGCCTCCGTGATGCCGAACCGGTCGAAGTTCTCGCCGTAGATCACGCGACCGCCGGCGCGCATGTCCGCGGTGATGTGGAGGTGGTCGTCGGCGAAGCCGACCACCGTTCCGTTCGGCCTGGTGCCCTTGAACGGCTTGCCTGAAGCGCCGACCCTCGCCTCGGGGAATCGCTTGCATCGGCGATCCGGCACGAATTCGAACCGCCGCCTGGGCCCGGCGGACCGCGCGGAAACCAGGATCAGGTCTCCGGTTGCGGGATCGACGGCGAGCTGCCGCCCATCGGCGGTCGAGGCGATCGAGAACGACCCTTCGGAGACCCGACGTATCGCCCACTCGGCGGGCTCGCCCGGCGAGCCGGCGCGGCTGACCGCGCCCGCGGAATCGACCGCCATGAGCTTGCGGTCCAGGTCCTGGAGCATGTAGGTGGCGAGATCAGTGGGCTTGAGGTAGAACGCGGCGGCTCCGGCCTTCGTCCGCCGGTCCGCGCCGTACCCAGCGCCTTCGCGAATCGCGACGAACCGGCCGGTGGCCGCCGATCCCAGCGCGAAGCACCCGTTGGCGAGATCGGGTCTCGAGGGGACACCCCCGCTCCTGGCGAAGCGGTCGGCCGGTTGAGATCCCTTCCCTGGGGCGGTCCGCTCGGACGCCAAGGCAACCGCGGCCAGGCTTGAGGCCGCCAGGACCAGGACGGTTATGTGCAGACGTTTCAGGCGCACCCTGGAACGACACGGATCCTAGAAGCGAGCGACGGATCAGGAGCCGGCTAGTTCTCTGGCACCCGTCAGCGAGGCCTGACAGACGAACCGAAAATGGGCCAGCCAGAAGCGACGAAGGCGCCGGTACGTCGGCCCTTCGGCTACCTCCCATGAGCCAAACCGGCAGCGATCGCCGCCAAGCGGCTCGATCTCGTAGCGATGGAGGGCGTGAAAACCGGGCATCGAGACCTCCCACGCCACCTTTCGCTGCGGTTCGAACTCGGCGATCCGTGCGACTGCCGGGAGCTTGTACAGGTAGCGGGGCCGGATCGGGTTAAAGGCCCAATACAGGGTCGCTCCCTGGCGAAGCTCCCCGCCGCCCACCCGGGCCCACCACATGCACGGGTTCCACTCGGGCCATCTACGCACATCGGCGAAGGCCTCCCACATGCGCTCCGCGGACAGCGAAACCTCGGTCGTGCCGGCGATCGGCAGCTCGGGATCCGTGCTCACGCCGGCAGTATCCGCCCTTGGGCCTGCGGAACGTGACCAGTCGGTACAATACTTCACATACTGAAGTAACTAACCCTTAAGAAGCGGAGATCGCATGCGCCTTCTGCTGATTCCTCTCGACGACACCGTCCTGTTCCCGAACATGACCGCCACCATCGCCGCCGACGTCGGCGACGAGAAGCGGGTTCTCGTCGTGCCGCGCCGCGGTGAGGGCTTCGCCGATGTGGGAACTGTCGCCGAGGTGATCGACACCGCGCGGGTCCCCGGCGCGGGGGCGGTGGCCACCCTGGGCGGTCTTCACCGCGGGATTCCCGGTTCGGCGACGCCCGACCCCGAGGGGCGCCTGCGGGTGGAGGTGACCGAGCTCCACGACGGCTCGCCGGCCGACGGGCGAATCCGCGAGCTCGAGCGGGAGTACCGCGCCATGACGAATGAGATCCTCGAGCTCCGGGGCGACGATGGCCGGGTGGCCGCGTTCCTGCGCTCGATCTCCGAGCCAGGCGCCCTCGCCGATACCTCGGGCTACAGCCCGGACCTGAGCCTGGAGGACAAGGGCCGCCTCCTCGAGACGGTCGACGTGACCGAGCGCCTGGAGCTCGCGGTCGAGCTTCAGCGCGAGCGCCTCGCCGAGCTTCAGGTGCGGAAGCGGATTCGCGACGACGTCGAGTCCGGCGCGCAAAAGCAGCAGCGCGAGTACTTCCTGCGCAAGCAGATGGAGTCGATCCGCAAGGAGCTCGACGAGGACGACGCGTCCATCGTCGAGGAGTACGAACGGAAGATCGCCGAGGCGGAGATGCCCGAGGCCGTGGCCGAGCAGGCCACCAAGGAGCTGCGACGGCTCGAGCGGATGGGCGACCAGGCTGGCGAGGCCTCGATGATCCGCACGTACCTCGATTGGCTGCTCTCGGTCCCGTGGGCAAAGCGCTCCGAGGAGGTGCTGGATCCCGAGCACACCCGCGAGGTGCTGGACGCCGATCACGCGGGCCTCGACGACGTCAAGCAGCGCATCGTCGAGTACATCGCGGTGCGAAAGCTGCGTGAGGAACGCGGGATCCAGGAGGACAAGCGCTCCGGCGCGATCCTGACGCTCGTCGGACCTCCCGGCACCGGCAAGACCTCGATCGGGGAGTCCGTGGCGAGGGCGCTCGGACGCGAGTTCGTCCGCATGTCCCTCGGCGGCGTCCGCGACGAGGCCGAGATCCGTGGCCACCGCCGCACCTATATCGGCGCCCTTCCGGGCCGCCTGGTCCGAGCGCTTCGCGACGCCGGGACGATGAACCCGGTGATCCTCCTCGACGAGGTCGACAAGGTGGGTGCCGACTGGCGCGGCGATCCGTCCGCGGCGCTCCTGGAGGTGCTGGACCCGGCGCAAAACCACTCCTTCCGCGACCACTACCTGGACGTGGAGCTGGACCTCTCGCACGTCGTCTTTATCGCCACGGCCAACCTGGTCGACACGATCCCGGCTCCCCTCCTGGACCGCATGGAGGTGATCCGATTCGACGGCTACACGACGGACGAGAAGGTCGCGATCGCGCGCGGCTTCCTGTGGCCGCGGCAGCTCGAGCGAAACGGACTGCGCGATGACGAGGTTTCGGTGAACGACGACGAGCTCGAGACGATCGTGGGCGAGTACACGCGTGAGGCCGGCGTCCGCCAGCTCGAGCGCGAGCTCGGCAAGCTGCTTCGCAAGACGGCGACCGCGGTCGCCTCGGGCGAGCGGGCAACCCCGGTCGAGATCGACCTCGAGGTCGTCCGCGACGCCCTCGGGCGCCAGCGCTTCTACCAGGAGTCCGTCGAGCGCACGGCCGTACCCGGCGTGGCGACCGGGCTGGCGGTGACGGGCACCGGCGGCGACGTCCTGTTCATCGAGGCAACGGCCATGAGCGGGGAGCAGAGCCTGGTCCTGACCGGCCAGCTCGGGGACGTCATGAAGGAGTCGGCGCGGATCGCCCTCTCCTACGTCCGCTCCCACGCCTCCGAGCTGGGCATCGACGAGGACCGGTTCCGCCAGGAGTTCCACCTCCACGTCCCGGCCGGGGCGATCCCGAAGGACGGGCCCAGCGCGGGCATCGCGATGGCCACGGCGATCGCCTCCCTGCTGAGCGACCGCCCGGTCCGCCACACGGTGGGCATGACCGGTGAGATCACCCTCCAGGGACGCGTCCTGCCGATCGGCGGGGTCAAGCAGAAGGTTCTCGCCGCCCGCGCCGCCGGGCTGACGGACGTGATCCTTCCCGAGCGAAACCGCGCCGACCTGGACGAGGTCCCCGACGACGTTCGCGAGGCGATGGGGTTCCATCCGGTGATGACGATCGGCGAGGTGCTCGAGCTGGCGCTCGAGCCCGCCGACGCGCCGGCCGAGGCGCTCTCGGCCGCGGCCTAGCCGAACGGCGGAGCAGGCAGCTGGCGCTTTACTGGCGATATGCGCCAGAAAGGCGCCAACGGCCGATCCGAGCGGGCCGCGTGCTCAGGCGTCCGCGTCGGCGCCGGTCTCGGTCTGCGCGAGCTCCTCGAGCGCCTCAGCCGGGATCCGGGCTACCCCTATGTCGGCCCGCTGGCCGCGAAACCCGCCGGGACGGCGCGAAGACGCCGCCGCGGTAGGCTGGATCGATGGAGTGGATGAGCCCGATGGACGCGTCGTTCTTGCATCTCGAGGGGCCGATGAACCCCATGCACATCGGCGGCGTGAGCATCTTCGGGGGGCCTGCCCCACCGTTCGAGCGGCTCGAGGAGATGGTGGCGGGCAAGCTGGGCCTCGTCCCACGCTATCGCCAGAAGGTTCGCTTCGTACCACTCGGCCTGGGTCGCCCGGTGTGGGTGGACGATCCCCATTTCAACCTCTCCTACCACCTGCGCCACAGCGCCCTCCCGGCGCCGGGCAGCAACGAGCAGCTCCGTCGCACGGCCGCGCGCATCTTCGCCCAGCGTCTCGACCGCGGCAAGCCGCTCTGGGAGATCTGGATGCTCGAGGGATTGGGTGAGAGCCGCTGGGCGCTGCTCTCGAAGGTCCATCACTGCATGGTCGACGGGGTCTCCGCCACCGATCTGATGTCGGTCATGTTCGAGGGCGAGGGTGCGCCGGCAACCGGCGCCACGTGGGAACCGGCCCCGGAGCCGAGCGGCGCTGAGCTCGTGCTGCGCACCCTCACGCGCCGCACCCTCAACCCGTCCGAGCAGCTACGCAGCGTGCGCGCAGCCGCCCGCGCGCCGCGCGCGTCGCTCGTCCAGGCACTAGATCTGCTGCGTGGCATGACCTCCGCCGCGGGGGTGCTGCGCCCGCCTGGCGGCTCCTCGTTGACCGGTCCGGTCGGGCCGCATCGCACGTGGAGCTGGGCGCATGTGCGCCTGAGCGACGTCAAGTCGGTGCGGGCCGCGCTCGGCGGGACCGTCAACGACGTCGTGCTGACGATCGTCTCCGGTGGGCTACGTGACCTGCTCGAAGCGCGGGGCGAGCGGGTTGCCGATCGCACGATCCGCACTCTCGTTCCCGTCTCGGTCCGCCGACCCGGCGAGCGAGGCGACTACAACAACCGCGTTTCCGCGATGTTCGCCGAGCTGCCGATCGGTATCTCCGACCCGGCAGCACGTCTCGACGCTGTGCGCGCGCAGATGGACGGCCTCAAGCAGTCAAAGCAGGCGGTCGCAGGCGACGTGCTTACCTCACTCTCGGGCTTCGCCCCGCCGATGCTGCTGGCGCTCGGCGCCCGCCTCGCCGCGCGCTCTCCGTCGCTCGGCGTGCAGACCGGCATCACGAACGTGCCGGGACCCCAACAGCCCCTGCACACCCTCGGACGAAGACTGCTCGAGTCGTTTCCCTTCGTCCCCGTGATCGGCCACGTGCGAATCTCGATCGCGATCTTCTCCTACGACGGCGGCCTCTACCTCGGCGTCACCGGCGACTACGACAGCTCGAACGACATCGACATCCTCACCACCGGCGTGGAGCGGTCGATGGCAGAGCTGCTCGCACCCGTCGCGCCGCAGCCAACGAACCGAACGCAGGCCAAGCCGGCGAAGGCCACCGTCGAGGGCGACCAGCCGGGAGTGTGACGGCACCGACTCCGCACGAGCTCAAGGAGCTCTGGCTGAACCGGGCGATCGAGCGCGCGGGCATCGACCGCGACCGCTGGGACCCCGCTCGCGGGGTCGACGAGAACAGGCCCACGATCGAGGCGGTGTACGACTACTACGGGCGCCTCTTCCTGGAGCACCCTCACCTCGAGTGGGCCGGGATGGCGAGCACGATCGGCCCCGCCTTCTACGCCGGATTCAAGGACCTCGGCATGCTCCCGGACGCGTTGCGCAGGGTGGCGATCGCGCTGTTCGGGCGGGCGTCGCGGCGGCTCGCCACGCGCCTGGCGGGCGACCTCGGCTTCTACGAGACGACGTTCCTCACGATGCAGAAGCAGATCTTCGAGGACCAGGCGCCAATGCACGAGGCGTACGTCGCCGGCGGTGTCGCTGAGATCGAGAAGCTCTATCGCGCGCGGATCATCGACGCGGCCACACTCGAGGCCTGGAGCGAGATCGAGGTCGGTCGCCGTGACGGCGACCCCGCCTCCATCGATCGCGGCAACCGCACGCTGCTGTTCCGCGAGCAGCGCGACATCATCGACCGCTTCTACGTCCGGATGCTCCAGCACGACCCGCCGGAGGGCTCGATCTTCACCTACCTGCTGACCCTGGCCGGCGCGCCCTCGGTTCCCGGCGCCCACTCGTTCCCCGAGCGCTACCCGCTCATCGTCGTGGTCCGGGCGCCGCGATCCGCGATCAGCGTGTCCACGCCGCTCGCCGACGGGAACATCGCACTATTCGCGAACCGCTGGAAGCTGATCGACGACGACACGCTGCCGGACTACCTCGCGCTAGTCCGCGATCATGCGGACGAGGCCCGCGCGATCGTGGCGACGCCGATCGAGCGTCGCGTCGAGGGCTACCGGCTTGTCGCGCGCGCGGGCCGGCTGGTCGCGGGTACCCTAACCCGCTGGCGCGTGGAGGTCGGACCCCCGCCGGTCACGCCGCGACCGGTGGCCCTCCGCCGCACCAGCCCGGTCCTCGCCGCCGAGGCGGGCGCCACCGCGATCGACCTGACGAGCCCGCCCACGCGCGAGTCCGCCGGGTTCGCCGAGGGGAGCAATAGCCGGATCTGGATGAACCGCGACCGCCGGCCGTTCGAGGTGGCGGTCGAGTTGCCGGGGGGCCGCGCCTTCAGGGCGCGCGCCGAGATGGCCGTGATGATCAGCTCCGTTCGCGGCGGCGACCCGGATCGGCTGACCGTGCGGCTGCCGCCCGCAGGGCTCGCGGAGACCGAGAGGCTGCTCGCGGAGTACGCAGCCGAGTGGGGATTCCCGGCCGACGCGGTCGCCGGCTGGCACGTCGGCTGCGAGCGCCGCGCCTCGAGCGACCGGGACTACAGCACGCACGCGTTCACTCCTGAGGACGTCGGCTTCGTGCACCCTGAGTTCCAGGCGTCTCACCACGTGCGCGAGGGCGAGTTCGTCGTCGCCACGCTGTTCTCGTGGCGCGCCGATCGCTGACCGCCACGCCGCGCGATCACAAGTGCGAGACGGCCCCAATCAATCAGGCCTCTTGACCTAAAGTGCTCACGGGTGATACGGGTAACGCATCAGCCGAGCGTCGTGCGCGGTGCGGCAGCAGCCTCCACGAGGGAGGATGTGATGAGCGGACAGAGTCGCGGGCGCCCCTGTGGCTTGATCTGCGCATGATGCGTTCGCTCAGCCTTAAACCGACACTCATCGTCGCGGTCGCGGCGCTGGCGGTTGCCCTGATCTTCGTGGCG
>WNGF01000776.1_pt1 | contig 48269 bp, 44 predicted proteins | sample 5400641 | NCBI WGS metagenome assembly WNGF01 (sample SAMN13153371, study PRJNA577476) | soil metagenome | isolation source: 80 cm soil or saprolite under grassland replicate 2 | place: USA:California | collected 2016-06-15 | reverse complement strand
GCGTTACGACGGTTGAGGCTGTACTTCCCGGACATCTATAGAGTCCTTGCGGGCGACGACCTAACAAAAAAAGAGGAATTTGAGAGGCGAGAGGGAGCAGGGAATCCCGCTTCCAGCCAATAGCTTGTTGATAAATCCCCATTACACTTCATGGCTGAGTTTAATTTACCAGCGTGCTGCTGAGGAAGGCCCCCATAGCTGTCGTAATATCCCCATTGCGCTCAATGACAAGCAGTCGAAACGTGAAACGCCTGTCAACAACAGTGCCCATCACGTCACCCCTGCCAGCAGGCCCATATCTGTGCACGCTGAGGGCAGCCAAGCTACTTAGCGCGTTTCAGTACGTTCCAGAGGCTTGAGCGTGGAGGTGCAATCGAGGAAAATAGGCCGTCAGTGCCCGTCGGTTCCAAATCTGGGTGGAGGTTGCCTGACTTTTCAGCAGAGACCAGGTATGGTTTATCGGACTGATCGGAATTTAAGTCGTCCACAAGCAACGAGGCGACGGATCCTCAGGCTCTCGATCTCGTGGCGGACACGGCTTAGGTCTGCTTCCTTCTGTTTCAAAGCTTCGTAAACGTCCTTCATTAGCACTCCTCGATGGACTCTGGCGTAGCGAGTAGCGAACCTGTGAAGCCTACACTTTTATGTACTCTCCCTCAAGGGAAGCGGCACTTCTGATTGCGCAAATTGGTGACATATCCCGACGGTTTAATCATCCGGTAGGCAATTCTTTTGAACCTTCAGACACAATTGTGTGTGACAGGCGTGCTCAATCCCGCACGGCCGTGGTCAGGAACATGCCTTCCATTCCAGTCCCGACAGACTCGTCTGCCTTTGGGATCGCAGAATGCAACCGGTTTCCTCATCAGGAAGCGCGGGTTTCACGCGGCGCTGAATGGGCAAATATCACCTGACCAACTCGCGGCGAACACAAAAATGCGACCGTGCACGAACCGTGCACTTATGAGCGAGATTCAGGCCATTCGGGTTACCTTTGAACGAAAAGCAGATTCCCCAAATTGTTGAAAACAAGAGAGACCAAAGTGGAAAATGGAATTCTTGGAATAAACAATCCCACTTGTAAGGCAGGCGCTCTCTTGTAAGGCAGGCGCTCTAACCAGCTGAGCTAACCGCCCGAGTTGAGGGCTTCCCTCATTCTAAATCAAGCAATACAGAAGACGGTTGGTATCCGGCATGAGTAACTGCGCGGTACCATGAGGTGTGCAGCTTCCCGTGAACCCGCCGATCTTGCCGATGCTGGCCAAGCGCGTTGATGAATTGCCACCCGGTGAAGAATGGGTCTTCGAACCTAAATGGGATGGGTTTCGGGCACTGGTCTTTCGCGATGGAGACGAGATACTGATCCAGAGCCGCGATGAAAAACCGCTGAATCGCTATTTTCCTGAACTGCTGGAGCCGTTACGGTCGGCATTGCCTGCTCGCTGCGTGCTTGACGGCGAAATCGTCATTGTAATGGGAGATTCGCTCGATTTTGACACGCTACAATTGCGCCTGCATCCCGCGGCGTCGCGCGTCAATCTTCTTTCGCACCAAACTCCAGCCTCGTTCGTATTCTTCGATCTGCTTTGCCACGGAGACCGGGACCTTCGAGGCGAAGCGTTCCAAGACCGACGCCGCGAACTGGGAGTGTTGCTTTCATCCGCGCTAGCCCCTGTTCATCTCACGCCCGCAACTAACGACCGCAGCGTTGCCGCGGACTGGTTTCGTCGCTTTGAAGGCGCAGGTCTCGACGGCGTCATCGCGAAATCCATCTCAGGAACCTACGAGCCTAACAAACGCGTGATGCTCAAGGTCAAACACGAGCGCGACTGCGACTGTGTGGTTGCGGGTTTTCGTTGGCACAAGAAAGGTGATCGCACCCTGGTCGGCTCATTGCTGCTTGGTCTGTTCGACGATGTCGGTGCGCTGCAACACGTCGGCGTTTGTGCAAGTTTCACCGCCGCGAAGCGCCTCGACCTTGCAGAATTTCTCAAACCTTACCGCGAAAACGCGCTGGTTGCTCATCCGTGGAAGCATTGGGCCGACCCGGAAGCGGGGAGTGGTGAAAGTCCCAGTCGCATGCCCGGCGGCCAGAGCCGCTGGAGCCAAGGCAAGGATCTCTCATGGGAACCGCTGCGGCCCGAGCTAGTGGTTGAAGTTGCTTACGACCACATGCAAGGAAGCCGATTCCGTCACACAGCGCAATTTCGCAGGTGGCGAACGGACAAAAAGCCGAGCGACTGCACCTATGCCCAGCTCGAAGTTGTTCCTCCGCAAGAACTGGCAGCGATTTTCCCCGGCGGTCGCTGACGTAAAACAAGTTGCTTATCGATCCTTGTTCGGCCCATCTTTCTTGCGCCACTCGCGCCATTCGCGTGTTGGATCGTCATCAGGATCGGGAGTTTCCTGCGGCGGCCGCAGCGCTTCGGGCACATGGCGCAGATTAATTCGGATGCGCGTCCACGTGGATGATCTTCCTCGCATGGAGTCAACCAGCACGTCATCCACGGACAGGAATCCGGCTGCCTGCGCATATTTACCCCTCCATCTTTCAAGACCGGCGAGCGCGGCTGCCTTATCGGGAGAGTTCGCGACAACGATAAGCGGCATTTTCACCCGAGGCTTCTTCACGGGCGATTTAGCGCGTGAAGGCGCCACGCGGGGCGCTTCGCCCTCCATCTTGCGAAAGTGCGGCGGCCAAGGTGCATCGCCGAGTCCAGCAGCTTCGTCCCTTGCCGCGAGCTCAAGCAATTTTTCGAGCGAGCCCGGCGCGGCGTCCATCCCTGCGTGCGGATCGCCGATTTCCGCAAAGCGCTTCGGAATCGTGAAAATCGTGAGGTCGCCCGGATCGCAGTGCGGGACCTCGTGCCAGTGAAGCGGCGACGAAACGCGGGCGTCGGGCAGCGGGCGCACCGAGTACGCAGAGCACGTAGTCCGGTCCTTCGCGTTCTGGTTGTAGTCGAGGAACACGCCATGGCGCTCTTCTTTCCACCATTTCGAACTGGCCAGGGCGGGGGCACGGCGTTCCACCGCGCGCGACAATGCGATCGCTGCGCGGCGAACTTCAGTGAAGCTCCAGCGCGGTTCGATCCGTACATTCACGTGCATGCCGCGTGAACCGCTGGTCTTGGGCCAGCCGCGAAGTCCTACTTCTTCTAGGAATGCCTGCACCTCGAGAGCCACGCGGCACACATCGGCCCAACTCACGCCCGGAATTGGATCGAGATCAATGCGCAATTCGTCAGGATGGTCGAGATCGCGCGAGCGGACTGGGTGCGGGTGCAGCTCAATGCATCCCAGGTTAACAATCCACGCGAGTCCAGCCGCATCGTCCATGACCAGTTCTTCCGCACTCCGGCCCGACGGGAATGACAGAGTGATTGTTCGCAGCCAGGAAGGCCGCTGTGTGGGGGCGCGCTTCTGATAAAACGCCTCGCCCTCGGCGCCGTTGACGAAACGCTTGAGAACGATTGGGCGATCGCGAATTCCAGCAAGCGCGCCTGCCGCGACAGACAGGTAGTAACGTACGAGGTCTAGCTTCGAGATGCGTGCCTGTGCTGAAAAATACAGCTTTTCGGGATGAGTTATCCGGACTTCACGTCCCTCGACCGAGAGCACCTCGCTGGCTTCTTCTTTCGCCATTAAAGCAGCCTACCACCTGATGCCCTCCTTAGATTCATTCGATTCAGCGTGGCGAGATGAACGCGCACACTATCCTGATCGCGCGCAGCGAGTGCAAGAGTTCAGATTTCACCTTCGTGGACTTCGAGACCGTCTCCCCAGATCGCAGGGCTATTTCCGAGCGCTGAGCTCGCGGTCGAGCGATGCTTGCGCTTCTCGCATCGCATCAGTGAACCTGTTTCTTCCACCCATGCGCCTACCCATCTCCTGTGGTTCCACATCCTCCACGTGCGTTTGTATCCACCAGATATTCCCCGGGGGATCCCGCACGCGGCCTTCGCGGGCGAGGGCGCCCGCGCCACACGGAGTCAGCGGTGGCTCTCTTTGGAGTGAGTTTCCATCAGCTTTTTGGTCATGATCACCAAGCCGAAGATCTGGGTCCATTCGGAAACGATGTTGCCGACGACTTGGCCCCACTTGGAATTTGGTTCGGACTTGGCGAAAAGTGCAGTCCAGCCCGCTCCAGTTACCAATAGGAAAATAGTTAAAGAATGTTCCTGGAGTTTTCGCAAAGCGGGATCGAGCCAATGGCGGGGAGGCTTGCGGCTTTCGGCCGAGCCTTTTTCATACATGAACTTGGTGGCCACGACGGTGACGACCAGGCCCGTCCAGTCGGCGATGGCGTTGCCAAAAAATGCCCCGAGATGGGTGCCCGGATTTGAATGGCTGTAGAGAACGATCCAGCAAACCAGGATCGAGGCCGATGCGATACTCAACGAGTGATGGTGCAAGAAATTGTGGTTCCTGCGCTTGGCCACTATCGAACCTCCGTGAGTAATCACTTCGATGGGGTTTCCTCGGAAGAAGCTGTTTTGCCATGTGGAGAGCAACCTGCATCGGTCATGGCGGTAATCCGTGGTTCTTGCCTAGCGAGCCCAAGGATGGGCAGCTTCACGCCATGCGGTTAGTCTGTCGTAGCCCGGTGGGTAGGACTTACAATCTGTGATTGCTCTTTCTTGCGCCCCGCTCGGGCTTGGATGTTCCTCTGTCGCCACCCAAGGCTTGCGCTGGGCCATATTCTGTCGCCGTTTGGCGGCTGGTTTCAGTGGGGTTGGATTATGTTTGAACGCTACACGGAAAAAGGTAGGCGCGTGATTTTCTTTGCACGATACGAGGCCAGCCGGTATGGGTCTCCGTACATTGAGACGGAGCACTTGTTGCTGGGACTCTTGCGCGAAGACAAAGGTTTGGCCGCGAGGCTGTTGCCGTCCGGGAAGTCGATCGAGTCAATACAGAAGAAAATTGACGAGCACTCGAATTTCAGAGAAGCGATCTCCACTTCAGTGGACTTGCCCCTAGGCAACGAAGGGAAACGAGTGCTCGCCTATGCGGCGGAGGAAGCCGAGCGGCTTCGAAACCGGCACATTGACACGGAACATCTGCTGCTTGGCCTGTTGCGAGAGAAGCGCTCTTTTGCTGCTCAACTGCTCAATGAAGAGGGAGTTGCTCTCGACCATGCGCGAGAGAATATCGCTGAGTGGCAAAAGAAATTCGGGACTGCGGAGGAGAATTGGAATGAGGGAACGGAAACCCTGGAGATTCACGGTCACTCGTGGAATCTGGCCTATGTTCAGGCCCAGGTCAGCGCTCTGAGCAAGTACGCATGGCGTAAACGGGAATGGAAGCCGGTGGACGTGCTGGTCGAATCCGGGAGTGGGCGAATCTTCTTTGATGTGAGTCTTCAGGATGATCCGCGATTCAAGTTAGTAGCTAGGGGATGGCAGCGAGATTGGTGCTCGATCTGTAATTGGGAACTGAATGCCGACGGTGACGCCGACCACTCCAGCGGCTATACCAATGGACGGCAATGGGTGTGTGTTGAGTGCTATGAGAAGCTCTTTGCGTCCGCAAAGTGAAAATCTAATTCAATAGCGTCGGACAAGAGTGTTCGACCCACACGTGCAGATGAAGACGAACATATCAGATTCACCAATACGGCTTTTCAAGTCCAAACAAGACTGGGCTGCCTGGCTGGAGAAGAACCATCGTAAGAGTGCTGGGTTGTGGCTTCGGCTGGCCAAGAAGGTTCCCCCGACCCTTCGAAAATCACGAAGGGTGGGGCAGCCTCAGTCCGGGTTGCGGTCGGTTTCGTACAAAGAGGCGCTTGGTGTGGCGCTGTGCTATGGGTGGATTGATGGGCAGAAACAGCCGGAAAACGAACAGAGCTGGTTGCAGAGGTTTCTTCCCCGCTCGGAGAAGAGCATATGGTCGAAGATCAATCGGGAGAAGGCGCTGGCTCTGATCGCAAGCGGGGAAATGAAGGTCGCGGGGTTGGAGGCGATCGAGAATGCCAAGAAGAACGGGAGATGGGAAACGGCCTACGATTCTCCCAGCAGGGCGACGGTGCCTGGGGATTTTCAGACTGCATTGGACGTGAATACCAGGGCGAAAGCGTTTTTTGAGAAGCTTGATCGCGCGAATCGGTACGCCGTGCTTTGGAGAATTCAGACAGTGAAGAAAGCGGAGACTCGGGCGAGGAAGATTCGGGAATTTGTTGCGATGCTGGAGCGGGGGGAGAAAATTCATCCTTGAATTTCAAGGACACCCGTCGCTTGCTGCGCTTGATTCGGGTTGGCAATTCGGGAACAAATCCGGCTCCGAGTCCGCTGGTCTCTGATGACTGCATTGGGCGTGCAAGCTGACGTTAGGTCCCTCTGCCGTCCGCTTTTAGCGGACGGTTTCGGGATGACATCTAATTATGAGAGGCTTTGTGGGGCAAAAACAAGGTCCGGCTGGTTTGCCGGACCTTTTTCTTCGATCGAAGCGGACTTACTTTGTTTCGTTACCAGGTGAGGCGGTAAACTCCTTCGGTTTGGCGATGGGTCGCGCGGTGCGGCTGACCAGAGTTGGAGCTCCAGCAGCTGCGCCGTAACGTTCCATCAGCATTGGAACCATTGCGCCTTCGGCTTCCTTGACGAACGTCAAAGATCCCTCGGTACTGAGGTCCACGCGGATGAAATCTCCGAGGCGAATCTGGCCGGTGGCGACCAGGTTGGCCATTGGGAAGACAAGGTGGCGTTCAATTGCGCGTTTCAGGTGACGAGCACCATAACGCGGGTCAGTTCCTTCGTGCAGCAGGAAGTTCTTCACTTTCGGCGTGCATGAAAAGACAAATTGGTTCGCGGCTGAGGCCATCAGAACGCGCTGCTGCACCATGCCGAGTTCGATATCCAGGATCTGCTCCAAGTGTTCTGACCGCAGAGTCTTGAAGACCACGACTTTGTCTATGCGGTTCATGAACTCAGGGGTGAACTTGCGGCGGGCAGCCTCGTTGGCGGTGCGATCGATTTTGTCATCCAGGCCTTGATCTACGACTTGAGGCTTGGGTGCGAAACCTAATCCACCATCGACAAGGTTGCTCATCTCGCCTGCCCCCAGGTTCGAGGTCATAATAATGATGCACTGCGAGAGGTCCACGCGGCGGTTGTCGCCGAGTGTGAGCGTAGCCTTGTCGAGGATGCCGAGCAAAAGCTGCCAAAGGGCGTCAGATGCTTTCTCGATTTCGTCAAAGAGCAAAATCGAAAGCTTGAGTTTATCGGTGTGCCACTGGTTGAGCGCCTCTTGGGTAAGAAGAGGGTGCGTCTCCCGGTGGCCGAGGTAGCCCGGAGGCGAGCCGATCAGTTTGGCGATTTCGTGGGAGTGCTGAAACTCGGCGCAATCGATCTTGATGCAGGCGCGAGCATCGCCAAAAAGTGATTCGGCGAGCGCTTCGACTACGCGAGTCTTGCCTGATCCGGTAGGACCAAGGAAGAGCAGATTGCCGACCGGGCGTCCGGGGGCGTTGAGTCCAGCCAGAAACATCTGGTAGATCTCAACCACCTTTTCTACGGCCGCATCCTGGCCAACGATTTTGCGGCGGAGTCCAGTTTCAAAGTCGCGGGCATCGCTGCTCCGACGAGTAGGATCAAGAACTGTACTGGCGATGGTCTTCATATTGGGGGGCGCCTTGCTCTCCTTCTCGGGCCGTTACAACGTAGCCGCAATTTCTCGCGGAATGACATTTTTTGTCACTCTCGCAACTGCTTCCCATAGCCACTACAGCAAGCGCCTAGCCAACTCTTCGAAAGCTTACAAACTTGCTTTCTACAAGGCTTAGATGCACCAGCTGCATCGCGGGAGTCACTTACATTAACAAGTGAGATCGTGTAAAGGGAAATAGTTTGCGCAGGGAGGAGGAAAAAACGGCTTTAGGCGTTAGGCTCCGGGTTTCAGGCGTCTGCGGCCGTGGTTTTCTTCTGAGTTTGAAATCCGGGGACCGATCTTGCTCCCGGAAGCAATTGAAAAAACCAGGTTTTTCCAACCGACCGTGGACTGGCGTAACTGGCGAGCGGAATTCTGCATCTGTAGCCTCGGAAAAACCGATGTTTCTGGAGAGAAACTTGCGCCGGCATGGGCTTAATTTATTCTTGGTTCTGGGCGTTGCGGGGTTTGGCCTCGGTCTAGTACAACTGCGATCAGTGAAGGCCGCCGCTGAGCCTCAAACCGGGCAACTGGTTGCGGCGAAAGCTACTATGGGAAACCCGGCGCCGATTGCGCCTAGGCTTCCTGCTCCGGGGACCGCATTGTATGAATCACGGCGCGGAGATACGGTAATTTCTGTAGCCCGGCACTATCTTTCCCAAACTTCATACCTCACTTCAACCGAGCTGGCCGGGGCGATCCGCAGCGCAAACGAGAGTGTGCAGGGCACGTTTTTGAAAGCAAATCAGGAACTGGTCATACCGGGGATTCTGGATGCACCCATTGCCGAGAAAGCTATCCCGGTACCTCGTGACTTCGAGGTACGCGCCATCTATTTGACGGGATTGATGGCGGGAAGCGATCACGGGTTGCGCATTGTGAAGAGGTGGCGTGAGGCGGGTGGAAATGCGGTGGTCTTTGATATTAAGGATAGCGATGGTACGGTGAACATTCATTTTGAGCATCCGCTGATAGGGGTTCACAAAGCGCCTATTCGCGATCTGCCCAAGTACACACATTTTCTTCATTCGCAGGGCATGCACGCCATTGCGCGGATTGCTATGTTCCGGGATGAGCGGTTGGTGGTGGCGCATTCTGAGCTGGCGGTGAAGTCGAAGAAGACTGGACAAGCGTGGAAAGAGAACGGAAAGCTGGTCTGGACTGATCCGTCGCGGGTGGAAGTACAGGAGTATGACATAGCCCTGGCGTTGGCTGCGGCGGAGGCTGGGGCGGATGAGATCCAGTTTGACTATGTCCGCTTTCCTGCTGAGGGCGATCAAAAAGACGCGGGGTTTGCCTACCAAAAAGCGCATCCGGAGTGGCAGCGGGCCGATGTGATTGCAGACTTCTTGCGGCGGGCTTATACCTCACTTCATCCCAAGGGTGTGCTGCTTTCGCTGGATGTTTTCGGTGTGATGGCGTGGCAGAGGCCGGTGGATTTGGCTCACACGGGACAAGATATCGTGCGCATGGCGAAGTACTGCGATGTGCTTTCTCCCATGATTTATCCATCACACTTCTTTGGCATGGACGGGTACGACAAACCGGGAGACGCGCCTGAGCATTTTATTGGCGAGTCCATGGACCGGTTCGAGGAGATCACAAAGGGCAGTGGGGCGGTGATTCGTCCTTGGCTGCAGGCGTTCGCCTGGCGGACGAAGACTTATTCTCCGAAGTACATTGAAGTGCAGGTGCTGACCGCTAAGAACAAGGGGGGCGTGGGATTCCTCTTCTGGAATGCCAATAACGACTACAGCAAACCGTATGCCGCAATGCCGGAGATGAAAGCGGCCAAGGGACAGTATTTTAGAGGGGATGAGTTGCCGGCGGTTTTGAAAGCTCAGGTTGCGTTTCCGGGTCGGTAAAAGTCCAATCAACATTTTGGGGGTGATGGGAAGCGTCCCTACGGGACGTGGTCGCCTTTGGCACTGACCCAGCGCTGATGCGCTGGGCTATTAGCGGTCGTTCCTCCGGAACTTGGTCCGCGCGCCCTATTCTTTAAACGGATTAGACACTGTAACTCCGAAATATTTCGGTCCGGTGTTCAGATCCTCTGACCAGATTCGTTCGCAGCCGGCACGCTCGGCTCCAGCGACGATCATTCCATCATAAAAATGAAGGCCATACGCTGCCCGTACTTCAACTGCACGACGTACCATGCCCTCGTCGGGCAGGATGACCTTAATCGGCGCGAATGTATCGAGTAGCGCGATCACGTCCTCGGGACGTGGAGCAGGTGAAAGCTTGTGAAGGAGAGTCGCAGCAAATTCCGCCAAGACCTGGGTGGAAATTACGATTTCGCCAACAAGCGCTTTTCGTAATAGATCTTGCGCAATCGCCTGCTTTCTGGGATCGGTAATGTCGTACGCATAGACAAGGATATTGCTGTCCAGAAAATCAGGAGCGGACATAGAGGTCTTCCCGCTTCCAGTTGCGGTTTCCTACCCTGAACTGAAATTGTTTGAAGCTGCGCTCCAGGGATTCGCGTTCCCGTTTCCGGCGTCCGGAAGCGGCATTTTCGGCGGCTAGTCTCTCCAGATAATCTCGGACTAAGCCGGTTAATGTAGTATCGCGGTCCACGGCGAGCTTTCGCAGTTCCTTGACCAACTTGTCATCCAATGACAGCGTGATGTTCATTTTCACATAATAAGGTAATCCCTTAATCAGTGCAACCCGGAAGTCAGGCAGGAGCTGGGTCGAGATCGATTGGTGTCTATCTGAGTGTGAGCCACAGCACTTTACGAAAAGGTGTTTCGCCAGCTCCCGCAATTCGGCTTAGTTGGCGGTGGAACCATATTTTGCTGCGTAATGAGTCTGTGGTACTGAGGGCGATGCAGTTCCCAGATTCAATCGGCATCGTTGTCCATCTGCTTCCAGTGGTGAACAAAAACTCGTTTGATCCTCGGGCGCAGGCCGTTATCGAGTAGATGTAAAGCACCGGTACGATCTGAACGGAAAGCGGGTCTCGATCGAGAATCTTCCTGCGGCACTAAGGCACTCCTTCAGCAACCACGTGAATTGGACCGTTTATGTCGAAGGCGATCCCGACGCCTCTTATGGAGATGTTATTCAGGCGGCAGATGCTGTCAGGACAGCGCAGGGGAGGGTCGTACTACTGACCACAAGCTCTCGATGATGAAGTGTTTTCTCAGATTGGCGGGCCATGCACCCGTCCCACACAACGCTTACTTATTCAGCTTTGCCGTCCAGTTCAGCGTCAGGCTCATAGGCGCTGCTTCGGCTTCGGGTTGAATGACCATCAGGAAGCGGCGGCCGTCTGGGGAGACCTCGAAGTTGGTGCCGGCGGCGGGAACATGGTTTACGGGGAAGAGCCTACGGTAGTTCTGGGTTTCGAATTGATCGCCTTTGGCAACAACATCCATTGTAAACAGCTGCGTTTGGGCGTTGGAGAATTCAGCATAGTAAAGTTCTTTGCCATCGGCGCGCCAGGCCGGACTTGTGCCGCCATTCTGGGAGACCTGCCAGCGACCGTTGCCACCTGGGAATGGGGCGACGTAAATCTCCTCGCGACCCGATTCGGTGGAGCTGTAGGCCAACCACTTGCTACCAGGCGAGAGTCTGGAAAAGATGATCGTGCCTTGCGGGCTCTGCGGCTGAACGACGAGGAATGGTTTCTTATCGTCGTCGGTCGGAACAGCCCACACCGATCCACCAGAAGGACCGCTAGACTTCTGATAGACCAGATACTTTCCGTCTGATGACCACTCGGGCCAACTGAAGGTCACCGGCACCGAAGCGTTTTCGGACCCCAACAGCACTTGATCCTGGCCTCCTCCATTCGCCAGCCTGACGTGCAGTGTAGAACCAGCTGAAATTCTCGAGCCACTGAGGGAAACAAAGGCAACGCGCTGTCCATCGGGAGACCACGAGGGTTGAAGATGATTGGCGAGATCGAAGGTAAGGCGAGTCCTTGATCCGTGCAATAGGTCGAAAATCCAAATATCGGATTTTGGTTGTCCCACGATGATGGCCAGCCGTTTGCCGTCTGGAGACAGGCGCATTCCGCCCGATGTATAGTTACCGCGTTCTGCAACCGCTTTGCCGAGGTCTTTCCCGCTGCGGTCCAACCACAAGAGGTCGCTGCCCTCGCTCGCCGCACCGGAGGAGGTGATCAGTGTGCCCTCGTCGCTGGAGCTGAAGGTGGTGCGCCAGACGCTTGCGTCATATTGCACGTGATCAACGACCGGCACGGGATCGCCAGAGAGGGTTGCACTAGCGGGATCAAATTTTTGACCGACGAGAGCGGTTTGGAAATGATAGAGCAGATATCCGGAGGCGTATTGACCTGACGAATCGGAGCGCAGGACCAATTTTATAGCTGGACTATCCACGGAACCCAGGTAGATTCCATTCTGTTCCTCACCAGTGCCGGAGTGGTTCGTAGCAAAGAATAGAAAGTGTTTGCCATCTGGCAGAAACGAAGGCCAGCGATGCGTCGAGTGCTTGGAGACATCGAGCGTGGTCAGCCGTTCGGGTGTTCCCCCAGCGGCGTTGATCTTCCATAGTGATTCACGGTAATCCGGTGTGTACACGATGATGTTTCCCGGGTTCCACGCGCCGCCGCGTCCGCCGGGCGCGTCCGCGAGCACGGTCACAGGGCCTCCAACTGCGGAAATCTTTCGGAGTTTGCCACTCGAGAAGAAACCGAGGAATTTCCCATCCGCCGACCAGAAGGGGAAGGCGGCGTTCTCGGTACCATCTAATTTTGTCGGGGCAACGCTGTCCAGGGCTTGAACATAAAGAGAAGTCGGTTCCTTTCCCACACGGGCTGAGAAAGCGATCCGAGTTCCATCGTGCGAAAGAACGGGTGGGCCGGAATAGTCGCCATTGAACTCGAAGGTTGCGCCTGGCGGAGGAGTCAGGTACGCATGTAAGGCTCGCGGAGAAGGCTCTGGCCGGAAGGCAAACCATCCCGCAACGGCGAGCAGAGCTATCGCAAGTGCAATCCAGCCCATGCGGTCCCAATTCTTGCGATGTGGGTGAGTCATCAACGCAGTTGCGCCGGATTGCGACGATGTTGAAATCCAGCGCAACTCGCGAGCAATGTCGGCAGCGCTCTGCCATCGCGAGTCGGGATCCTTAGCAAGGCAGCCGCGGACTACGTGATCGAGTGCGGGTGGCGCCATGGGCTGAATTGCGGTGATCGGCTCAGGTTCCTTTTCAAGAATGGCGGAGGCGACCGACAAATTGCTCTTGCCCTCGAAAGCGCGTTTGGCCGTCGCCATTTCGTAGAGCACTGAACCTAGCGCGAAGATGTCGCTGCGTGCATCGGCTTCTTTGCCTTCGACCTGCTCGGGAGACATGTATTGGAATGTGCCGACTACGAAACCCTGTCCGGTGAGTGGGTGCTTTGCAACTGGGCTGGAGAGCTCGATGGTCAAGCTTGAGGCGGCCGCGGTGGCGAGCGCGGGGACTGGCTCACTTTTGGCCAAGCCGAAGTCCATTAGCTTGGCGCTGGATTTTGTAAGCATGATGTTGCCCGGCTTCAAGTCGCGATGGACTACTCCGCTGCGGTGCGCACGTTCCAGACCTTCGCAGATGTCGGTTCCGTATTTCAGGATCTGTGCGACGGGAAGCGGGCCTTTGGCCAGGCGATCGGCTAGGGTTTCGCCTTCCAGAAATTCCATGACCAGGTAGTCAATCCCGTCCTCGTGGCCGATATCGTGGAGGGTGCAGATATTTGGATGGTTGAGCGAAGAGATGGCGCGCGCTTCCCGCTCGAAGCGCTGCTTGGCTTCGGGGTTCTGAGACAAATGGTCGGGAAGGATTTTTATGGCGATGGCGCGATCAAGGCGAGTATCAAGGGCGCGATAGACCTCTCCCATGCCGCCTGCGCCTAGCGGGGATTGGATTTCGTAGGGGCCGAGTTTGGTGCCGGGGGAGAGAGACATCCGTTCGGGGAATTATATCCGGCACAGAGCTAAAAAGCTTTTAACCGCAAAGTACGCAAAGAATTCGCGAAGTTCGCAAAGGAAAGCCTTTAGCTTTGTCGTTGGTTGCGAACTTTGCGGCACCTTGGCGTGCTTTGCGGTTAAAATCTGTTGCACTGGATGGAGCAATGCCCTGTCGCTCTGGATTTCCGCGATTTCTGGTTCTGATCATCGCATTCTGCACGCTTAGTGGGTTCGCATCTGCCGATGACCAGCACTGGTCTCGAGTAAGCTCGGACCACTTCATCGTGCTGACCGATGCGGGTGAAAAGAAGGGTCATGAAGTGGCGGCACGCTTCGAGCAAATGCGCGCCGTGTTTGGTGATCTGCTGATGCGGCGGAAGTTGCGGATGGCCGAACCCATCGACATCATCGCTCTCCGAAGTGACAAGCATTTTGCGTCACTGGCTCCTCCGGTCAATGGTCAGCCTACGAACTCGCCGGCTTTCTTTTTGCGGGGCGAGGACCGGATCTACATTGTTTTGAATTTGTTTGAGGTTGATAGCTGGCGCGCAGTCGAGCATCAGTTAGCGCACTTTTTTCTGGAGTACAACTATCCTCCGACGCAGCCGTGGTTTGATGAAGGCTTTGCAGTGTACTTCTCTTCTCTGTATCTGGGGCCGAAGCAAGCACAACTAGGCAGCGATCCTGAGTTAAACGCCGCTTACCAGACCAACCTCCTTGGTCAACAGACACAGGCAAGCGGGCTGAAGTCTCTGACGGAAATTTTGACTAACCCGGTGTGGCTGACTTTGCCTGACTTGTTTGGGATGAAGAATCGCGTGGTAGATGGGCAGGAGGGCACGCACAGCACGCTGTTCTATGCGCAGTCGTGGATGATGATTCACTGCCTGCTGAACAAGGGCAGACTCTCGGAGACAGGAACGTACTTTGACTTGGTCGAGAACCAGAAGCTTCCCGTGGAGCAAGCAGTGCAGCAAGCTTTTGGAATGACAGTGGGGCAGCTTGATCAGGCAGTGAAGGACTATTTTCATTCGCTGAAGCCGTTGTTTGCTGCACTCGACGCCTCGAAACAGCCGAACGCGGCCCAGATGCCACCGCAGCCGGTTTACCAAATGCCGCTGCCGTTTTCGGTGGATGATGTCGCGACCAGCACGAAATCTGTTCCTGTGCCGGAGGCGCAGGCGCTGGTCAGCGAAATGGAGTTGCGTATTCCCGAACGGCGTGAACTGGCGGTGCAGAAATTGAATGCGCTGATCGCCGATCCGAAGACTGAGACCACAGTCGCACATCGCGCGTTGGCTTGGTTAGATGTGCAGAAGGGCGACACGGGCCAGGCTTACGAGGAGCTGAATGCAGCCATGCAAATCAGTGCTTCCGATCCGTGGGTGAGACTCGGACTGGCCCTGGCGAGTTACCACAGCGGAGAGAAAGGCGCGCGTATCCAAGGCCTGGCGAACATGATGGAGAGTTTGCAGATTGTGATCGATGAATTTCCTGAGTTTGCGGAAGCTTACAACATGTTGGGCTGGGCGCGATTGATGGGAGGAGGAGCGAACTCTGCGCTCGAGGCGATGCGAATGGCGGTGCAACTCAGTCCGCGGAATGAGGCATATCAGCTCCGGCTGGCCAGGGCTTACCTCGCCGCAAAGAAGTTCGATGAGGCTACCGGCACTCTGGAGCGGTTGAAACAGAGTCAAAAGCCGGAGATCGCACGCGCGGCGAAAAAGGATTTGAACGATTTGCCGTTTCTGAAGAAATATGGCGTGTCCCCGGCGGAAGAAGCAGCCGCGAAAGAGACTGCGAGCGCGCCCCCGGAGAAGAAAAAATTGCACAACGAAGAAGATGAGGAAAGTCCGGCAAAGCCGGCATCAACGGCCCCGGAAATCGATAAGCGTCCTGTGAAGTTCCTGAAGGCGACACTGCTTTCCGTGGATTGCTCGCAGTCGCCGGCGGCCATTCTGGCAATCTCGCAAGGCAACAAAACCCTAAGGTTTCGCGCGCGCAATTACAAGTCAGTGGCTGTAATTGGTGCCGGAGAATTCTCGTGTGAATGGAAGAACATTCCTGTGAACGTCAATTACAGAGCTGGTGGCAAGCTGGATGGGGACCTGGTTTCGATTGAGATTCACTAAGTCCCGCCGACCGGTTGGACTCAGCCGGTCGGCGGAAACGATCAGCTAACTTTTCACGAAGCAATTTCCGTCGAATGGCAACTCGGTTTGGATGCCGCTGCTGCCTGATAGCGACCCGTCGAGTCCACGAACCCGCCCGCGCCATATCGGTCGTGATGCCGGACCCAGTCAGTCAAGGCAAAATTGGGGCCGTTTTCGTTGCGGCCCGTCGGCGTCAGGTCAAGATAGCGGTACGCGCCGAGAAAATCCTCGCCGGCGCGCGCGTAACTGGAATAGGTGTGAAAGACGTCGCCGGCCTCATCTTTATAGAACACACTGGTGGCGGACATTTCATCGCTCAGGAAGTCGCAGGTTTCGTAGTTGTAATAAACCTTGCCGCTTGCGGCTTCCTCTTTGGTAAATGAAACGTGGTAGTCGTAATTAAAGTCGGTCTCATATGAGGAGACCCACTTAAAGGTCCAGCGCATGCGCTTCCTGAAAGCTTGAATCTGCTGCAGGGGGGCGCGGGAGACTGCGACAAAGGCCACGTCCTGTTGCTCGAGATGTATCAGCATTCCATTGATGTGATCGGCGAGAAACGAGCAGTCCACACATCCCTCTTGCCATTCCGGGCCGAACATAAAGTGATAGATGATCAATTGGCTCTTGTTACCGAAGACTTCGGCGAGAGTTTGCGTGCCGTTTGGGCCTTCGAAGACATAACCTTTCTTGACTCTCTCCCAAGGCAGTTCGCGGCGTTGCCGGGTGATCTCGTCGCGCAGGTGGGTCAGTTCCTTCTCCTTGCGGAGCAGGCCCCTTCGATGTATGAGCCACTCTGCGGAGTTAACGCGCCCGCTAGCGTCATTGCCAGAGATCTAATGCACATTGGACACATCGGTTTCTCCTGCACCTCTGTTTCTCCTGCACCATGTGGCTTCGTTTTCTGTAAGCCGGAAAACGTGGGTGTTTTCGCCATGTAACCTTGCATACATACCTACTAGTTCGTATGTTTATGGATACACCCCACAAAACTTGGCCAGCGATCTTACGATGAAAGCCTTTGGCTCACAGCCAGGATATTGCCCTCGGTATCTTTGAACCAGGCAGTCTTGGCGCCACCGCCGGTGGCGATACTGTTCTCCATCTTTATGCCCGGCATGTCGTACTCTTCGAACGCTACTCCTCTCGCCTTGAGCTCAGCGACTTCGGCGACGACGTCGTCAACAGCCCAGAACGCTGTACTGGCTTTCGACGTACCCGCTCCTGGAGATGGATACATGAAAACCCACGAGCCGTTGCCGCACTCGTAGATCACGCCGCCCGCATATTCTTGCTTGGCCTTCAGTCCTACTTTCTCTTCGTAGAACTTTCGGGCGCGAGCGACGTTAGCAACCGGAATGTACGGGATTATTGGTGCATTCTTTAACATTTCTTCTCCTCCAGATCGCCCTTAGAAGTGAGCGGACGTAATGATTCGAGGTAGCGGACCAGCCGTTTTTGCCCTGATCTAAGCACCTGTGCGTCCTGCGAGTTCTTGGCCAGCGAAATGTAGCCTTCGTACGCTGCAATGAAAAAAGTTGCGGTCTCGTGCGCATCAATGTCAGGGCGCACTTGGCCCCGCTTCTGTCCGTCGCGCAAGGCGCTTGCAACTCCGTCGAGCCAGTCGCTGAAAACTTTCGCTAATCTTTTTCGGAAGCCTTCGTCCAGGGGCGACATCTCCTGGGCCAAATTGTTCAGAGGGCAACCACCGCGCACGTGTTCAGACTTCACGGAGGTGGAGCGAACAATGCCGGCCAAGGCATCAATAGTATTATCTGCATGCTGCAACGGGATTAGCCATTTTTCGCGCGTGATGGCGGTGATGATTTCTTCCACTACGGCGTATCCCAAGGCCTCCTTATTCTCGAAGTGGTAGTAGAGCGCACCTTTGGTGACCCCCGCTTTCTCCAGAACCGCGTCCAGATCGGCGCTCTGGAAGCCCGATTTGTAAACTTCTTCGAACGCGGCCTGCAGCAAGCGACGGCGGGTACGTTCTGGATCGCGTGGCTTCGGGCCACTACGGGGCCGATGTTGAACTGCCAACATACCGACTAGTATGTATGTTTAGAAACAAAAGTCAAGCCAAAAATGCGGCCGGACAGATTCCGCTATGGATGAGCATTGCATTACCGCTCCGGTTGAGGATCCCACCCTTTGAAAACCGCAAACTGTGGGGCAGCCTCAGAGAAGCTCCAGTGGGAGCTTCAGTGGGGCCTCAGTGGTGATACTCCTCCGCTATCGGAAGACGATGAGCGACGTCCATGGTGCTGGAAGTGGCCCTTTGGCCGATACGCGAGGTAGGATCAAGTAGTTCCCTACCCCGCTGAGCCGGAAAACTGAACACCTGAGTTGTTATATGAATAGAGACGCGATGCCGAGGACCCTATGAGTGGCAATTCCGTACTGTTAGCCTTGCCCCTCTCGCGGCTTGCGACCGGCGAAAGTGAGACCACGACTCTGTATCGCGAACTGCGCAAACCTCTTCTTCGCTATCTGGTGTGTCTGGGGCTCTCGATGGATGAAGCGCAGGACGTGGTGCAGGATGCTTTTCTCGGCTTGCATCGGCACGTCTCTGGGGGTGGGTCGCAGGAGAACATTCGGGGCTGGTTGTTTCGCGTTGCTCACAACCAGGCCAGAAATCGCCAGACTAGCTATGACCGGCGTTTCAGCGCGCCTCTCGATCCGGAAATTGACTCGCTGTTGGACGAAGCCACTCCGGAGCGGTTCGTGCTCGAAAAGGAAAAGTTTCGGCGGATGGCGAAAGCCATTGGTTCCCTGACAGACTGCGAACGTGAGTGCCTGTTGCTACGCGCGGGGGGATTTCGTTATCGGGAAATTGGCGAGGTCTTGGATATTCCGACTTCAACCGTGGGCGATACCGTGGATCGCGCGATCAAGAAGTTGGCGGAGAAATGCAATGTGTAACTTTTCAGGAAAACTGATTGCCTGGCTGGATCACGAGCTGCCGGAGAACGAAGCCGCCGATGTGGAACGGCATGTGAAGGGCTGTGTGGAATGCGGGAGCAGCGTTCACGAGTATGAAGAAGCTGGCAACTTGCTCGACGCTTATTGCGAGGCGGTGATGGCTTCGAAGTCGAAGCGCAAGCATGTTCCGTGGACGCTTGTGGCGGCCGGTGCGGCAGTGACAGCCGCGGTTGCCGGGCTGCTTTTGGCCTTCCTGCCCGTACTGAGACAGCAACGGGTGCCGATCGAGCAGCTTCCGGCTCACTCGGCGGCGGTCGTGCCTCCTCCGGCCGCTGTTGTTAAGGTACGAGTCGGTCCGATGAAGAAAAGTCAACAACGACATGACGATACACCGGTTCATGACTCTGCGCGTGCCTCGGCGCGAAATCCGGAGCGAAACTCGAGACAAAGTGAAGAGGCGAACTGGATGGCTACAGGACAAAACATACAAATTGCAATTCCTGCGGATGCGGTGTTTCCACCGGGCGTCGTTCCGGAAGGCGTCAATTTTATTGCGGATTTAAGTATTGCAGCGGATGGCTCGCCTGAGCGGCTTCACCTGCGCCCGTAACTTATATTAAGGAGATATAGTCAGTTATGAAACGTATAGTGATCCTAATTCTGGCAGCTTCATCCTATGTACTCGCGCAAGACACAGGAAAAGTGTTCAACATCCAAACCGGCGGCCCAGGCGGAGGAGGGGTCGCTTTCGGCGTAATGGAAAAGTCCGGCCCTCCAGTCCAGGGTGCACCGTACTCCGCCACGGTGAACAACGAGTCGGTTCAGACGTTGGCAGACGGCAATCGCATCGTTCACACCGTTACCGGAGCAACTGCGCGCGATTCCCAGGGCCGTACCCGCCACGATGCTCCATTGCCGCCGATCGGCAATCTATCGCCGGGCGCCAATGCCCCCCACTTGGTATTCATCCAAGATCCTGTGGCGCAAACATCCTACACACTGAACTTGACGGATAAGACTGCGCAGAAGATCTCGATGCCGAAGATCTCAATGGCTCCTGCCGGAGCACCAAAAGCTGGCACAGGGCACATGGAAGATAAGATTTTCATTCAAATGGAGACCGGGCATGGGCCGGGAGGTGAGGCTGGAATGATGACGAGTCCCTTGCCACCACCCGACATTGCTCTGCACAAAGGTTTTGACGCGGACGATCACGCGCTGGTCACGACCGAAGATCTCGGCTCTCAGACCATGGAAGGCGTCCTGGTGACTGGCGTGCGCACCACACGCACCATTGCTGCCGGTCAAATCGGCAATGACCGACCCATCAGCATTGTTACCGAGGTCTGGACCTCGCCTGATCTCAAGACTGTCGTTTATAGCAAGCGGAGCGATCCACGAATCGGTGAGCAAACCTTCGAGCTGAAGAACATCACGCGTGGGGAGCCTGATCCTTCATTGTTCACGGTACCCGCGGATTTCAAAATTGTTGACGGGCCGCGGACGATCTTCTATCAGTCGAAAACAATAACTCATTGAGGCTGCCCCACCCTTTGTGGTTTTAAAAGGGTGGGTGCTCGACGCCGCGTTTCACCATGTGTAATGCGCTGTGTACGTAATTGTCTTTTCTCCATCTGCAGGGATTGTTACCGGGAACTCGATGGTCTTGCTGTCTGTCTTTCGATAGGGATCGGACTTTTCCAGGATGTCCCAAGTAACCCAACGGTAGAGATGCTCCACCACGCGAACGTCCACTGCTTCTTTCTTGTGATTGCGGACCTTGATTTCGAAAGATTCGTCGAGCCTCTGCCGATTTGTATCGAGCCGGTAGTCGGTGCGGCGGCGCTCACCGGTTAGATCAAACGCATTTCCCGTATAGACGCGTACCTTCTCATCGCGTGGCGTGTGATCAATCACGTTCTCGCCGGTGAACTCAATTTGCCCATCATTGTTACGTCTATAAAACCGCACCCGCCCTTTGGGTAGCGGCATACCCAGGTGGTTAGCTTCCGAGTTGTTGAACTCGCGCATGACCCAGATCTTGGGATTCGATTCCGTGCCGTAGGAAGATTCATTACGAATGTTCTCCCAGTTCCATCCGGTGTAGCGATTGGGGTCGAGCTTCAGGCCGTCATAGACGTAGATTTGCGTGGTGGAAACGTTGGCAGCCCTGATGAACTCCACCTGTTTGGTTTCACGGTCGTCCAGAGTGGTGGGGCGAGCCAGAGTGTACAAGTGGTACTCGTCGAAAGTACTTTCGGTCACCGGCGGGGTGGTGGGTCCGCCCATACCTGCCCGAAAGACGAATCCGCCGGTTGACGCTTGTCCTGGCTGAATCTTATTCACATCGCCAGCCATCAGCTTGATGCGAGCATTCTGAAAAGCTTTGCCGCTTTGGTTGTCCATGGTGACCCAGCCGACGATGTCAACAGCGTTTCCCTTCTCCGGCGCCACAATGTTGTAGTCGGCTTCCCAGGTCAGGCCGCCAGTTACGTAGGAGAATTCGGCGCGCAACGGTCCGGGAGTCTGCGTCGAGAGCAGCCATTGCAGTGTCGGCTTGAGAACGGTATCGTCGCCGAGTGCGGGAAATAACGGCGTTCCCGGTAGGCCGAAGCGAACCTTGCCACCGACTTCAATGATGGGCTGTTCCGATCCGCCGGCATAAGCCATTTGCGCCTGATAATACTGCTGGCCGTACTCGCGCATCGCCATGAGACTGTGAGGCACGTAACCACTGCGGATGATTTTTCCCTGGACGACCTCCTGTTTGTTTTCGCGCTGCGTCAAGAACTCAATCGTCTTGCCCTCGAATAGCGAGAGCAGCAGCGGCTCGGATATCGGATCAGCGCGGTAATTCTGCTCCAGCACCTGAATCGGTTGTTTGCCGTTCGGGTCGCGCAAGATTACGGAGTCAGGCTCCAGGTGCATGGTGATGTCGGTCACCCGGACACTATTCACGCCAGACTTCAGATCCAAGGGCAATTCCTGGCGGACAACGGCAAAATTCTGGTTGTAGATAGTGAGCGAAGGTTGAGAAGCATCATCAGCGGCAAATAAGGCGGTGCAAAGAGCCATCAGGCACACAAATCGAGCGATCACGGGACCTCCTGTGCGAAGAGAGTGAGTCTTCAGAGAGATTGGCTCAGCCTAACGTCTTTGGAACGTGGCAGGTAAGTACCGCTTGCGGGACGTTTTAGGTGGGAGGGTGCCGAACTCGCGGGTTGGGAGCAGTTTTCGGTGGTATGCTCACCGCGAGCGCGAAGCAGGACCGGTCAACGAGCGGCATCGTGCGTAGTTGAACATGAGGAAGCGCGAAAAATCTCATCGTGTCAAGATTCGAGGTACCCACTCTTTAAAAAACCGCAAAGGCTGGGGCAGCCTCAAGCTGGGTGATGCAAAGCGTGGGCCAACGAGCTCATGCGTACGGCTTTCTGGTACAGCATGGGCGGGCGGAATGTTTTTCCAAAATGCGGGGTCGTGCCATAATCGGCATTAGAGACCGGGAGTCCAAGATGAGCACGCATGTTGAATCGGTCGCGAAGACGTTGCCCGCGCGGTACTACACCGATCCCGAAGTCTTTCGCGATGAGTTAGAGCGCTTCTATTGCCAGTCGTGGGTATGTGCTGGGGGCACGGACCAGATTCCGAATCCTGGCGATTACTTTCTGCGTGAAGTTGCCGGCGAAAGCATCATTATTACCCGGGACGCTGACCAAAAGGTGCGCGCTTTTTACAATGTGTGCCGCCACCGGGGCACGCGCATGGTCACGAATCCAGAAGGAAAATTTTCAGGACGCATACAGTGCGGATACCACGGATGGACCTATGCGCTGGATGGACGGCTGATGGGCGCGCCACATATGGATGAAGGCGATGGCTTCAGCAGGGAAGATTATCCGCTGAACAAAGTGCAAGCTGCGGTGTGGGACGGAAATATTTTCATCAACCTGGATCCGCAGGCCCAACCACTCGAGACACAGCTGGCCGACCTTCCGCAAAAGTTTGCGCCGTGGCGGATGGAGGAGCTGCGTCTGCACAGGCGCATCGCTTACGACGTGAAGGCGAATTGGAAGCTGGTCATGCTGAATTACAACGAATGCCTGCATTGCCCGGTACTGCATCCCGCGCTGAACCGGCTAACGAATTATTTGGGTGCGGACAATGAGCGTCCACAAGCAACTTATATTGGCGGGGCGATGGGATTCAGGGGCGGCGCCGAAACCATGAGCCTTGATGGCAAACGCCGCCGCGATTATTTGCCTGGCTTGAGTGAAGAGGATCGGCAGAAAGTGTGCTACTACGCGATATTTCCGAATTTTCTGTTGAGCCTGCATCCTGACTACGTGATGACGGCGACGCTCTGGCCGCGTGCCGTGGATCGAACAGAAATTATTGCCGAGTGGCACTTTCATTCGGCAGAAATGAGCAAGCCTGGTTTCGAGGCGAACGATGCTATTGATTTTTGGGACCTCACCAACAAACAAGATTGGAAAATTTGCGAACTCTCGCAGGCGGGAATTCAGTCGCGCGCGTATAAGCCTGGTCCTTATTCTCAGCGGGAGCAACTGCTGCATGCTTTCGATGAAATGGTGCTTGCGCGCGAGCGGGAAGCCAGGAAGAAGCGCTAACCTCAGCTTTTTGAAAACCACAAGGGTTGCGGAGCTGCGCTCCGGCGCGAGGTTCCCCCCACCCTTCGAAAGGCGCGAAGGGTGGGGCAGCCCCAATCTGGGGTGATGCAAAGAGTGAGCTAACCCGCTCAAAGGACAGAGTGCCTCATCGCTTTACTTGATCTTTGGCCCACAGGACAACATAGTCGAGATATCCATCGGCGTACCCAAGGATCCTACCGCCGTCCATTATCAGGAGCGAATGTCCGACGCCGGGGAAGGTCCGCGCGGTGACGTCATGACCAGAGGTGCGGAGGCGATCGAGTACGGCAAGCGTAGAGGACGGTTCAACGGCTTCATCATTTGCACCGATGGCCTCGAGCAGGGGCGCGTGTACTGCAGAGAGCGCGGGAGCGGGGTCATAGTAGATCATGTGAGTAAATGCAGAGAATTTTCGGCGATCCTCGATGTCAGGATCCATGATGCCCGGCGGAAGCTCAGGATGCAGATCCGCAAATTGAGAGAATCGTTGACTTAGTGAAGCCAGATCGCGGCGCTGCGCCGAATGGCCGATTTTACCCTCAGCCACCTTCCGATAAAAATCCCAGATATCAGCCTTGAGATTGACAGCTTCTTCGATGCGACGGTCCGGCACCCCTTTCGCTCGCAGGCTGGTTCGAGTCCAATACAGTGTCTCCTCGTATGGGCCGACAGCACAACCGGAACTCATTACGACGAACGAAACTTGTGGATCGTGCGACGCCGCGAGCGTGCCGACCCAGCCGCCTTCGCTACGACCGAGCAGACCGATCTTGGACGGCGCGATCTCGCTTCGCGTCCGTAAATAGCTCACCGCGGACGAAACGTCATGAGCTAGATCGTCATAGTCTGACATTTCCAGATTTCCAGTCGATTCTCCTGAGCCGCGCTTGTCATAAGAAAGGACCGCAAATCCCTGCCGTAGGAAGGTATTTGCGTGCACCACGAATGCCGGTTCATCGTGGGTCGCCGGCCCCGAGCCATGGACGAAAATGACCGCTGGAAACGGCCCCACGCCTTCGGGTTTCACCAATACTCCCGTAAGTTGAACGTCCCCATTTCGAAATGTGACCCGCTCCGAGGAGCGGTCGAACTCGAACCGCGGCGCCTGGCCCGAATCGTGAACCAGGGGCTTTTCGCCTTGGGCAGCAGTTCCCGCGGCGGCGGGTGCAGCGGAGTCGGATGGTTGGCCCCAAGCCGATAGCCCCAACTGTAAGCATAACGATAAGCAGAAGGTAATTTTGAGTATTCGGGAAAGGGTCATCATTTTTCTCCGACGATAAGGAATGCGCCTCTCAAAATAGGCATACGCTTAAAGGAAGTTCCTTGGTTGGCGGAGAATGTGACGAAACAACACGATTTGGATTCGAGTCACAGTTTGTAGATTTTCGCTAAAGGTGCTTTCGGCTTGATTGTTCCGGTTAGCGCTAGTCCCTCGTCGGAAATGTCCACCTCACCCCCTCGTGGACACTTACAACCCACACTTGTCGACACGATCTACTTCGAACGGTTACAAACGGATCGGCGTCATTAGAAAATCAGCCGCAGAAACAATAAAACCCTTCCAGCAGGCTGGAAGGGTGTGCAAGTGGACGCGAGGCTGATTTAGCCGCGGCTGACGTTTGCGGCCTGAAAGCCCTTAGGGCCTTTCAACAGGTCAAACTCTACCGTCTCGCCCTCATTGAGGGTGCGATAGCCGTTTTCCTGGATGGCGGAGAAATGCACGAACACGTCTTCGCCGGTTGACCGTTGAATGAACCCATACCCTTTAGCCCCGTTGAACCACTTTACTGTACCCTTCTCTCTCACAGAAAACTCCTTTCGCTTCTGGTTATAGATTTCCGCCCGCGTTCGTTGCGAGGCTTGCGCCTCAAATCCCCCTCAAAGAAACGCGAACGGCTTGCATCAGGTCAAGTCCAGTGGCCACGGTTCGCCCTAAAAAAGAAAAAGCCCTGACACCTATCCGGCGGAGGATTTCCGGCGTAGGCGCAGGACCACACAACAGCACGAATTTCGACGACGTGGCGACAAAACATCTACCCGAATACCGACCCTACTGCCCCAACCCTTGGGCAGCAGGCGAACAGATATTATTCAGGAACTTACCCTTCTGGCAAGAGAAATTTACGGCTATTTAATCGTTTTAATCAGATTGAGACAGTGAGCGATGCGAGAGCACGGCTGGCAAAGGCGCCGGGCGAGCGCAACTGTTTGATAATATTCAGCGATCGTGCAGCCAGGTTTACCTCCAGAACGGGTTTCGGGACCGCGCGCCAGCTCAAAGACTCTCTGGGAACGCTTACGTTATTACTACCGACTCACCGCCTCGACTGTGGGATATTTGCTGCACACGGAAGTGCACACTTTTGCGTTTTCAGTTGCGGCCAACGCGATTCTCTCGTTCTTTCCTTTTGTCCTGTTGCTGATGACCCTGGTGCTGCGAGTGTTCCATTCACCGGCAATGTATCGCGTGATTGTGGAACTGCTGAAGGACTATCTTCCCGCGGGGCAGGATTTCGTCATCCGCAACCTTAGCGCGCTGGCTAACGCGAGGAATCGGGTGCAAGTGTTTTCAGTTGTGATCCTGCTGGTGACTTCGACTGGAGTTTTTATGCCGCTCGAAGTGGCGCTGAACCGGGTGTGGCGGTTTCCGAAAAACCGCTCCTACTTTGGAAACCAGCTGATTGCGCTGGGACTGGCGTTTGCTTCCGGGATTCTGGCACTGATCTCGATTGCTCTGAGTGCGGGAAACGCGATCCTGCTCCATTTTCTGGCGTTTGGGCACGATTTTTTTCTGGTTCGGGCGCTGGCATTTTTCACGGCAAAGGTGTTTGCGACCATTACCAGCATGGCGATCTTCTTTTTGATTTACTGGCTACTGCCTAATGGCAAAGTCCCAGCGCGAGCGGTCCTGCCTGCGGCCGTGATTATGGGACTGCTCTCCGAGGTCCTGAAATATTCGTACATTCTCCTTCTGCCGCGGTTGAATTTTCAGGAAGTGTACGGGCCATTCGCGTTATCGGTCAGCATGATGTTTTGGGCGTTTTTGTCGGGATTGCTGTTGCTGACGGGGGCGCATTTATCGGCCCAGAAGATCTTTTTGAAGGATGGATAGTTTTCGTTATGGGCGGAGCTGCGCTCCGCGGACAGCCGAGGGCGGGCGGTCCCCACTTTTTTGGGTGTGAGGTCAAACTTTCAGCCAGACGACTGGAAAATTGTGGCCGAGTTTGCGGAAATCGGAATCGCTGGTTACAAGCGTGGCCTTATGCTCGATTGCCAGGGCGGCAGCAAAGCTGTCCGCATAGTAAAGTTTGTACTTGGCTTTGATCTCGGCCGCCCCACACGCTCGTAGTGGCGTGGCATCTAGAATTTCGATTGGTAGGGGTCTAACTGCCTGCATTGTGGTAAGGGCGATGTCTGACCCGTGGTCGCGAAGGATTCTGCCGTAAACTTCCCCGTAATTCACCGCCGACATGAGGACTTGGGCTTGCCTGCGCATTGCGTCTTTCAATATCCCGCTGACCCTCAAAGCTCCCGGCTTCTTCTGGAGAAACGCAAATAGCGCGCTCGCATCGAAGACGTAGTTTTTCACTGCTCGCTTTCACCTTCGACCCGATGATCCTTCTCCCAGTTGGCGAGCATATCTGGGGCAGATGCCAGGCATCCCATCACCCTGTCGACGTATTCTTCAGTTATGGGCTGCAAGATAATTCGGCCAAATTGGTCTTCCAGAAACTTGACCCTGGTTCCCGCCGCAATCCCGTGCTTGCGTCGAAGCTCGGCAGGAACAACAAGTTGGCCTTTTGATGTAAATGTACCACTAAGCTCACTCATGTCTTACATCATATCATGAGTAAGACTACGCCACATTTCGTTTTATCTCCGTGGTCCGCGGAATCTTTTCGCTCCCTGTCCTTCTAAAACCGGGAAGCACAAGGACGGGGCACCGCTTATTGTTCAGGGATCACATCTGGGTGGTGACATCCGTCACAACTTGGAACCCGTGGCGCGGGTAGAATCGGCGGTGCTCCCGTCAGAGCGCTGGCTCTCGGCTATGAAATGAGAGGTCCGGGGTGCGCGTTCATTCCCTTCTTGTAATTTTTCTCACCGCTTTTGTGCCACAGTGTGCGCCGTGCGAGACCGTTCATCAGGCGGTCAAAGTGCCAGGGTTGCAGCGGTTGGCGCGGCATTCAGGACTCATTTTGTCGGGGGCAGTACTTCGAGTGCAACACTTGGATCCAGCAGGGGCCGGTGGACCGGCGCTCACCCAAACTACGTTCCGTGTCCAGCAAGCGATTCGGGGAGTGCGCGCCGGACAAATTATTGATGTTCACGAGTGGGGTGGGCTGTGGCAGATGGGGGAACGCTATCAGCCAGGGGGAACAAGTGGTGCTCTTCTTGTATCCGGCTAGCAGGCTGGGTCTAACCAGTCCCGTGGGCGGTGAAATGGGGAGGTTCCAAGTGAACAAAGCGGGACGAGTTTTGCTCAAAACGGAGGATGGTCGTCGCGCGAAAATTGAACTTAGAAATTTTGCGGCCACGGCCAGGCGTGCCGCTCGGGAATAGTATGCCGCGCCGGGTCCAACCAATCATCGCTTTCCTGGTTCTGTTTTCCGGAGTCGCGCGAGCCGGAGGGCCAGCCAGCCTATGTGGCGGGTGCCAGTTACTTCGATCCGACGACGATGGGAACGCCGGTTATTTGGGCGCAAGGCACGATCAACTACTACACCGATCAAGGCGATCTGAGCGCGATCCTGCCAGGACCTAGTGCGGACACTTTTGTAGCGGCTGCTTTTGCCTCCTGGACTTCGATTCCAACCGCCGCGGTTTCGGCAACTCGGGGTGGACAACTTGCTGAGGATGTCGATGGCGCAAATCTCACATTGACGGGCACGCCGGCGGACATTCTGCCGGGCGCGACCAGCACTCCGGTTGGAATTGTCTATGATCTCGACGGCTCGGTCACCGATGCTCTGCTGGGAACGGGGGCGAGCGGTCCTACGTACTGCCCTACCAATTCAGCATTCGGCGGAGTGGATAACCTCGGGACCAACGCACAGTTCCTCCACGCTCTGATCATTCTGAACGGCACCTGCGCGCAGAGTTCGTCCCAGTTGCCGGACTTGCAATACCACCTGACGCGCCTGATTGGACGCGTTCTTGGGCTCGATTGGTCGCAGGCGAATTTGAATGTGATTACCCGCAATCCGGCGCCGGCGGCAACAGACTTTGCAGGGTTCCCCTTGATGCACCAGACTGATCCGGTTTCATGTCTTCCGGTCGCCAATTGTTATTCCAATCGTGGCGCGGTTGATCCGGCACAGCCCAAAATGGACGACCAGGCTGCGCTTTCGCGCTTGTATCCCGTGACCGCACAGAACCTGGGAAACTTTGTAGGCAAACAAATCTTTGCCCAGACTACGGCTCGAATTCACGGCAGCCTTTTCTTCACGGATGGGACCGGCTTGGCGGGGCAACACATGCAAGGCGTGAACGTCGTCGCGCGTTGGATCGATCCGGCCACGCGGTTGCCTTCGGGTGCGGCAGTTGTGAGCGCAATCTCTGGATTCTTATTTTCTGGGAACGCAGGGAATGTGGTCACTGGTTATATCGACAGCAGCGGACAAAACTTCGATCGCTTCGGCTCGGACGATACGACGCTTGAAGGATTTTTTGATCTTGCGGGCCTGCAGATCCCGTCGGGGGCAACGAGCGCCCAATATCAGCTGAGGGTCGAGGCCGTGGATCCGCTGTGGTCGGGAAGCGCGGGGCCATACGGGTCTACCTCGCAAGTGCAGCCTTCTGGCTCGGCACAACCTGTCCTGGTAACGGTCACACTGGGAGGGGATGTACAGAAAGACATCCTGATGCAAGGCAGCGCTTCTCAAAAAACCCAGTGGTATGGTTCGACCAGCTATGCCTCGCCAGCGCAGGTGCCTGCGTTTGGCTCGTGGGCGGGCGCGTTGAGCGGCTACGGTATGGCGGATTTCCTTCAGTTCCAGGCGCAAGCTAACCGCACGCTGTCGGTCAGTGTGAATGCACTCGATGGCGTTGGCAATGCCTCCGAGGCGAAAGCGCTTCCGGTGATTGGCATGTGGGCGCTGGCAATCGCCTGCGCCGGCAAACACACCTTCAGCCTTCAACGTTTTGTTCGTTGGCGAGACCCGGCTGGATGCGCAAATTCAGCAGAGCACGGCGTTCCGATTGGGAATCGCAGACTACCGAGGCGATGGCCGTCCTGACTTCCGGTACAACGCGCGCATACTTTATGGAGACAATTTGGTCCCTGGGCGTGCCAGCGTGGCGGGCGGGACTCCGCTGACCATCAGCGGGCTCGGCTTGCAATCCAGCCTTGCTGTGCAGGCAGCGAATACTGCTGTGCCGTTGCTGGCTAGTTCAGCAACCCGGTTGCTGGTGGATGCGCCTGGAGCAGCGGACGGAGTCTATGATGTGCACCTCAATGATGCGAGTACGGGCGGAAATTCAGTCATGAGCGGAGTTCTGACCGTGGGCGCGGGGCCAGGAGACCTCATTAAACGACTCTTCGGCGCGAATCCGGCAATCCCCGTGGGCGGACAGGCAGCTGCTCCGTTCACGTCAGGTTGTCCAATCTGACGGAGTCACGCCTGTGGCTGGCGCCAGCGTACAGTTCACCCCCTTTCTAGCAGTCGCATTTTCCGCCTGCGCAGGCGCGTCCACTTGCACGGTTCTTACCGACGGCAGCGGAACAGCCTCGACGTTCATGACGGTTTTATCCGCAGGAGTGATGACACTCACGGCTAAATTAGCTCCGGCGCAATACCCAAGTCCTCAGCAAGTACAGGTCACTCTGTTGGGAGTTTCGTCGCAGCTGGATCTGTCGGTGTTCACTCCTTCGGTGTGGATTGCGGAGGGCGCAACGTGGAGTCTGCCGGTCGTGTCCCGCGTGCTCTCGAATGGAACTCCAGTCGCGGGAGCTAGTGTGAACTATAGGATCACGGCTGGCAGCGCGAATTTGAGTGCATCCGCGTCGCAGACCGATTCGAACGGCTTCTCATCCGTGAATTTGAACGTGAACTCCTTGGCGGCGGGCATTCAAATGAGCATTTGCGTGGCGCCGAGCAGTGCCTGCCAGATTTTCAGTGCGACTATGGTTCCGCTGGCATCGCTCCAGGTTCAGCCGGTAAATGGAACTCTGCAGATTGCCAAGTCCGGTCAAGCATTTCAACCGGTGATTGTTCGGGTAAGTGATTCGGGCAGCCCTCCGCATGCGGTGCTGGGCGCGAGCGTGACATTTCTGAGCTACGCCGGGCGCCTGCCACGAAATCAGCCGATCATCTGGACGGGGGAGGCGGGCATTTCGCAGCCGGGGATGCCGGTCATTCTTGCCAAGGCGCAAGCTACGGTGCAATCGGACATCAATGGTCTGGCTAGTTTCCCGCTCTCGACAGCAGGGCTTTCGGGGAATATTGCGATTGTCGGGTCTGCGATTGCAGGAAATAGCAGTTTGCAGTTTGTGGCGCAGCAGTTAGGGCCGTAAGTGAGCGCGGCATTGAACTACTTGCTACGAGTATCCGGCTAAATATGGGGCAGCCGGAAGTTCTGAACTCCGCTACCGGAGCGGCAACCACGCCTGGCATTCCGACGCACTGATCGACGAGGTTAGCGGAGGACCGGGCTTGAACCGAATCACCCCGTCGGAGGTCGAACAGAAGCTCCAGGTTCCCGCCTCGCTTGCGACAGGCGTACCAACCACGACGAATTCCTCACACGGTTGTTTCTTGCAGACCGCCATCAGGCGAAACCGAAATCCAGACTTCGTACACCAAGAGCTGGCGGTACAGCTTGCATTGCCTAGCGTTGCGTCAATTAAACTCGCATGTTCTACCGATTCGGCGGCGGATCCGCGGGGGTCAGGCCCGAGTGTAGCCAGATCGCGGGCATAGCCTTTCTGTGGATATGTAACGGCATAAGTGATCTGGGCGGTGTCCACCGTACGCATCGTGCCAACGGCGGACGATTCATTGGCAGCCGTTTTCGCGCGCAGCAAGTTGGGAATCGCGATGGCAGCCATTACCATGACCATACCGGCGTCAACCCCGCCGCTTGTACTCGCTTCACGAAGCGCACTTTCCTCACCATAGGCGCAGATTACCGCCGGTCTAGATTCGACGGTTACCTGCGAAAGGGACTGCGCCATCTCTGGCGATGCCTGCCGCATACTCAGCGCAACCATTGCCATCGGGTCCTCATAGAGCAATGCGGAAGCATCCGATGAATGGCCTGGCGGCAACGACGCCAGTAACTTCTGGGACTTCGCCAACGAGTCCCCGCCTCTGTGGAGTCGAACGGCTTCTGCGACCTTTTCGCGGCCTGAAGCTATGACCAGATAGCCGTCCACAAATGCATAGCCGATTTCAACGGGTTTGGTCGGAGAAGGAATTCGCACGGTGTGGTAAGTGATTCCATCCTCAATGAGCTGCAGTGCGGTGACCTGGCCCGCTGCCATCAACTTGATCAAGGTTTGCTGCAAACGCTCCGGATCGCTGACAGCGAGAATGGCCTTCCAAACGGGTTGTTGCTGGACGAGGTTGTCCAACTCAAGTGTGATCTCGCCCCTGAGGTAGCGCAGCAGATCCTGCTTCAGATTGAGGTTCAATGCCGCTTCCATTTGCGGAATCGCAGCAAACGCGGTGGGACTCGAAGAAGTGGAGAGGTTCTTAACATCCTCAAATATCTCTCCCAGATTCTTGAGTAACACCGTGCTCGCCAGGATCGCTTTCGGTGAGACAAAATCCAGGCTACCCAAAGGCGCGGGCGCCGCCAGCCACGAAGCCACTCCATGACGCGGTCCGGTAAAGCTCAATTCAGCCTGGCTGGCGGCTTGGCCGCCTACACTCTTGTGCTCCCAGACCAGGTACTTCACGTCGGCCAATCCGGTACGCTGGAAAGTCATCTGGCTCTGCTCGGTGCCTGTTGGAACGTGCTTCACTAATTTCTGCAAATCAGCAGCCGCTAAAACCTCCGCACCGCCTTGATATGCCTGCGCCAGCCGTTGCCCAAATGGAGTAGAAGCAAACTGCCCGTTACCGTGGTCCAAACGTGCATTGAAGCTGCGAAGCGTGGCCAGGTCGAGCGCCACAGCCACCAAATCGGGGCGTATCAGCACCACCGGTTGCTGAGCCGGTTGCTGGTCCTTTGCAGTGGCGAGTTCCTGTACGTCCAGAATGCGAACCTGGGGCTTCGATTTGTCCGCAAGCTCCTTCACCATCTGCTGGAGGAAATCCTTCAGGCCCGGCTTCCGAACTTCCGCAAGAATGAGCAAGCTGGGGTCCGGGCCGGTTGCGCCAGATACGACAATTTCGTCCCCCAAATATTGAGAGAGTTGATAAAACTTCTCAAGGGAGTCTTCTACTTTAGGTCCGGCTGCGGCCAACTCGCCGTGCTGCCACCAACCGCGCAGCGCCGGGCTCTCTTGCAGTTCCTGCCGAAAAATATTCAGGACCTGATGCGCAGCGTCGCCATAGTTTGGAAACGCGGAATAGACCGTCGTAGATTCGGGCAGCAGCGGCAACAAACGACTTTCGCCGCGTGGCGGTGGAAACTGGAGGTTGTGCTGGAGTTTCCCCACCAATTTGCTGACCTCATCCAGCAGTCCAGGATATTTCTTCAGGTCGCCAGACCAGGGCATGTCGGTTTGACCTGCGAGCGGGGCCTGGGCAACACACGCAGACGCAATGAGGAAGATGAAGACGGTGGCAGATGCACACTTGATGAAGAAACGGAGTCGTTGTTGGAGAGTTTGTTTGTGTCCCATCAGCTCCTTTAGCCCCTTCCCCTTGTACTACGCGCTGTTCACGCAGGCCCTAATTTCCGCTTCACTGAGGGTGTGGTCGGACGATTTTGCGCGTTTGTAGATTCGCTCGACTACATCGTCGGATATGGGAATGCCGTGGCGCTCGAGCCAGAACAGCACATTCGATTTGCCGCTCATGGGACCGACGTCAATTACCTGCTCCATGCCGAAGAGGTGCGAAGGCACTCCGGAATAGACGGCGTTGGCGAGCTCGATGTCATTCTTCTTATAGGCCTTGATAACTGCGGCGGCGTGGACTCCGGTGGCGGTGCGGAAGGCGTCTTCACCGACTACGGGATAGTTTGGCGGAATCCCAACTCCGGTGGCGCGCGAGACCGCGGCGCAATAGTCACGCAACTTAGTGAGATCTTTTTTATCCCACGGAGACACGCCCATCAGCTTGAGGTTGACTAGCATTTGATCCATCTGAGTATTGCCGACACGCTCTCCGGTGCCCAACGCGCAGGCGTGAACACAGTTTGCGCCGGCGGCCAGCGCGGCCATTGAATTGGCGATGGCGAAGCCACGGTCGCAATGGCCGTGCCAATCCAGGCGAATGCTTTCGCGCGAAGGCTTGACTACTTCATCAAGAACAAATTTGACTAGCGCGAACGCTCCCATGGGAGTGGAATGGCCGGCGGTGTCGCACACACAGATCGCACGAGCGCCACACTGGATGGCGGTGGAGTAGAGGCGCTTCACCATCTCCGGATCGCAACGGCTGGTGTCTTCGGTTACATACATGACTTCCAGGCCGAGTGAGACGGCAAACTTGACGGCTTTCTCCGTGGTCTGGAGGAGGAAATCTTCCGTCCAACCTTCGGTATAGCGGCGGAGCGGACTCGATCCAATAAAAGTCGCAGCTTCGATTGGCAGGCCAGTACGTTGCACGATCTCGGCGATCGGACGAATGTCGTTTTCGTGAGTACGGGCTGCGGAGTTAGCGCGGATTTTCATCCGGCAATTGACAATCTCACGGGCCAGCGATTCGACGTGCTCGAGAGCACGCGGTCCCGCGCCAGGCAGTCCCAGGTCGAGGGAGTTGATTCCCAATTCTTCCATCAGGTGAAGAATCTGGATTTTTTCTTCGATTGAAGGATCACGGACCGAAGGTGATTGCAGGCCGTCGCGCAGAGTTTCGTCATTCAACAGTACCGGGCCGGTGGGAAGAAAGTTCGCCGACGACGCGTGGTTCCAGTCGTAGATTAGTTCAGAGGGCCTCATTTAGCAGTTTTCATTTTAACCGACATAGGCGGACGGGCTGCGCCGGATTGTTGCAACCGTTTCTTCCGCCCTTTCAGGGCTATGTCATTTTCCCGCCTACCCAGGGCTTGCGCCCTGGGCTGTACATTCTGGCGCCGCGTTGCGGCTGGATCTGAGGTCGCGCATGCAGCTTCTCAGCGGAATTCGTTTCGGACAACGACGTAGGGGGAAGCAACGATCCGGCGGCTTGGAAGCAACGGCTAGCGGGCGGGAAGCAGCGGTTTGGGACGAGGCAAAGGCAATCGTTCAGGCTGCATTTTCAATGTTTGCGTAGTGCTCGACATGTTTGCGTTATGCTCGACCGTAATGCTATGCGCGTTTTTGTGGCACTCGATCTAGAGGACGAGATTCGGAAGAACATTGCGCGATTCGTGGACGAAGTGCGTGCATTCGCGCCGAGAGTTCGCTGGATCGGCCCCGAAGCTTTACATGTGACACTGAAGTTTATCGGCGATAAACCGGATTCTTTCGTAGCTGAGATTGAGCAAGCACTGAGATCCATTCGGGCGACGCCGTCTGGGCTTCGATTCCGCGGCGTGGGATTTTTTCCTACGCCTCAGGCGGCGCGGGTTTTCTGGGTGGGCATCGAGGCCGATTCCGCCCTTGGTCAGTTGGCGTCAAGTATCGAAGACGTATTGGCGAAGATCGGTATTGCAAAGGAGCAGCGCGCGTTCAGTCCTCACCTGACGTTGGCGCGCGCAAGCGGGGCGCGCGTAGGCAGCGGTTCGGGCGCACCGGGCTGGCGAAAGAGCGACAGAGTTAATCGGCAGTTCGCGATGTTACAGGAAAAATTGAGCGAACATCCCGCTCCGGATTTTGGTACTATGTCGGCCCGCGAGTTTTTTCTGTATCGCAGCCAACTCTCAAGCAAAGGCTCGCGCTACACCAAGATCGCGCGTTTCGAGCTGCAGTCGTTCGTCGAAATAGCGCCCGACATTTAAAACGTGCAACCGGTCCTCATTAGCGGCGGCGTTGGCTATTTGCTCGGGTCCATCCCGTTCGGATACCTGCTGGTGCGGGCATTCCACGGATCCGACGTGCGCACAACAGGTAGCGGAAACATTGGAGCGACCAACGTCGCTCGGACTTCGCGCCTGCTGGGATTAGCGACGCTGTTTTTCGACGCGCTAAAGGGTGCTGCTGCGGTGCTGATTGTCTCCAGGATATTTCCTGATGACAGGTCATTGGCGTTTTTCGCGGGGTTGGGAGCGGTTTCCGGGCACGTTTTTCCTGTATGGCTGCGGTTTCGCGGAGGTAAGGGCGTGGCCACCGGGCTCGGCGCGTTTCTGTTGTTGACACCACAAGCTGCGCTTTGCGCAATCGGCATTTTCCTGGTATTGGCAGCGGCGTTTCGCCTGGTTGCCCTCGCATCTATTATTGCTACGGCATCGGTTCCTTTCCTTGCGATCCGGTTGGGAGAAGGCAGTGGCCCGCTGGGACTTGCCCTCGTCTGGACAGCGTCGTTCATCATCATTGCGAAACACTACTCGAATATTCGACGGATCGTTGCTGGCACCGAACCCAGATTCCAATTCCAACTCCGAAGAAGGTCGGGATGAGCCGGATTGCAATCATAGGCGCCGGCGCTTGGGGAACTGCGCTCGCAATTGTGCTGGGGCGCAAGCAGCGGCACGAGGTCCGGCTGTGGGCGTATGAAAAGGAAGTCCGCGACTCGATTGCGGAGAATCGGACAAATGCTTTGTTCCTGCCCGGACAACGAATTCCTGATGGTGTAGTCGTAGACGAGATTCTTAAGCACACACTGGGCGGAGCGGAAATTGTTGTGAGTGCCATGCCATCGCAACATTGCCGTCGTCTGTTTCAAGAAATGTGTCCCTCGCTGAACCCCAGTGCAATGATCGTGAGCGCGACCAAAGGGCTGGAGCAAACCAGCCTATTGCGGATGACTGAAGTCATTCGAAGCGCAACCGAGCACGCGGGAATCACTTGCCCGGTCGGAGCCTTGAGTGGGCCCAGCTTTGCGGCAGAAGTCGCGCGCGGAGACCCAACGGCGATCACCATCGCATCCGGTGATCCTGAACTTGCGGCGACGGTGCAGCGGGAGTTCAGCGATCCGGCGTTTCGGGTTTACACGAACGACGATGTTGTAGGGGTAGAGTTGGGAGGCTCGCTGAAAAATATCATCGCCATCGCCGCAGGCGTGTGCGATGGCCTGGGGCTGGGACATAATTCGGTTGCGGCCCTGATCACGCGAGGCTTGGCGGAGATCACGCGCCTGGCGGTCGCCTGCGGGGGGGGGCCAGAAACGATGTCAGGACTGGCGGGGCTTGGTGATCTGGTACTCACCTGTACGGGTGCGCTCTCCCGCAATCGAACGGTCGGGGTTGAACTGGGACGAGGACGCAAACTTCCCGACATAATCTCCGGCATGCACGGAATGGTCGCTGAGGGCGTCTTCACCACCGACGCGGCGGTGCAGTTGGCACGCCGCCATAACGTGGAAATGCCCATTACTCAGCAAATGTATGCGGTCCTCAACGAGGGGAAACCACCGCGCGATGCCATTCAGATCCTGATGACCCGCACATCTAGGAGCGAAATTCATTCTTTCTAACACCTGATTTCCGGCTAGTAAACCTGAGAAACCAACGACGCCTGAGCCCTGGTGGCGAAGTGCGAGTGGCCGATCGCACTTTGGTAACCCAACTCTCCCGCAAATTCTTATTCTCGGCCCATTTGCAAAGTAGAATTCACGGGATTGCACTCCGAACTTGTCCGGTTGACGGCAAGGAAACGAGCGACTTTGGCGAGCAAATTTCTGCCAACCCGAATTCCGATTCTGTACGTGATTCTCAGCGTGCTGGTGCTGATCAGCGTAGTGCCGATGTATTTCTACTCGGCGCAGGTGCAATCCATCAATCGCGACCGGCTGATCACCAACGAGCGCCTTCTGCAAAACACGGTTACGCGCTCGATTGCTGATGATATTTCGCAGCATCAGGAATCGTTCCGGTTGATGCAAAACAACATGGCTTCAGCGCTGCAAGTGGCGAGCGGCGGAGACTTGACTGGCGAGCATGTACAGGCTCCCGAATTGCGCGCTTTGCTCGAGAACTTTGTGTCATCTTCCGAAGATCTGGACTATGCGACCCTGCTGAACTCTGAGGCGAAGGGGATTTCAGCGGGCAGGATTGAACCTGATGCCTTCCTCCAGCGGGAATTGGAGCAGGCTTATGCTGCGGCCCGCGACTCGCGCGCATATAACGGACAGCCGTTAGTGGTCGGTAACGGGAAATCTTCGAAAACCGTCATGCTGGTCAGCACACCGGTGACTTATCAGGACCGTTTTCTGGGAATGATCGCGTCGGTGGTTGACCTCGACTTCCTCATTCGCCGGCTGCGGGAAATTAACCGTGGCGGGCTGACTCCCTACGTAGTTGACAGTCAAGGCCGGCTGGTCGCCGGGGCAAGTCCCGCATATGCCACCGGGCAGGACATGAGCAACCTGGAAATCGTACGTAATTTTGTGGAGCAGGGTGCGAAGGCACAGATGGTGGCCGCTACTCGTGAATTCAGCGTCGGTTCCGGCAAGAAGAGTACGGTGATGTTGGGAACTTATAGCCCAGTCAGCATTCTCAATTGGGCAGTCGTCGTACAGAAGCCGCGCGATGAAGCCTACAGCAGCGTTTATGAGATGCAGCGCTCCGCCCGCATACTTGCGATCCTTTCCATCGCGCTAAGCATTGGAATCGGAATTATTGCCGCCCGGCGGATCACCAACCCGCTGGAAGTATTGACGGAGTCGAGTCACGCCATCGCGCGCGGAGATTTTTCGCAACGCGTACAACTGAAGAGCCGCACGGAAATCGGCGAACTCGCCGCCACCTTTAACTTCATGTCCGAAGAGCTCGAACACTTTGTACTCGACCTGAAGCGGGCCGCGGCGGAAAACCGCGAGCTGTTCATGAGTTCGATCCAGATGCTCGCCGGCGCAGTTGACGAAAAGGACCCGTACACTCGCGGACACTCTGACCGGGTAACGAAGTACTCCGTTCTGATTGCGAAGGAAATGGGCATGCCGGATGACTTCCTGGAGACGGTGCGCGTCTCAGCACAACTGCACGACGTGGGAAAGATCGGAATTGAAGACCGGATTCTGAAGAAGCCCGGCGCACTCACTGCGGAAGAATTCGAGGTCATGAAGACACACACCACCAAGGGCGCAAACATCCTGCGACCGGTTGCTCAACTCAAGGACATGATTCCCGGCATCGAATTGCATCACGAATCGCTAGACGGGCGCGGCTACCCGCATGGCCTCAAGGCTGAAGACGTACCGGTGCTCCCGAGAATTATCGCTGTCGCCGACACATTCGATGCGCTGACTACGAATCGTCCTTACCAACAGGCGCACGATTGCGAAGACGCGCTCCGCATCATCCATTCCATTTCCGGCAAGCGGCTCGATCCCACGGCGGTGGCGGCCCTCGAGGCCATTTACCGGCGTGGAGAGATTCGCGTTCCGCGCGCAGTTCCCCTGGTTCTCAAAGCTGCTGCAGCGGGCAGGTTTGCAAATGTTCCTGCCAGTGTTGCGTTTCAGCGGCAGAATGATGCAGGGCTGGATCTAGACCGCACGTAATTCTCGTGTCCTTCCAGGATTGAACATCGCTTAGAGCCTGCAACGAAAACCTGCACGACCAAAACGGCTCCAGGTCTATAATCGCGGCGCTGTGGTCTTCCAAAAAACGAAGACGGCAAAGACAGTGATCAGTTTCTTCAGAGCTCACAAGCGCGTGAGCGTGATCATTTTCTCGTGGGTTGCTTTTTGCGCTTTCGTGCTCTTCCCCAATTGGCGCGACGGGCCCTTCGCTTTCCTGTTCTTCTCCGCCCTCTTCGTTACGCTGATTGCCAGCCAGCTTTTTTGGATTGCTCGCGTCTTCGCCCTTGGAGAACGATTCATCCGCGGGAAGGCGTGGCGCGTCTGGGTTAGGATCATCGTGGGCGTTCCCTATCTGTATCTGTTCTTCTTTGCTTACAACTTCGGCCCCTGGAACACCCCGCAGGGCGATTCGACACATTTGACACTGCGCAGCGCTCTGTTTGTTGGGGCTTGGTCGGTGTGGCTGGTCGGGTCATGGGTGAGCTTCGGCCTGGTGATGGTTTTCTGGACGGTAGACCGGGCGAGGCGCGCCGCAACGTGGGGTTGCCGCAAAGCGCGCAAAGCTGCGACAGGCCGCACCACCGCTCCAATGCCTGGCGCCATAGCTCTTGACCCGCCCTCGCCCGCCCGCCGCCGCTTACTCGAGCAGACCGCCGTCGCAGTAAGCGCCGTGCCGTTTGTGGCCGCGGCCTACGGGCTTCTATACGGCCGGCTCGATGTGGAAGTCACTCGCCCGCGCATTGCGCTCGCACGCTTGCCCAAAACCTTTGAGGGCTTTCGCATCGTCCAGCTTTCCGACTTTCACATCAGCCCCTTCATGACCGCTGACGAGATTCGCCGTTGCGTCACAATCGCCAACGGGTTGAAAGCCGACCTGGTGGCGCTGACCGGCGACTACGTCGCCGACGATCCCGCGGCGCAAGGAGAAGTGGTCCAGGCGCTCGCGGGCCTTCGTGCGCCCTACGGTGTCTTCGGCTGCCTCGGCAACCATGAGTTCTTTACTGAAACCGAGGATTCCATCACACGACTCTTTACCGCGGTGGGGATTCGCATCCTGCGTCAAGAGCGCGTACCCATTCAATCGCACGGCGAAGTGCTGAACCTGATCGGTGTTGACTATCAGCAAGCGCGATTCTCCAGAGATCATGAAGGACACATTGTTGACCGGTATCTCGAGGGAAGCGAAAAACTGGTGATGCCCGACATGGTCAACATCCTTCTGAGCCACAATCCCAAAAGCTTTGACAGCGCCGCCGAGTTGGGGATCGACCTGACGCTGGCCGGGCACAGCCACGGCGGCCAGTTGACGCTCTCGTTCATCAACCGGGGCTTCGCCCTCGTACGCCCGGAGACTCCCTACGTCAGCGGATGGTACGAAAAACCCGGCGGGCAGCTGTACGTCAACCGCGGCATTGGAACCACCGGGCCACCGATCCGCCTCGGCGCTCGACCGGAAATTACAATGCTTGAATTGGTGCGCTTGTGATTACCATCTACACGACGGTTCAGTGGATCTTCTGAAATACTGCAAATGAACCTTATTTTGTAGCTCGCCCGCAGTAGCTCTCGCCCGCCTATAATCGAATCACACGACGCTAACAAATACTTAGCGGCGCTAATTACCCCAGGGGCTGAAGCCCTCGAGGTTTGTTGTCTCAGGCGGGAAGCCGTGCCCTCCCGTTGAACATCTATGCGAAAGCTCGTTGAGCGTCTACGGGAGCTTCTGTGACCAAGTGATTCTATGATTCAAACCCTTTTTGGCAGCACCGAGAACAAGGCAGGCCTATTTGAGCGCATGAAGGAGGCGGTCTCGCGCACGCGGGAGAACCTGAGCGAGCGCATCGATGAAGTTGTCGCCTTCAGCAAGGAAATTGACCGGAACACGCTGGATGATCTGGAAGCCACGCTCATTGGAGCAGATCTGGGCTCGGCGACAACGCATCAGGTGCTGGAGAAGCTTCGGGAAAGGGCTGACCGCAAGCAGATCGGAAACGTGCAAGACCTCAAGCGGTTGCTGAAAGAGGAGCTGCTAGCGATTTTGAATTCGGCGAATACTCCGCCAGTGGAACGGCCGGAAGGAGTTCCTGAAGTCGTCTTGGTTGTTGGAGTAAACGGCACGGGCAAAACGACGACGATTGGCAAGCTGGCTCAGACTTTGCGCTCCGACGGCAAGACGGTGCTGCTGTGCGCCGCGGACACGTTTCGCGCGGCGGCGATCGAGCAGTTGGAAATTTGGGGACAGCGCACTGGTACTGAGGTAATTCGAACCAAAGCTGGCGGCGATCCCGCAGCCGTGCTCTTTGACGCTTTGGAAGCGGCGAACGCACGGCACATAGATTGCGTCGTGGTGGACACGGCTGGCCGTCTGCACACGAAATCGAACTTGATGGCTGAACTCGAAAAGATGCGGCGAACGGCGCAGCGCTTAATTCCCGGAGCTCCACACGAAGTTTTGCTGGTTATTGACGCGACTACCGGACAAAACGGATTGCAGCAAGCGAAGCAATTCACCGATGCGGCAGCAGTCACCGGGGTGGTGCTTACGAAGCTCGATGGCACTGCCAAAGGTGGAGTGGTGATCGCGATCGCACGCGAACTCGGATTGCCCGTACGGTATGTGGGCGTGGGAGAGAAAGCCGCAGATCTGTTGCCGTTTGATCCCAAAGAATTTGTGGATTCGCTCTTATCCTGATTCACAACAATCTGTGAAGACATCGCTCGAAACCGATCAGCAACATTTACGACGCGCATTGGAACTGGCACAGCGAAGTTTCGGGTTGGCTTCTCCCAACCCGAACGTTGGCGCAGTGGTCGTAGATACCAGCGGCGAGGTAGTTGGTGAAGGATTTCACGCGTATGAAGGCGTGAAGCACGCTGAGGTTCTCGCGCTCGAAGCGGCTGGCGAGAAGTCGCGGGGGGCGACTCTCTACATCAATCTAGAGCCCTGTTCGCATCAGGGCCGCACTGGACCATGCGCGGATGCGGTGATCACCGCAGGAATCAACCGCGTGGTGGCGTGTACGGCCGATCCAAATCCAGAAGTTAGCGGGCGGGGGTTTGCGCGGCTGCGACAGGCGGGCATCCAAGTTGCGTCGGGGATTCTCGAGGAAGAAGCTCGTCCGCTAAACGATGCGTTTGCGAAATATATTCGCTATCGCCTGCCGTTGGTGACGCTGAAAGCTGGCATGACTCTGGACGGGAAGATCGCGCCTCCTCCCGAGGATTGGTCGAGCACTCCCGCGCTCGGCGCTGGAGGCCCAACCGGCGGCTGGATTACCAGTGACGAGGCGCGAGCGCACGTGCAGCAGCTTCGACATCAACATGACGCAATTCTTGTGGGTGTGGGAACGGTGATTGCCGATAATCCTCTGCTCACTGACCGTAGCGGACTTCCCCGCCGGCGACCGCTGCTGCGCGTGATCTTAGATTCGCGGCTGCGCATTCCCTTGGACTCTCGAATTGTGCAGACCGCGAAGGACGACGTTCTGGTGGTTTGCTCTCTGGCGGAAGAGAAGAGGAAGCAACAACTGCAAGACCACGGAATTCAAGTGGAGCAAGTGGCGACCACCGGAGTGGATGGTCGGCCCGACCTGCACGCAATTTGCCGGTTCCTGGCGGAACGCGAGATCGGTGGCGTGATGATTGAAGGCGGCGCGTTCGTAAATTGGGAAGCGCTGGCTTCAGACCTGGTTGACAAGCTGTTTCTGTACTATGCGCCGAAGATTTTGGCGGGGACGGGATCGGTCCCATTCGCGGCGGGACCTGGGTTTCGACGAATGAGCGAGGCGGCGCATTTGAAGTGGTTCCGGCTGCACCGCTTTGGAGAAGACTTCGCTGTGGAAGGATATTTGAGGGATCCGTATTTGGATTAGAACGAAAACTTGGCGAAATTCGTTGCGCTGTTTTGGATCCGAGACAGCAGAGACACAAGCAAGGTACGTCTCAACGATGTACGATAGCCGGTCGAGGAGAGAAGACGATGCCCTCAGGAGAGATGAATCGCCGCAGTTTTTTGTGGATGACGTTGGGAGTCGCCATTACTCCGATTCCGCGAACATCCTGGTTCGGTCTGAAACCGTCGGGGATACCGCTGGCACAACTCGGAACAACTCCCGGCGTGCCGCCGGAGCCCTTCCAGTTCCCAAAGGATTTTAATTGGGGCACTGCGACGGCGGCGTACCAGATCGAAGGCGCATGGAACGAGGATGGCAAGGGCGAGTCTATCTGGGACCGCTATGCGCATACGGTCGGGAACATCAAGGGCGCGACAACCGGCGACGTAGCTTGCGATTCCTATCACCGCTACAAAGAAGATGTCGCCTTGATGAAGGCGATGCACGTCAACAGCTATCGCTTCTCCATTAGCTGGCCGAGGATTCAGCCAACAGGCACGGGCGCGCCGAATCAGAAGGGTCTCGACTATTACAGTCGCCTGGTGGACGCGCTGCTGGAAGCAAAGATTCGGCCGTTAGCTACGCTGTATCACTGGGACCTGCCGCAGGCGGTGGACGAAAAAGGTGGCTGGACAAATCGCGATCTGGCCGGCTATTTCGCAGATTACTCCGGCATTGTCACGAAGGCCTTGGGTGACCGCATCACCAACTGGGCAATCTTCAACGAGCCGTGGATCTTCACAGCACTCGGATATTTCATGGGCATTCATGCTCCCGGGCACACGAGCACACCGGAGTTTATTCGCACGACCCATGTAGTGAACCTGGCGCAAGGGCAGGCGTTTCGCGCGATCAAGGCAGCGCGTCCGAATTCGAAAGTTGGCAGTGCTTTCAATATGACAGCTTCCGAGCCGAAGACGTCGTCAGAAGCGGACGTTGCTGCGGCGGAACGCTATCATGCGTTTCGCAATTTGTGGTTTATTGATCCCGCGGTCAAGGGAGAGTATCCCAAAATTCTGGCTGATCGATTTCCTCCCGAAGCGTTGGGGGTTCAGGCTAGTGATATGGAGATCACCAAGGTGCCGCTGGATTTCTTTGGCATCAATTACTACAACCGCTCGATTGTTGCCGACGCTGATAACTGGGAGAGTTTGCATCTCACGAGCGCGGAAGGCAAGCAGGGGCCGAAAACTGAATTTGGCTGGGAGGTATGGCCGGACAGCTTTCATGATCTGTTAGTGCGGATCAGCCGCGATTACAACAAGCCGATCATCGAGATTACGGAGAACGGATGCGGCTACGGCGATGTACCGGATGAGCATGGACGAGTTGCGGACCAGCGGCGCACCGATTTCTATCGTGCATATATCGGCGCCGTGGGACGCGCCATCAAAGATGGGGCGAATATTCGCGGGTACCACGCCTGGAGCCTGATGGACAACTTCGAGTGGGCGGAAGGGTACACGCAGAAATTTGGATTGGCCTATGTGGATTTTCGCAATCAGAAGCGCACCATCAAGGATTCAGGAAAGTGGTACGGCAATCTGGCGGCGACCGGCAAGCTTAGCTGAGAATCTATGTTCACGGGAATCATCGAGGAAGTTGGCCGAGTCGCTTCCATCAAGACCAAAGGCGAGCAGCGGCGGCTGACAGTTTTTTGCTCAAAGCTGCTGCCGGAACTCAAGCCGGGGGACAGCGTTTCGGTCAGCGGCGTCTGCCTCACGGCGGTGGAGATCGCGAAAACTTCTTTTGCCGCGGATCTGGCACAGGAAACGTGGCGTCGCACATCGTTCTCACGATTGCAAAGAGATGCATTGGTGAATCTAGAGCTCCCCATGCGCGCCAGCGGACGATTTGATGGGCATGTTGTCCAGGGGCATGTGGACGGAGTCGGCACGGTTGTTGATCTGAAGCCGATTCCGGACGGCTCTGATTACTGGCTGAGCCTTAACGTTCCGTCTGAACTCACACGCTACATTGTCAGCAAGGGGTCGCTGGCGATTGAAGGTATCAGTCTGACAGTGGCTGGAATCGAAGGAACACAAGTAAGGTTCGCAATCATTCCACACACTGCAGACGCAACCAATCTGCGATCACTCAAGCCAGGCAATCCCGTGAATTTAGAAGTAGATGTGATTGCGAAGTACGTGGAGAAGATGATGGCGGGGGAAAAGGCTCAGAGTTCGATTACGCTGGAGAAGTTGGTGCGGGCGGGATTTTGAGCATCGACGACTGCTTAACCTTCCAAGCGTCTGTATCGCACCTTTCTTTCGCCCTTTCAGGGCTTGTACATTTCCGACTTCTACCCAGGGCTTGCGCCCTGGGCTGCATTCTGTCGCCGCTTCGCGGCTTGGTTGTCGCACAGCGATCCACTGTCTAAAAGCGATACCTAGTTGCGACACAGATTCGCTAAGCTCCCAAGTCCAATTCATCCAATTTCAAGAATTCCTGGACGATGGGTTCGTCGCATTTCTCCAGGTCAGGATAAGTTCCGAAGAAAAGAACTTTGCTCTCGTGCAGGAATACCACGCGGTCGGCGAGTTTTTTTGCCAGGCGCATGTCGTGGGTGACGACCACACTGGTGAGGTGGAGTTGGATTTTCAGGCGCTTCATCAAGTCGCCGAGCAATTGCGCCATGAGTGGGTCAACCATGGTTGTGGGCTCATCGTAGAGCACGCATTCGGGTTGCGAGGCTAGCGCGCGGGCGATCGCGACTGACCGCTTCATTCCGGTGGAAAGTTCGGCGGGAAGCTGTTCGGCCATGGCCTTCACGCCAACCATTTCGAGCAAGCCATTGACGATCTGAAAGATCTGATCTTCGCTGAGATCTTTGCGCTCACGCAAGGGAAAGGCGACGTTCTCGCCCACGGTGAGCGAATCGAACAACGCGCCGCTTTGGAAGACCATAGTGACTTTTTTGCGGATGCGCTCTAACTCTGCTTCGGGATAGTCGGTGATGTCTTCGTTCGCGACGATCACGCGGCCGGCGTCGGGTTTGAGAAAACCGAGGATATGTTGCAGAGCAACTGATTTCCCCACACCGCTGCGGCCGAGGATACAGACGGTCTCGGCGGGATTCACTTCGAAGCTGACGTTGTCGAGAACATGCTTGTCGCCAAATGCTTTGGAGACGTGGCGGAATTCGATGTAGGGGCCGGACTGGGCCGTCGTCATTGCTTGCGCGTTCGCGGTGTCCGTGGTTGCAGCACTCATGCAGAGCTTCCCTGCTCATAATAAATGCAGCCGTGGCTTTTCCTATGAACTGCGCGAATACACAGCGAGATCAAAAGCTTTCGGGAGTAGGTACTTGTTGAAATTCGCCATTGTTCAAAACGGCTCCTCTTCAAAGGGTGCAATCATCTGCCCCGTTTCCTTGGGAAGATATGGCGGGTTCTCGACTGACTCCCGATATTCCAGCCGCTTGCCGTCTATCTTCTTAATCGCTGCTGCTACGCGGTGACCATCATCCATCTTCCGTGTGTTCCAACGAAACTGGAACTCATTCAAATAATTCGGGAGATGCTTGCGGCTGACACTGTGGAACGTCCCCATAACGCCACGGCGGATTAGGGAAAATACACCCTCGACCGTGTTTGAGTGAATGTCAGTTCCCAGTCGGACGTATTCTCCATCCTTGTGCTTAACAACTTCGTGCCCACCTTCAAACTGCTTTGCAGGTTTGCGATAGACCGGGAGTTCATCAGTGATTACGCGGCAAGTTAGATCAGCGTTCTCTGCAACGAACTTGCCGATGTTCTCGCCAGTAATGCGCTGCATCATCTGAAAACGAACATCCCCGCCACGCTGTACCACGGCGACGACCGGAGTCTTGGAGGTTCCGCGTCCCTTCTTTGAAACGCCCTTGTATCGCGGACGCCCGCCGATGTAAACCTCATCAACTTCAATCGTCCCCGTTAGCTTCTCCGGCTCTATTTCTCCTAATCCATGACGAATACGCCGCAGAATAAAGAGGGCACTCTTATGCGTGACTTCCATTTCTCGCGAAAGTTGTAGGGCCGAAATTCCTTTCTTCGATGAACATGCTTTCCAGATCGCGTATACCCACACGCGCAGAGCTAGCCGCGTCTCTGCAAAAACGGTGCCAGTGCGAACCGTGAACATTTCACGGCAACCATGGCAACGCCAGCGGTAATCTTTGTTGCGCTGACCATCGCGGCCAATCATCCGATAAACGTCCATGTCTCCGCAGCGTGGGCAAGCTGGTGAATCGCCCCAACGTTGTTTCTCAAGAAATGCGACAGCGAGTGCTTCATTAACAGCCGCATTCCGCAGAGCTTCAAGAATCACTGACTTCCCGTGTTTCATGTAGCAAACATAGCATGTATTTCAACAAGTATCAAGATAATTCTTTGCTGTATCCATCTACGTCCATTGGATGGCTAGACGTTGGCTGCTGCGACATCTCGAAGTGATTGATATGGTTACACTTAATACATTTAACGTCAGCAGTAAACGGTCTTCCACACAATGTAAGTCTATTTCCACAGTTTATACACAGACCAGTAGACTCACGCCGTTTTGTGGCAACTTGGCCTCTATGCACACTCTTGCTCCACTTTTTTGTTGACGCTGACACTGTAACCTCCTATAGTGTGACCATTCCAAGGGGATTTTCTGAACTGAGAGGATTTATGGACACTCCCACCCGACTGACGATGAAGATCGGAGACCACGATCTTAACATCGAAGGCTCCGCTGACTCTGTGCATGAAATATTTAAGGCGTGGCAAGAATTGGTAAAGATGGCGATATCCACCCCGATGGCACAGGCGCAAAAAGACGAGCCATCTGAGGGTAATGGCTTTCAAACTTCGCTGCCTAAGCCCGATGCGACAATCACTGTCGATTCTGCTCTTACGAAGATAATGCGACTGGAGAACCGCTCCGTTTCTCTGACAGCACAATTGACCAGTGTGCATGACGCACTTCTTCTCATGCTTTTTGGCCAGAAAATCCTGCGCAATAATGACGCGGTTACGGGAGCGGAACTCATGACTGGCCTCTCTTCTACTGGAGGGTTCTCGGTTGGTAGACTCGACCGGATTCTCGACAAACTTTCTCTCGATGGAGATGTGACCACATTCGGCGAACGGCGCGGCAAGAAATACCGACTGACAAATACTGGCGTTGCTAAAGCCCGCGCGATCGCTGGGGACTTGATTGCGAAGGTCGCCTAAATGGTTTCTCCGCGAGAAGGAGGCGTGACATGAGGAGGGCAGCAGGGCCGCGCTGAACGGCCTGAAGAACCAAGTAGGGGCGGCAGAAGACTTGACCGCCATCACCGCCCCTACATCCAGCGAACTTCTATATGCCCCAGTGCTGGAACTGGTAGACAGACGCGACTTGCACTCGCGTGACC
>WNGF01000754.1_pt1 | contig 48298 bp, 35 predicted proteins | sample 5400641 | NCBI WGS metagenome assembly WNGF01 (sample SAMN13153371, study PRJNA577476) | soil metagenome | isolation source: 80 cm soil or saprolite under grassland replicate 2 | place: USA:California | collected 2016-06-15 | reverse complement strand
AGCCGTAAGGGTTCTTGCTCTTTCCGTGTTTAATCCGTGTTCCATCCGTGGCCCAGGATCTCCCCCGTAATCGCCTGCACGGTCACTTCGGCCCTTCGTGTCTCGATCGCTTCTTTGGTTGCGGCTCTGCCGCTCTGGGTCATCCGTGGTCCATCTCTGCCGGCCAAACTGGACGACCTCCCTCACCACATCCTTGGCGCAACGATGGCGATGTTGAATGTGCTCATTCTGGGAAACCAACAGTCTGAGGCGACGACGGATGTCACGGATAGCACGGATATTTACCCGTGCAACGCTTCAACCGGTTCTCGGGCCGACCGCCCCGAGGGCATCGCTTCGCTCAACCCTGTGGGCTGGGTTCTGACGGACCGTTGGACCGCAACGATGGCAACCTTGATCCCCCGGCCTCGAACCGCCTTGCCAGCGCGTCAGGATCACGCATTCTGCGTGTTTTTTTTCCGCACCGGGCCGATTTACTCCGTAAACAGGCCTTTTTCCCCGTAATTGCGCCCTGGCACCGGTCCAGAACAACGACACCAACGACACCAAACTATGAATCATACTAGCAAAACCAGAATGAAGGCTTTCACGCTCATCGAGTTGCTGGTCGTTATCGCCATCATCGCCATTCTCGCGGGCCTTCTTCTGCCTGCCCTGGCCAAGGCCAAGGCCAAAGCCCAGCGCATTAACTGCGTGAGCAACCTCAAACAAATTGGGTTGGCCTTCCGCATGTGGTCCAACGACCATGCCGAGAAGTTCCCATGGCAAGTGGATGGTCCACCTCCAGCACAGAACGATGGCACCCGCAATCCCATTTCCAAGGCGCCAGGGAAAACGATCAATATTTTCCAGGCGATCTCCAACGAGTTGAATACTCCCAAAGTCCTGGCTTGCGCTAGCGATGCGCTCAAAAGCAGAGCCACGACCTTTGACCCGACTTTGCCGGGTTATTTGAATGACTCCACCAGGTTCATCAGCTATTTCGTGGGGCTGGATGCGGATGAAACCAAGCCGCAGACGATTCTGAGCGGCGACGAGAATGCGCGCCAGGGTTCAAGCCCTCCGCCGACTGGCATCGACGCCCAGCTCACCTTCACCGGCAGCCCGAATAATACCGATGCGGGTTGGGATAACACCATTCACCAGAACAACGGCAATGTCGGCTTGGGCGACGGAAGCGCTGCCCAGTTGACGGCGCAGGCCTTAGCAAAGCAAGTGACCTCGGCGATGGTCTCCTTGGGTTCGAACTTCACCACGATCCAGTTTCCAGGACAAAAACCGTAATTTAACTCACGGCCGGTTTCCTTCACGAAGGCGTCCATTGCGGGCGCCTTCTGTTTCTTTTTATGGGAAGAAAATAAGGGGTCCTTCGTCTCATTGTCGGCGTGCGCGGGCTGACCAGGCACGGAGCGACTCATTCGGCCGGCAAAACAAACATTGACACCGCCGAACGCCATTTTTATTGTGTTAACTGTAACAAGCTAAAAATATGAATAAGTCCCAGACACTCCCTCGGCGTAGCGGGTTCACTCTGATTGAGTTGCTCGTGGTCATCGCCATCATCGCTATCCTGGCGGGCCTGCTGCTTCCGGCCCTGGCCAAGGCCAAATCCAAAGCCACACTGGCCCAATGCCAAAGTAACTCAAAGCAGGTCGCTCTAGCGTTTATCATCTGGGTCCATGACCACGAGAAAAACGCCCTGCCGTGGCGTGTGGACTGCACTGATGACGGAACCAAGGTCCCAAATGGCGTGGACTGCGGTTTCGGGGGGCTCAATAATAACGCCTGGTTCCAGTTTGGATGGGTCTCCAACGAACTAAACACTCCAAAGATTTTGGCGTGCCCGGCAGACAAACAGGTTAAAGTCGCCGACGCTTTCAATCGAGACCCGAGTGGTGGCTTTTTCAACGGGACCTATCAGAATAACTCCATCAGCTACGCGCTCGGCTTGGACGCGGGAGCCAACGGGAAAGGTGGCGCCATCCTTCCTTTCGAGAACTCGCAAAACCACATTTTGATAACAGACCGGCACATGCAGGTGACCGACGGTCAGGGAGGTTGTTCCTCAGGGGTGAGCCCGGCCTGGATCATAAACGGTATTAAAGCGCCTGGTGGCACCCCCGCGCACAGTTCCTGGCTTATCAAGCCAAATTACGGACACGGGCCCATCGGCATCGTGGCACTCTGTGACGGCAGTGCGCAGAAATGCGTCCGCAAGGATCTCAACGACCTGCTCGATCAGGCAGACGACAACGGCAGTGGCCACTTCCTTTACCCGCAAAATCCATAGTGAGGTACTTGGTTTCGATAGCGCCCTCAGCCGAGGGCGCTTTTTTTTGCTCGTGACGATTCAGTTTGTTTGAAAGAAGCGGGCAGATCTTTCGTTTAAGGGGCAAACGAAGCTATGAATACCGCCCGCCTCATTTCCGTGAACCGACTTGTCACTTGTAACTTGTCACTGGTAACTGGTGATTTTCAGAAGCTCATCCCGAGTACGACCCTGTTTTCAATTTCCAGTTACCAGTTACCAGTTACCAGTTACCAGTCTAAACGGCCCATGGTCCGCGGTCATGACAGGAATGGGCACGGAGGTCGTCGGCACGTTCGTCTCTCCGATCCAGCCGACCGAGGGGTGCATCTCAGTTTTTGCGCGGCTCTGCATTTCAATGGCGCAAGCTTTGAGCCACGGAGTGGCGTCAGAAAGTAGCCCACGGCGTGAGCCGTGGGAGGTGACGCGATGGTGGCGAAGCCCCGGCAGGGGCGACAGAACCAAGTCTGGCAATTCTTTCGCCGCTCCGCGGCTCTTGCCCTGCAGCGCCGACCCCCCACGGCTGGCGCCGTGGGCTACTTTCTGGCGCTGCTCCGCAGCTAACGCCTTGGACTCCGCTCCCCCAAAAACTGAGATGCGCCCTCGACCGAGCGAGGCCGCTTCTTCCGCGCGCGCTCGAATTAACTACTTTTATTCATCCGGATCGGCGACGGGCTCGGGAGTCACGCGATAGAACCGATGGGAGAAATTCAGCGCTTCGTCATCGACATAGTGCACGGCACCGTCGACGACGAACGTGTTGCAGACCGTTTCCCAGTTCCGCAAGTCCCCGCTCGCCTCGACCCGGAAGTTGTAGCCCGTCTCCACGCCGAAGCCGACCTGCCGCATGCCGTCTTGCAATGGGAGACATTGCGCGCCGGTTGCCGGATACACCCACGGGCCGTCGCTGATTAACGCCACCGCGTGGCGCGGATACCCCACGCGGTACCGCGGCGGTTGATCGGCCGGCGCATCCTCCAATCGCAGGATTAATGTCTCGCTGCCTTCCTCCAGGTTATCCGGCAACGGTCGGACCGTGACCGGGACGGACCGCCGGCCGGCGGGAATCGTGGCCAATCCTGGCAGCATCTCGTAATCGACTCCGTTCTCCGCCGTGCCGTGCAAAGAATAGTTCACGGTCAAGTCCTGGTTCGTGGGGCCGTAGCGGCGAATGCGGAAAGTTGCGGTGTTCAGCACAAAATTCGTCCCCGGCTCCACCGCGAAGGCATCACGCGCCACCACCGTAACCACCGGCACAAGGTCGGGCAACGTCACACGAATCTCCACCGGCGCGGAGGAAGCGACCATGCCGTGATCATCCGTGGCGCGAGCCGTGAGCCTATGGGCACCGGGGTTGGCGTAACGCCAGACGAAAACAAACGTCTGCGTCGGGTCGGGCGCGAACGTCTGCGTCGGGCCGGGCGGCGGCGGCGGCGCGATCCACTCGGTGCCCCGTTCGCCGATCTTGCGGCCGTCCGCGAAGAATTCCACTTTGCGCACGAAACCATCCTGAGCGCTGGCTTCGGCAACGATTTCGATCAGCGTGTTGGGCGGGAATTCGGCGCCAACGACTGGTTTGGTAATAGCGACACGCAGCGACGGGTTGGTCGATGGCTCAACCGTGATCGCAACGGGCCCCGACGACACGGGGATGCCCAGGGTACTGACGGCATGCGCCGTCAACACGTGGGCACCGGGCGGCGCTCCCACCCATTCGAAGTTGTGGTAAATGAGCGTGCCAGGGTCAGGCGCGCGAAAGAAGTCGATCTCGGATATCCCGATGAGTTGACCGTCATCCTGGAACTCCACCTGGCTGATGTAGCCGTCGAGGTCAATGGCGGTTGCCTGGATGAGAATCGTTTCGCCGACATTGAAGTTGGCTCCGTTCGTCGGGCTCGTGATGGTCAAACTCGCCTGCGTCAGCCCGTCGTCGCGGATGAACACGGTCGCTGTCTCGTGCGCCGGATCAATCTTGAAATCGTAGCACGGGGGGTCAATCCCGGGCGGCGGGCATTGCGAAATCGTTGCCACCAGCGTTTCCAGGCCTTCGGGCTTTTGGTCCGGGATCGCCTCGACCCGGATCTCGGTCGAAGTGGCGCCCACAGGGATGTTCACGAGCCCGGGCAAAACCGCGTAATCCTCCCCGGCAGTGGCGCTGCCAGAGTATTGCACGTAGACCGGCAACGACGCGTTCGTCGGGCCCGTGCGCGAAATGGTGAACTGCCCGGCCAACGGCACGCGGTCGAATGGCGCGGAATCCTCCTCCGCGACCACCTGCGTCGCCACAATGCGGACGACCGCGTCGAGTGGCCGCCCGTTGTCGAGAATCGTCATCGTGGCGCTCGCATGATTCGGGTCCTGGATGTAACCCGGAAACGGCACCGGCGTAAACGTTGCCACGACTGTTTCGGGACCTTCGACCAGCGCGTCGTCGATCGGAACCAGCCGGAGAAAAACGGCCTCGCGCCCGGCGGGAATCACGACACTCTCGGGGAGCGCAGGATAATCAACGCCAGCGGTGGCGCTTCCAGAGTAGCTCAGGTAGACGCGCAGGTCGGCGTCGGTGGAGCCACTGCGGTGGACGACGAAGCTGGGATAAGCGCAGTCGGCATTGGGGGGACAGAATTCAGGCGCCTGCGGGTTCTCCAGTGGCGACGTCTCGAGGCGCACCACCGGAAAGATCGGCGCATCCACCGTGATCGTCACGGGTGGCGAGGTAATCGATTGGGTGAGCGAGAGCCGGGTTCGGGCGGTCAGGACGTATTGACCCACCGGCGGGTTGGTCCAATACGTGGTGTGGACGCTGGGCAGGCCGGCAATGGGAGGGCGAGTCGTGGCGTTGACCGGCGAACGGGCCACGAGCCGGTCGCCGGCGTAGAACTCAACCGGCCCATAGACTTCGTTTTGGGTGTAAACGGCGAGCGCCGAAAGCTGGATGGTCGATGGGAAGGGCAAATGGGATCCATTGGTCGGCACGATGATATCCAGGCGCGCGGGAGGGGCCTCGGGTTCGTTGTCGAAAATGACCACGCGGGCTTCCTCGGCATAGACGTTGAGAAAGTAAGTCGGAGGCTGGAGCGGCGGCGGTTGACGCAAGACGCGCACCCGCACCACCTCCGGGCCCTCCGCCAGGGCATCGTCGCGCACGCGCACCGTCAGTTGAACCGAACGTTGCCCGGCCGGAATTTCCACGCTCGCGGGCAGAGCCTCATAGTCGTCCCCTGCGGTCGCGGTGCCGTCGATTTCCAGAAACACGGTCAGCGCGGCATTGGTTGGAGCTGTCCGTTCGATGGTCAGCACGCTCGGCGCGACCGCGCAGGTCAGGCAAGGCTCGGCCGTAAACCAGGGAGTTGCGCCAATTTTGACGACCGGCAACGTCGCCCCCGGGCCCACCAGGATGGCGGCGGGCGGGGTGGAGGTCAGGACCGTGCCTTGTGCATCGGTGGCCAACGCGCTGATCACATGCCGGCCGCCCCAGGCGTCGGCCCACCAGATCGGCACGTCCGGCTGAGTCACGCCAATCGCTTGCTCGCCGTCGAAGAATTTCAGGCTCCAGGACTCAGCGCTGCCCGGCCCGATGATTTGGGCGCGAAGCTCGATGATGTCGCCCGGCTCAAACTGCTGGCCGTTGCGGGGTGAAGTGATATCGAGCCGGGTCGCGACCGGGTCATTGTCGTGAATGACCATCTCGACGGAAGAATGGGCCAGATCAATCGTATACTGATCGGCCAGGGGAGTGCCTGTTGGCGGTGCAATCAAGTGGAAGAACGCGATCTCGTCGCCCTCATAAAAATCATCGTCGATTGGGTACAAGCGGACATTGGCGGAATTGGTGCCCGCAGGAATGCGCACGGCCGAACCGTTGTTGACGCCATCGAGCCAATAGTCTTCGCCCAATCTGGCCGACCCTTGTTGAGTATTGAGATACACCACCAGTGCGTTCGTCACTGGCCCCGTCCGCCGCACGCGGAACTCGGCCCAGAAGGCGGCGTTTTGGAAGGGCGATGTTTCCATGGCATCCCCCTCCACCAGTTCGAGGCTGACGATCGGCGGGGCGGGCGGAGAGGTGTCTTGCGCCAGCCCTGAGAAGTTCAAGAAGATGGAGGCTGCCCAAACCAGCCCGTTCCAAAGCAGAAGAGAACCCTTTTTCATAGACAGCAGCGAGTCGGCCATGACACTGGGATTTCGACTCAATATGGTGACACCACAGATTAAGATGTCAATCCGAAGGCTTTGCCCCGAGCGGGCGCATCTCAGAGTTTTGGGGGGAGCGGAGTCCGGGCCGTTAGCTGCGGAGCAGCGCCAGAAAGTAGCCCACGGCGCCAGCCGTGGGGGTCGGCGTTGAAGGGCAGGAGCCGCGGAGCAGCGAAAGAATTGCCGCTCTGGAGTGCGGGGGCAGAGCGCAACGCCGACCCCGCTTTAACTTGAGCGTGTAAACAGGCGCGAGGCCTCCCCTTCCATCCGCAAAAGCCAAAGCGCCGGCGCGCTTCACTTGCCCGCGCACTGCTCCAAAAATACCTGGCGGACTACTCTCTGACGCCACTCCGTGGCTCGAAGCTGGCGCTCCTGAGATGTAGAACCGCGCAAAAGTTGAAATGTGCCCTCGTTCGCTTGGGGACGCGCGCGCGACAAGGAACATGTCCACTCATCCCACCAGCCCTTCCGGAAGCGACCGGGAAAAGAAGTCGAGGCCCGGCAAAGCCGGGCCTCGAACAAACTGAACTGCTAAATTAGTAGCGATCCCGTCCGCCGCCGCCGCGATATTCGCGCCGACCGCCACCGCCACCGCCGCCGCCGCCCGCCCGCTCTTCCCGCGGCCTGGCGACGTTCACGGTGAGAGCGCGACCGTCGAGCGACTTGCCGTTGAGCGCTTCAATGGCCTTCTGCGCCTCCTCGGGCGAACTCATGGTGACGAAGCCGAACCCACGCGGACGACCGGTGGTCCGGTCCATCATCAGGTTGGCTTCGAGGACCGTGCCGTGAGCGGCAAACGCGTCCTGCAGATCATTTTCGGTGGTGTTGAAGGAAAGGTTCCCAACAAACAATTTATTACTCATGTGATGTCTTAACTTTGCTGAACTGATCGTTGCCTTCTCCAGACTGTCCCCGGTCATCGGGTTTAAAATCATCACTGAACTGAGTTCACCTGAGGATTCGCCATATCTTGAAAGTGACAAGCTATCGAACAGACGGATAACGATGGCTGTTTCCGGCGGGAGATCAACCAATATTCGCGATTATCTCTGGAACCCGTTGAGCTTTCGCCGATAAGAATTGTCGGGCCAGGTGATTTGGTTCTTGTTTTCAGCGGCGAACCGCCGATGGTAGTGACTATGGATCTACGATCGTTCTCCCGCCGCTTTCTCCCCCGCACCCCTGTCCCCGATTTGGAGGCCGCCCGCGCCAAGGCCGATCAAGGCGACGCCGATGCGCAGTTCGGTCTGGGGCTGAAGTATGGGTCGGCCGAGGGCGCCGCGCAGGACTTCGCGGAAGCCGCCCATTGGTTTCGCAAGGCGGCCGACCAGGATCATTTTTTGGCGCAGTTCAACCTCGCCATGATGCTGACCAAGGGACAAGGGATGCCGCGAGACGAGATGGCGGCGCTGACTTGGTTCCGGAGAGCCGCCGAAGGCGGCGACGGCGGCGCCCAATATGTTCTCGGCACGCGATACCACCGCAGCAGTGTTGACACGCTCCAGATGGACGCCGTCGAATCCAGGATTGAAGCCTACAAATGGTTTCGGGTATCAGCTGACCAGGGCTACAAAGGCTCCGATGCCGCCCGCGAACGGGTGGCTCTTGGCATGACCCGCGAAGAAGTGGCCGAAGGCAATGACCGCGCGGCGGCGTTTGCCGCGCAACGCCTGGAGGGCGAGCAGGACTAAGCCGGCGCTCCGGCTCATTCCTCGACTCGATAAACCGACGCCGAGGGGGCGGCGCACAAAACTGCCCCCACCATCTGGAGAAGTTGTTCCGGGGAGAATGGCTTTCGCAGAATCATCGCAAGCCGAAGCCAGGCAAAAGCGTCGTCCTCTGCGAAAGAAGCGAAGCCGGAAGCGATGATGATGGGCAACTCCATGCCAGCCCCGCGCGCGCACACCGCCAACTCCAAGCCGGTCAGTCGGGGCATATTGTGATCGGCAATCAATAGCTTGTATTTCTTGAGTTGCAGCGCCTCCCATCCGGCCTGGCCGTCTTGAGCCAGGTCAACACTATAGCCGGCCCTTGACAGAATCTCACCACAGACCTTCCGAATCATGTCGTCGTCCTCCACGTAAAGGATTCCCGGCGAAACACCATTGCTGGGAGAGGCGGCGCCAGCCGCGGTCAAAGGCAAAGTCGGATCGAGTACCGCACTCATGATCTCTGGCCCTCCTTCAGCACGACCTGACGGCTCAGGGCAGCTCGGGGCCGTTCGGTCATTGGCCGCCGAGAGAAACCCGCGGTCCCATCAGGCTGATCGAATGCTGAGAGCAAGACATCCATGTCGTTTCCCAGCCGGTTCGTGCGCCATGACCGCGTTGAACACACGTTTCATTCCGCGTAGTCTCACTGGCGATGATGAGATCCGCCCAATACTTCTTTTGCATTAGGCCCATAGCCCGAAGCTATGGAGCCCGAAGGCAGGCGCGCGATTGGTGGGAGAAGTAAAGAACAAAGGTTCCACGGCATTCCGTCGTCGTGGCTACCTCCACCTTGGCGTCGAAGCAATCGCTGGCGTTGCCTCAGCTGCGTGGGACGAAAACGAGGCGGAGGTCAAGCCGTTCCGCGAGACGGGTCTTGTCGCTTCAACTTAGGCGCTCCGCCTTGCTTTTGACAATCTGAATGTATTGGTGAAGGGCCTTCGAACGGTTCTCCTGATGCCAGGCGATCCAATAGTCGGCCTTCGCCGGCACAGCCAGCGGACGAAGCACCACGCCGGGATGGTCCAGATTCTTGATTTGTTCGCGCGCCAGCGTCACTCCCAAACCTTCGGCGACGAAATTCAACAGGTCCGATTCGAGTTCCACTTCCTGCAAAATCCTGGGGGTAAACCCCGCCCGCTGACAGACGCCACTTAACCAGGCGTGTGAGCCGGGATGGGTGGTCTCGGACATCGCGACAAAGAACTGCGATTTCAAATCTTCGATCCTGACTTGACGATTTTTCGCCAACGGATGTTTCGCCGGCAAAACGACCACCAATTCATGCTGCCCGATGCACTCCCAGACGAGCGTCGCGGTGTTCTTATGGTTTTTATGGTTGGCGGGGGATCGCACGCCGACAAAGCCCAGGTCAATCTTCCGCGCCTCCAGGGCGCGAAGCTGTTCGGCCGGTGACATATCGAACAGGTTCACCGCAATTTCCGGACACTTTCGGCCGAACTCCACCAGCGTGCCGGGCAGCAGGTCAAAGTTGAACTTGGAAAGATACGCCAGGTTCAGTTGGCCGGTTTCGCCCCGGCTGAGCCGCTGCACGGCCTGCACACTTTCCAGGCTTTGCGCGACCAGTCGTTTGGCGTCGTTCAAAAAACTTCCTCCCTCCTCGGTCAGCGAAACCCGGTTTTTGGTCCGGTTCAGCAGGCGCACGCCCAGTTCCTCTTCCAGATTGCGAATTTGTCGAGTGAGTGAGGGCTGGGCGAGATGAAGCTTCTCCGCAGCCCTGGTGAAGTTTAACTCTTCCGCCACGGCCACGAAGTATCGTAGATGGCGCAGGTCCATGCCGTGACCGGAATTTTACCAAAAACTCTGGCCTTGGCAACCCCCGTTTGCCCATAGCCTCAGGGCATCGCCAACCCACTTTCTAAGTATTGGCGTCGAGGCGTCCCCGGGAGCGATCCTGTGGGCGACATGAAATCATTCACCCACCATGCGTCGGTGAGTTGGTCGGGCACTCTCCAGCACGGCAAAGGGACCATCAAGGCCCGGAGTGACATCTTGAACGATATTCCGTGCCTCTCCGGCAGGCAGCTTGGACACGCCCGAGGCACGAACGCGCCCGAACTGATTGCCGCGGCCCACGCCAGCAGCTTTTCGATGGCGCTGGCCAACGAACTGAGCAAAGCAGGCCACAGCCCCGAGCAAATCGATACCACCGCGACGGTCACGGTCGAGGATCTCGCCGCCGGGTGGACCATCACTCAGATCCATCTGGACGTGATCGCCATGGTGCCCGGTGCCGCGCAATGCGACTTTATCGACGCGGCACTGCGCGCCAAAATAAACTGTCCCATCTCACGATTGCTGAACGCAAATATCTCGATGGCCGCCAAGATGAAACGTCGGGCGGTGGCCGTGGAGGTTGCCCAGGCGTGAATTGCCACAGCTCGTCGGGAGGTCGTTCAGAAAGTTGAGCGTCCGCCATGAATAACAACAACCACCCGGTTTCGAGCGAAGACAACCGCCCGGCAGACGCAGACGCCTGGCAGGAGATTGTGGTCCACTACCAGAAGCCATCGATCGGGCGCGCGCTTTGGCAAATCGTGAACACGATCGGTCCCTATTGGCTCCTCTTCTATTTCATGTACCGCAGCCTGACGGTGTCGTACTGGATCACGCTGCCGCTGGCCATCCTGGCGGGAGGGCTGTTCGTGCGGATCTTTATTATTTTTCACGACTGTGGCCATGGGTCGTTTTTCCAATCCCGAAAGGCCAATGACATCTTGGGAGTCATCACCGGCGTGCTGGTTTTCACGCCCTATTATCACTGGCGATGGGAACATGCGGTCCACCATGCAACCTCCGGCGATCTGGATCGGCGGGGCCTGGGCGACATCTGGACCTTGACCGTGCAGGAATACCTGGAGTCGTCGCGCTGGAAACGCTTCGCCTATCGGCTGGCGCGCAACCCGGTCGTGCTGTTCGTGCTGGCGCCGATGTTTTTGTTTCTGATGAAGTATCGGCTGCCCAAGGCCAGAGCCAGCCGGCGAGAGCGTCACTCCGTCTACTGGACGAATCTGGCCGTCTTGGGCATGGCCGCCGGCTTGAGCTGGGTGTTCGGCCTCGAGGCCTACCTCTTGATCCAGCTGACGATCCTGATGGTGGCCGGCTCGGCGGGGGTGTGGTTGTTTTACGTGCAGCACCAGTTCGAGGAAGTTTACTGGGAACGCGGCCAGCAGTGGGACTACGCCACGGCGGCGTTGCAAGGCAGTTCGTTTTACAAACTGCCCAGGCTGCTGCAATGGTTCTCGGGCAACATCGGCTTTCATCACATTCATCATCTGAGTGCCCGAATTCCAAATTATCATTTGGAAAAGTGCCACCAAGCGGAACCGCTGTTTCAGAGCGTCAAGCCAATCACCCTGTTCTCCAGCTTGAAGTCACTCACGTTCCATCTTTGGGATGAACAGCGCCACAAACTGGTCGGCTACCGCCAACTGAGAACTTTTCGAAAACAGCAAGACCGGGCGGCGCACCCGTCAGATGGTCCTTAATTCGATGCTTCCCGTCGGCGCGGACATTGAATACTCAAGGCTGAGCTTGTAGCGCAGGATATTGTGGCAATGAATCCGGTCGATGGTGGCCTTGCTCAGCCAACCTTGGCAGCCCATTTCGCCCGTCACCGTGGTCCGGTGCGCGGCCACGGCTTGGGCGAGCAACTCACTCAAATCAAAATCTCCGCGGATGCATTCGTTGTTATGACAATCGAAGCGGAACACGGATTTGGCGTGGTTGGGGTTGACCGTGTATTTGATTTGGCTGTTCTGGGTGACCCCTTCCGGGCTGAAGTAGGCCAGCTCCACGGTCAATGATTTCAATTCCCGAAACTTTTCCGAAAGGCTGACGGATTCTTTGGTGCGCTGGCTTTCCTGCTGACGGTAATCGGCGCGCGGACTGAATTTTTGAGGACGCATAATGTTTCGAGGCTTCGGCCAAGTCAGGGAGCATTCTAGCAGGAAATCGTGCGCCGTCTGTAACAATCGCTAAGGCATCTCAAAAAATGCACTCGCGCCGTGGTGATTCCGTGGCCGGCGGGATGGCCTCGCAGCCCCCAAAGTATGAGGGCGCCCAATCCAAACGTCATCAAAACCCGGTGAATAGTTTGCTTCAATCAACCGCGCCTGAACCAGCCATGGGAACCTTCGCGCGAGCAAACCAGTCTCCTTGATGACTGCTTCTACGATGGTTTGAGGCCAGGGCGGATGCCAGGCGCGAAAGACGCGGCTAGAACCGCCATGCCAGAAATAGCCGGTATATCGCTCGAGCGCGAACTCTGCCAGGGAGCCCGCAGGGCACGTCGCCCATGCCTTCTCCGGCGAAAATTGTGCTTCATACTCGAACCGCTCGCGACCCAATTGGGCAGCCACGACTCCGCGCAATTCACCCGATTCATGCCGGTGTTGATAGCTGGAATCGGCAAAAGCACAGGTCAATCCCAGCGGCCGGTCCGGCAGCGGCAGCCGCCATGGCCGCGAGAGCCAGCTCCAGAAAAAGAACGCGCCGGACTCATCCCCGTGGCGCACGTAGGTGCGGACATTGAAAAAGCGCTGCTCGTTCAGCCATGGCAGCAGCCTGGCCCAAAGTGGCGCGCTCTCCGCCGGACGAAATTGACGCTTGGTCAACGCGACCAGACTGACGATTGCCCTGCCCTGCCAAAGCTCGAGTTCGAACGCACGGGGCAGCTGTTGCCGCACCGCCCCGGGATCCAGCTCGTAATGCAAAAACAGTGGACGATGCCACGCCACGACCGCCAGCGGTTCGCCGCGAACGGCCAGCAACCGCTGCTTCGCCGCTTCCGACTGCGAGGCCGGCGCGGCAGGGCTGTCGGATCCCAGGTTCAAGAAAGCATTCATTCAGATCGAAGTGTTCAGTCCGGCGAACAGGTAAACCGCGGCAAGACCACTGTAGAGCAACAACAACGTGATGTGGCTTGCGGTCCGTCCCAGCCGACCGCGCCAATGGCTGCCGCTGTAGTAAGTCACCTGGAGCACGGCGCGGAGCGCCCAAAACAGTCCGATCCCCGTGGCCAGCCAGCGGCCAACCTCGTTCGTGCCGGCCGCTATCTCGCCGGCAAATCGCCCGGTCATCACCGCGAAGAGGACCACGATGAATCGGACCGTCCAAAAACCGCAGAGAAACCCGCACACGGCCCGCGCCAGCGGGACACCCGACGCCAATGCCTCGGCGTGGAAGAACGAGATGCCACCAAATCCGACCAGGCAGAAACCGATGAAAGCGTAATACACCCAGACGAGCCGCCGGATGAATTCCGGCAACACGGCCAGGTGCGCGCCGAGATGCACCACGCGCGGCAGGCTCGCGCCCGCCCAGACCAGGCCCAGGTGCAACACTCCGGCCACTTGCAGCAGCAGCACAAGAACGGTCGCATTCATGGTGTTCGTTTCAGCTTGCGCCGATCGCGTCGAGCATCGGCAGGATGACGTTGCGCACGAAGTCAGGACGGAACAGCCAGCCGGCCGGCAGGGCGGTCACGAGCACTAGAAACAGACGGCCCTTCCCTCCGCGGCCCAGGCCCAGCCGGCGACCCAACGCGCTGCGCTCGACGACCGAGCCAAAGCCTTGCAGCAAGAAGTAAACGGTCGGCAGCCCGTAACCCGCTCCGGCGGGCACCGAGATGACCAACTCATGAACCAGCCCCGATCCGGCGAACGTCAGGAGCGTTGCCACCGGCCGGCCCGCCCGCGCCCGCAGCGGCCGGTAGAGATGAGCGAACGCCAAATCGTGAAAGCCCGTATTCCAGCGGCGGCCCCAAAATTCGCCCAGCGAGGTCGCGGCCAGCGGATGGTTCATCAGGGGACCCACCGGCACGCCGCGCGCGTTCCAAAGCGACGCCAGCCAACGGAACAATGTCGATGCCGCGCCACCCATCGATAACCGGCGCGAAGCATCGCCCGGAAAGCGGGCACGCCGGCCAGCCAACCCAAGGGCTTCGCCCACCCCACCTGTTTGGCCAGGTGGATCAGCGCGTCCGCGCCGCCGATGACCTGGCCGTCGCGGGTCAGGACGACCATCTCCCCGGGGGACTCGCCCTGGACCAGGCCGAGCCGCGCGGCGGCCCATTGCCTTTGCAGTGGCGCGAAGCGGAACCCGCGCGGCTCCAGCAGCGGCCTGGCGCGCTGGGCGAGCCGGCGGCAGAGCGGGCAATGGCCATCGTAGAGGATCCACCCCGGGGCGGCGCTTTCAACTTTATTATCTGTAATATCTGTATTCACAGAAATATTGGGCTTAAAAAAAATGCCGCCCGTCAGCCGCCCAGGCCGATCGCTTTCCGGACGCGGTCGCCCAGCCGCACAAACTTGACCAGGGCGGCGGTCGGCCACTGGCGCACCTGCTGATACCAGGCGGTGGTGGTTTCGAAAAAATCCTGGAGGGCGCGCAGGCGTTCCCGGGTGTAGGGATCCGCCCCCTTCCCGTGTTCCGCCAGGCACTCCCGCAGCAGGTGGAGGGTCGGATCAATCTCGCGGCGCTTGCGTTCGTCCAGCACCACGCGGAACATCTCCCAGACATCCTTCATCGACTCGAAATGGTCGCGTTTATCGCCCATGACATGGACGAGCTTCACGATGCCCCACCCTTGCAGTTCCTTGAGGCTGGTGCTGACATTCGACCGCGCCACCGCCAGGGTTTCGACCAGGTCGTCGGCGTTGAGCGGTTTGGGCGAGAGATAGAGCAGGGCGTGGATTTGCGCCACGGTGCGGTTGATGCCCCAGCGCGTGCCCATTTCCCCCCAGTGGAGGATGAACTTTTGTTGCACGGGAGAGAGGGCGCTCATATTCGTTTATTTCTGTTACTTCAGAAATTACAGTAAACCTCCGGCTTGTCAAGCGCCGCCTGCCTGGAGGAGGTTCCGCGACCGCGGCGCTGGCATCTGAGTAGCCTCCGAGAGAGCGCGTCTTCACCGCCGACAGAGCCGCCGTAAAGGGCAAATGTTTGGTTTTTTGCCCTCTTCAGTGGCTACAGTTTTATTGAAACCGCTCCAGGCAACATCCCGAAGGGATGCCAGAAATTAGCCGGGGGTCGCAGCGTAGCGGAGACCCCCGGACCAGCGCGAGGCCTCGCTGCATCCCGAAGGGATGCCAGAACCGCCCCGAGCGACTCGGCAGCGGAACGCTTTGCTTTCCGCATTGCAGGAGCGATGAACTGGCGGCGGTTGCTGCGATCAGCACAAGCTCTGGCACCCTTCCAGGGTGCACCTTCCCGCCGGCCCTTTTCCGGGGGTCTCCGCTGCGCTCCGACCCCCGGCTAATTTCGGTCAGGCCTGCGGCCTGAGAATCACGCTTGCCGCCGGATCCATTCTCACCAGCACGCGCCATCGCCCAGAGAGATGAGAGCCGGTTCGCGTCGGCTTACCAGGTTCATGGAGAGCCTCCACGGTTTTTCAACCGCGCATAGGGCCATGAACCCTGCGAAATGGCCGAAATCCGAAATCCGAAATCCGAAATCCGAAATCCGAAGGTTCATGGAAAGCCTCCACGGTTTATTGACCGCGCTTTGGGACCATGAACCGCTTAGACTTGTCACTGGTAACTGGTAACTGGTAACTGGAAATTGATCAAGGGATGGTGGACCCGGTTGCTTCTGCAAAGAGGGAGGCCAGCAGCCGTAGCGCGCTGCTCACGAGCATTTCGCCGGAGCCTTCGGCCACGCGGGCGCTCTCCACTTCGTAGTTGCCCTCCGGATAGGCGGACTTGTTCGGGATATAACCGATGGTGCCGTTGGCGAGTTCCACGTTATAAGTGTGCGGGAAGGGCGAGCCGGCCTTCACGCTCAGGCCCAGCTCGACAAAGATTTCGCCCGGCCAGGCGACCCATGCCACTTCACGGCCCAACGCGACGACCTGCATCTCGACTTCCAGCGGCTGCCCCTGGCGCGCCGCGGTGTCGAGCACGCGATGCGCCCGGACCAGTTTCATGAAGCCGTCGCGCGTGTTGTCCTTGGCCGTGCGCGCGTCGAGCCGGGCCGCCTCCAACTGCGCGGGTGCGAACGGCGGCAGCGGCAGCGGCACCACTTCGCGGCGCACGCGCAACGGGCCCGCGTTGGTCAATGGCTGCAGGCGCGGATAGGCCTTGAGGACAGCGGCGGCGAGCACTGTGCCCAACCGCGCGGCTTCCTGCGGGCTGCTTTGGGGGCTGGCCCAGCGCACGTCGGTGTGGTTGATGTTCCCGCATGTGCCGTTGGCGAACAGCGTCAGCATGTCCGGCCCCCGGTAGAGCGCGAGCGAGCGCGCCAGGGCCCCGGGATAATCGGCCGAGATGCGCGTGCCGCCGGTGGTGTCCGGGTGCATGGCGTAATTCACGAACGTGAGCACGGGCGCGGGCTTGGGCGCGATCGTCTCGGCGTAGAACACGCCGACCTCCGGATCGACCGGGCCGGCGGGGCGAACGATTTGCGGGTTCAACTTGCCCGGGTTCCAGCCGACCGAGCCGTCGCGCATCCAGTAACGCCGGTTCTGCGCGAGCTGCGCTTCGCGTTCCCGCGCCACGGACACGCGCACCGGTTGGCGCTTCTGGTGGGCGGCCACGACGGCCTCCGCGATCAGGCGGGGAAGCGTGTGACTGTACTCCTTGGAAACGGGCTGGGCACCGCCGTCGGTGTCGTCGCGGCTCCACTCGCGGTAAAGCACCGGCGCGGTGTGCGTGTGGGTCGCCGCGATCAGCACGTTGCTGCCGGGAATTCCGGTGCGCTTTTCGATGAGTTGGCGCGCCTCGACGACGATCCATTTAGGCATCGCGATCAGATCGCAGACGACGATGGCCGCGCGGGTCGAGCCGTCATCGAGCACGGCCGCCTTGGCGTGGATGTCGTCGAGCACACCCTCATTGCCGCGCTCGTGATAATAGCCGGCCAACCCGATGCCCACCGGCGGGTTGATGGGCACGGCCGCCGTGCCAAGCCGCAGCTCTTCCCCGGCGACTGAAGGGAGAGGGATCAGCGCGAGCATAATCCCGGCGCAGGCCAGGCCGAGGGAACCGAGGCGGGGCGTCATGATCCTATTTTGAATGAGGAGGCGCCCTTGCCAAGATCGCTTTCGAAAAATGGTAACGCGGGCGACTCGCACGCCCCGGTCGGCGACCCGCCGAGCGGAACGGCTGAGGCTTGATTCATTGAAAGCCACCCTGGCTTTTCGCCACGCATCGGGACCATGAACCGCTTAGACTTGTAACTGGTAACTGGTAACTGGAAATTGAAAACGGCGTCACCCTCCGGGAGAGCATCGGCAAATCGCCAGTTACCAGTGACCAGTCGCTCCATGGGGAGCCTGCATGACTTTTGGCCACGCCTTGGGACCTTGAACCGGAGCGCGAGCCGTCCCGGCTCGCAGCGCTTAGCCCGCAGCCGAGGGCCCGAAGCGTTCCACCGCGCCGGTCCTGGTCACGCGCTGCGCCCGGGGACCGGGCGCGCTCCGGGTGCGACGGTTCATGGAAAGCGGCCTTCATTGGCTCGCGCGGTCACACCCGTTCCGTCCGGCGGGTCGCCTGTGCCGCCCGGAGGAAATTTTTCAAACACGCTCTTGGTGCACCACGCAGCGCCGTTCAATTTCTGGTTCCCGCGGTTGCCGGTTGGTCCGCCCCTTGCCCGGTGGGCGTGGCGCGACAGCTTCGCAGGTAAGCCACCAAATCGAGCAGTTCTTCCTCGACCAGCGCGTGATCCAGCCCGGTGGGCATGAGCGAGGTCGGCAGCGTTTCCTGTGAAACGATCTGCGCCCGCGGCAACGTCCGTTCTTGCGCCGATCCGTCGACGATCACAATGGCCTCGGGCAGGTTTTGGCGAATGACCGCCACCAGCGATTCGCCGTCGGCCGTCTCGATCGCGTGGGCCTCGTAATCGCGGGCCAGGGTCGCGCTCGGAAAAAGAATGGCCTCGAGAAGATCGCGTTCCGTGCGAATCTGCCCGATGGCGCTGAGGTTCGGGCCGACCAGGTTGCCCACATTTCCGATGCGGTGGCACAGGTTGCAGGCGCCTTTGCCGGTTTCGAATACTTTGCGGCCTTCCGCCGCCCGGCCCTTGGCGGCGACGAGCGCGGGGAGGATCTCGAGTCGGCGGCGGCGGGTATCATCTTCGGCGGCCAATTCGCGCAAGGCGGGCGCGAGGGTGGCGAAGCACTCGGGTGGCAGGTTGGCGAAAGGGCTGCGGATTTCGCTTTCCTGAAACGCGCCGAGCGCGACCGACTTCGCCAGGGCCCGCGCGAAGGCCTGGCCGACTTCCGCGTCCGGGGCGGCGCGGATGGCCTTGACGGCAGCTCGAAGTTCCAATGGGCCGAGCGCGCTGAAGGTGGAGGCAAATTGGAGCAACTGTTCGCGGGTCAATTTCGAATTGGCCAGGATCTGCGTCGCTTCGAGGCGCGCGGCGGAATTTGTGTCGCTCAACGTGCGCAGCAGCATCCGGCTGGTATCGCCGGCCAAGGGCGAGCCGGGCCGGAGGGAAGCATGCAGCGCTTTGAGGCGCAGGTTGGCCGGGCGCTGGTCATCGGCGGCGAACTCTCGCAATGCCCGATCCAGTTCCGGGGCACGGAGGTTCGCGATCGCGCCGAACAAGAGCGGAAGATCGACCGGGGCGGCCGCGGCGAGCGCGCCCTTGAGCGGGGCAATCCAGCGTGGATCCGGGTCGGCGCCACTCGCCGTGGCAATCATGCGCCAGGCGCTCCGCTGATACCCGGCGTCCGTGCTCCCGGCCAGGGTGGAAACCAATTCACGGACCGAGGTGTTCGTGAGCCATGACTTCATTGCGGATTCCATCAGGGCGAGCAAATCCGGCGCTGCCTTTCCCTGCTTCAGCGCGGCGGAAAAACTGCCGGCCACCGCCGTCATCCATTCCGGATGCTTCGCCGCGACGGCCGCCGCGGTCCGCGCCAGGGCGGAGTCGCGCGAGTCGAGCAAGGGCAGGACCTCCGTCACGGACAGGGGCGACTCGGGCAACTGATCGAGCAGGACGAGGACGCGCCGTTGTCGCGTGGGTTGGTGCCCGTTGCGCAAGGCTTCGAGCAACGGCGCGGCCTGACCGGCGCGGAGCAACGCGAACATGACCTGGTGCTCCACGGACCGGTCCACGTCAGCTTCGAGCCGTCGGAGCAACGCATGGACGGTTTTCTGGTCGAGGGACGGCAGTTCGCCGAGGGCGTGGGCCGCGGCCAATTGCACCCCCGGATTAGGGTTTTCCAGCGCCTTGATGAGGGCGGCCGTGGCCCCGGGCTTGGCGAGTGCCGCCAGCGCGTTGCCCGCGGCGCGCGCCACACCCGGATGCTGGTCGGCCAACCGTAACGTGAGTTCCTGGATGCTGGCGGGGTCGGCGCGGCGCGCCAGTTCCCAGACTTGCGCGGTCGCGCTTCCCCACGGTTCGACTTTTGCCGGGGAAGCGATCCCGCGAATCCGATAAATGCCGCCGGCGATGTCGGGCTTCGCCGTGAGCGAGGCGGGGCAACCGATGCGGAACCAGCCGCCGGTGTCGACGACGAGCAGCGAACCGTCGCGATCTTCGAGCACGTCGGTGAGGTGCGCGTCGGGATTTTGCAGCTTGAAAAACTCGCGTTCCGTCGCGCGGTAAGTCGCGCCGTCCGGGGCGAGTTCCATGCGGGTGACGCGCTGGGTGTTGAAATGGGCCACGAAAAGGTTGCCGCGCCAGTCCGGGTTGAGCGCGCCACTGCGGTAAAAGGCGCAGCCGGCGACGGCGACGTGGCCGAAATTGTGCAGCACCGGCATCACCTCGAGCGTCCGCGGCAGCCCGGCGATGGCCTGGAGCTGATCTTCGCGGGGATAAACACCCCCGCGCAGCCAGTGGATGAGGGTGTCGCCGCGCGGGCCGGAGTAGAAAAGGTTCACGGTGCCGACGATTTCGCCTTCGGGCGTGAAGTCGATTTCCGTCGGGTTGTCCGCGCACGCCAGGGCGTGCCAACGCACCTCCGAGCCGTCGGGTCGGCACGACCAGATCCCCGACGCCAGGCCGGCGTGGACCAGCCTGCCATCCTTTTGTTTCACCTCGTGGCCCTTGCGGCCATGACACCAATAGAGGCGGCCGTTCGGATGCAGGAAAGGCCCGTGCACGTCGGCCGCGTTGCCCGTGTATTCGAAGCCGCCAACGATCATTTCCCGCTGGTCGGCCACGCCGTCGCCGTCGGTGTCGGTTAACTTCCAGATCCCGGGCGGCGACGCGACGTAGAGCGAGCCGTCCAGCCAGACCCCGCCTTGCGGGAAGGTCATCTTGTCGGCGAAAACGCTGGCCTGGTCGTAAAGGCCATCGCCGTTGGTGTCGGTGAGGAGGAGCACGCGGTTGGGCAATTGCCGCTCCAGGCCGTTTTTGTTGAGGTTCGTCCCGGCCGCATCGCCCACGAAAAGCTGTCCGCCTGCCCCGAGCGTGGCCATGATGGGATGCTGGAGCAGCGGCGGCGCCGCAACGACCTCGGCCACGAGCCCGTCCGGCACATCCACCGGTGGCGCGCTGATGACGAAGATCGAAGGCCCAAGGATGCAACCCAGGAGCAGAGCCATGGTCCGGCAGGAAGAGCCAAGCTTCATGCGCGGGAGTTTGCGGATGCCAGGACCAAATGTCGAGATTGCCGATTGCCGATTCACCGGGGCGCACGGAGCGCGGGCGGTCCCCGCCCGCAGCACGTGACCAGGCCAGGCGTGATGCAACGCTCATGGCCTTCGGCTTCGGGCGACGCTCTGCGACCGGAGACCGGTCGCGGCCCGGGCGGAGAGCGGACGGGGACCGTCCGCAGCAGGTGGCAATGATAAACGGTAAGGAAGAGTTCAAGATCGTCGTTCCAGGCTGCGCGCTGCGGGCCGGGACGGCCCGCGGCCCGGCGCCGCCCGGGGAATCGTCTTGCACTCGGCGTGGTCGATGGCACAATTGGGTCTACAACCTCTGGCAGCCCCATGATGACGTTTTATTCCTTGCTTGTGCTGGGCGTTCTCCTTGTTCTGACCCGGCCAGCCGCCGCGCAGGAAGACGTGATCATCTCCGAGTTCATGCCCGCCAATGACCGCACGCTGGCCGATGAAGACGGCGCCTTCCCCGATTGGATCGAACTCTTCAATGCCGGCAGCGGCCCCGTCAATCTCCTCGGCTGGCATCTCACCGACAACCCGGGCGCGCCCGGCCAATGGACGTTTCCTTCGGTGACGCTGGCGCCCGGCGGGTTCCTCGTCGTGTTCGCTTCGGGCAAGAATCGGACGAATGATCCGGCCCATCTGCACACGAGTTTTCAACTGGATGCGGACGGTGGGTACCTGGCGCTGGTCAAGCCAGACGGCGCCGCCATCGCGAGTGCCTTCACCTATCCCGCGGTGAAGGAGGACGTGTCGTTCGGCATCGCGCAAAGCCTGTTGACCTCTTCGCTGCTCGCCAACTCGGTGCCACGAATCCTCGTGCCGACCAATGCGGCTGCCCTCCCGGCGAACTGGAACCAGCCGGCCTATGCGCCGGGCTCCGACTGGACGATTGGCGCGGTCCCGCCCGCGATCGGCTATGACACGAACCAGGCCACCGGCGCGCCGGCCAATGTGGCGCCAAGCGGGACGGCCTTGCAAAGCACGACGTTGAACGCTTCCTACCCGGCGGCCAACGCGATCAACAATAACTTCGGGGACTTCACCCACACTTCCACGGCGGACTCGTCGCCGTTCTGGCAAGTGACGCTGACCAACGAGATCGCGATCTATAGTGTCGTGCTCTTCAATCGCACGAGCTGCTGTGGCTCGCGCCTGCGCGACATCACCATCCAGATTCTTTCCACGAATGCGGACGGCACCGTCACCAATTTCACTTCCAGCCTCCTGAACCCGGAAAACGCCGGATATACGTATCCGAATGGCCCCGCCTATCTCAGCAACAACCTGGTCGTCCTCACGGGAGGGCCGGTTTCCGGTCGAATCGTGCGCGTCAGCCGCACCCCCGATCCCGATCTCTCCGGCACACAAATGCAGGGCAACGCGGACGAAGCCAATGTGCTGTCGCTCGGCGAGGTGGTCGTCTACGGCTCGGGGGCCAGCGGCTTGCGTCCGTATTTCACGACCGACCTCCAGGCCCGCATGTTCAACCGCGCCTCCTCCGCCTTCGTGCGCCTGCCGTTCACCGTCACCAACACCCCGGGTTCATTGACCTTGCAGGTGCGCTACGACGACGGGTTCGTGGCCTACCTGAATGGCGTGGAAATCGCCCGGCGCAACGCGCCGGCGACGCCCGCTTGGGACGCCACGGCCACGGCGGACCGGAACCTGGCCGGCGCGATTACGCCCGAGACCATCGACGTTTCCGCGGCCATTCCCACGCTCGTCCCGGGAACAAACGTGCTGGCCGTGCAAGTGCTCAACGCTTCCTCCGGTAACGCGGACCTTTTGTTCCAGCCGGAATTGACGGCCAGTCGTTCCCTCACGACCTCGAACGTTTACTTCGACGATCCCACGCCGGGGGCGCGGAACACGACCGATTGGTATTACGACGAAGTGGGCGACACCCATTTCAGCGTGGACCGCGGATTCTACGATGCGCCGTTCCCGCTCTCGATCACCTCGGACACGCCGGACGCGGTGATCTACTACTCGTTCAACGGCGACGAACCGGCGCCAGGCAAAGGTTCGCTTTACACCGGGCCGATCACGATCACGAACACCACCATCGTCCGCGCTCGCGCGTTCAAGACCGGCTGGAAGGCGACGGATGTCGACACCGAGACCTACGTCTTCCTGAACGACGTCATCTACCAGGCGCCAAATTGGCCGCAGACACGCGTTCCGCCGCCCTACTTTCCGGCGTCCTGGGGTGGGAACACCGTGGACTACGGGATGGATCCGCAGGTGGTTTCCAATTACACGCTGGCCCAGTGGCGCGAGGCGCTCACGCAAATCCCCTCCATGTCCATCGTCACCGAGATGCCGAACCTGTTCGACGCGACCATCGGCATTTACGCCAATGCCAGCGGGCATGGCCAATTGTGGGAACGGCCCGCCTCCCTCGAGTTGCTCGACCCGACCACCGCCGTGCCGGGCCGTTTTCAGGAGAATTGCGGCCTGCGCATCCGGGGCGGATTCAGCCGCAATCCCGACTTCCGCAAACACTCGTTTCGGATTTTCTTCCGACGCGAATACGGCGCGGGCAAGCTGAACTACCCGTTGTTCGAAAACGAGGGGGCGCAGGAGTTCGAGACGTTCGACTTGCGCACCAGCCAGAACTACGCCTGGCCCCGGGAAAGCAGCCCGGCGCAGGGCAATCACGATACGATGGTGCGCGAAGTTTTCTGCCGCGAAACCCTCGGCGCCATGGGCCAGCCCTATCGCCGCTCGCGCTACTACCATCTCTATCTGAACGGCCAGTACTGGGGCCTCTACGAAACCGATGAGCGCCCCGAAGCTTCCTATGGCCAGACTTATTTCGGCGGGAGCAAGACCAACTACGACGTGCCCAAATGCGCCAATCACATCGGCAACTTCGTCACCGAGGCCACTGACGGCAACCTGGTCGCCTGGTCCAATCTCTGGTCCATGTGTCAATCCATGAGGACGAATGCCTCGAACTCGAATTATTTCCGCATCCTCGGCCTCAACCCCGATGGCACACGCAACCCGAACCTGCCCGTGATGATCGACGTCGATAACCTGATCGATTACATGCTGGAGATTTTCTACAGCGGCGACGGCGACGCGACCCTCTCGTCGTTCCTGGGCAACAATCAACCCAACAACTGGTTCGCGATGCGCGACCGGACGAACCCGAACGTGGGATTCCGCTTCTTCAACTCCGACTGCGAACATACGCTGGGTTCGCCCAACAGCCAGGTGGACCGCACCGGCCCCTTCGGCGGCTCGAACGAAGGCAACTTCACTTACTCCAATCCGCAATGGATGCACGAGGAATTGATGCGCAACGCCGAGTATCGCGTCCGCTTCGGCGATCATGTGCAGAAACATTTCTTCAATGGCGGCGCGCTCACCTTCGCCGCGGCGACGAACCGGTTCATGGCCAAAGCCGTGCAAATTACCAAGGCCATCCGCGCCTACTCCGCGCGATGGGGTGACGCCGTCAAAGAACCGCCCTACGGCGAAAGCGAGTGGACGAATGAAGTCACGTTCATCCTCACCAACTGGTTCCCGCCCCGGGCCGGCATCGTGCTCGGCCAACTGCGGGCCGACTTGCTCTTTCCCTCCAACGGCGCGCCCGCGTTCAGCCAGACCGGCGGCGAAGTGGCGGCGGGCTACAACCTGGAGATGGCCCAGACCAACGCCAACGGCGTCATCTTCTTCACCACGGACGGCGCCGACCCCCGATCGGTCGGCGGCGCAGTCTCGCCCTCGGCGCAGGCGTATGCCGGCCCGCTGGTCATCAACTCCACCGTGACCATCCGGGCTCGAGTGCTGATCGGAACCAATTGGAGCGCGCTCCTCGAATCCGTTTTCTATCCGCCGCAGGATCTGAGCAAATTGCTGATCACCGAAATCATGTATAACCCGCCCGCGTTCGGCCTGCTGAGCGGCGACGAGGTGGAGTTTCTGGAATTGAAGAACACCGGCACAAGCCCGATCAATCTGAGCGGTCTGAGTTTCACCGCCGGGATCACCTTCGGCTTCCCCAACGGCACGCGGCTGGCCCCCGGGGCGTTCTTCGTGCTCGCGCGCAACGAGGCCGCCTTCACCAACAAGTATCCGGGCGTGAGAGTCAACGGCATTTACACCGGCCGGCTCGACAATGGCGGCGAGACCCTCACCCTTTCGCATCCGCTCGGCGCCAAGGTGTTGTCCGTGACCTACGACGACCTGGCGCCGTGGCCCATCGCCCCGGACAACTTCGGTTTCTCCCTCGTCCCGGTGCAGCCGAACGCCAATCCCGATCCGGATAATCCCGTGAACTGGCGCACCAGCACCTTGGTCGGCGGCTCCCCCGGGGCGGATGATCCAGTCAACCCGATCGCGCCGGTGCTGATCAACGAAGTGCTCAGCCATTCCGAGACCGGTTCTGACTTCATCGAGCTGTTCAATCCGAACACCAACGCGGTGGACCTCGGCGGGTGGTTCCTCACCGACGACCCGGACACGCCGAAGAAATACCGGATCCGTCAGGGCACGAGCATCGCGCCGTTGGGTTACCTCGTGTTCACGGAGACGGATTTCAATGCGACGCCCGGCACCAACTTCAGCTTCTCCCTCAACGCCCGCGGCGATGACGTCTATCTATTCTCCGGCGACGCGAACACGAACCTCACCGGCTACACCCACGGGTTCAGCTTCGGCGCGGCGCCCGACGGCGCGACCTTCGGCCGTTACGTCATCAGCACCGGGCAGGAGCAATTCCCGGAACAACTCTCGGGCACCCCGGACCAACCAAACGCCGGTCCGCGCGTCGGCCCGGTCGTCCTCAGCGAGATCATGTATCACGCGCCGTTTCCCCTGGCGGAATTCGTCGAACTGCGCAACCTCACCGGCAACCCGGTGCCCTTATTCGATCCACTCCACCCGACCAATACCTGGCGGATTAACGGTTTGGGTTACACGTTCCCAGCCAATCTCACCCTGCCGCCCTTTGGCCTCGTCCTCCTCGCGGCGACGAACGAGCAGGCATTTCGCCTCCGCTACGACGTGCCGGCCGGCGCGATGTTTCTCGGCCAATACTTCGGCCAATTGCAGGACAGCGGCGAGCGCCTCGAACTTCAGCGACCCGACGTGCCCGACACGAATGGCCTCGCCTACATCACGGTGGACGAGGTGCGCTACAACGACAAATCCCCTTGGCCCGCCGCGGCCGACGGCAGCGGCGCGTCGCTCCAGCGCAAGAATCCCGCGGCTTACGGCAACGACCCGGCCAACTGGGAAGCCGCCATCCCGACGCCGGGCTCGGACTATGTCGCCGGGCAGTCACCGGTCATCCTCGTGCAACCACAAAGCCAGGTCGCGGTGCTCGGGTCCAACGCGACCATCAGCGTGACCGCCACGGGCGCCCCGCCGCTGAGTTATCAGTGGCGCTTCAACGGCGACCCGCTCGCGGGCCAGACCAGTCCCGATCTCACCTTGACCAGCGTGCAACTTGCCCAGGCCGGCAGCTACAGCGTGATCGTGTTCAACGCGTCAGGTTCAACCGCCAGTTCCATCGCCAGCCTCACGGTCCTGCGCCTGCCGCTCATCCTCCTACCGCCGGCCAACCAACTCGTGCGCCCCGGCTCGAATGCCGTCTTCACCGTCAGCGCCACCGGCAATGGTTTTCTGCGTTACCAATGGCGTTTCAACGGCACGAACCTTCCCGGTCAAACCAACGTCACGCTGATCATCACCAACGCGGGTGCCGCCGACGCCGGCGTTTACACCGTGTTGGTCCGCGATGGGATCGGCCCGACCCTGAGCGCGCCGGCCAGCCTGAGCCTGGCGATTGAGCCGATCATCGTCCAACAACCGCTCAGCCAGGACGTGGTGGCCGGCGATACCGTGGTGTTGAGCGTGAGCGTCACCAACGGGGCCAACCTGCCCATCACTTACATCTGGCGGCGCAACGGCACGCGCATCGTGACCAATGCGCTCAGTTCCTACACCGGTTTCCTCACCATCACCAACGCGTCGCCCCTCCAGACAAACTACCAGGTCATCGTGGTCAACGTCGCCAACCCCGGCGGCAGAATCAGCACGAGTGCGATCCTCAATTTCCTCCTGGACAGTGACGGGGACGGTTTGCCGGATGCCTATGAAATCGCCCACGGCTTCCTCACCAACGCCCCGGACGCGCAGATCGACAGCGACGGCGACGGCTTCAACAACGGCCAGGAATATATCGCGGGCACCGATCCGCGCGATCCGCTCAGCTATCTCAAAATCGATTCGCTCGCCGCGTCCAACGTCGCCGTCCTGACCTTCGGAGCGATCTCGAACAAGACCTACACCCTCCTGTTCACCGATGCGCTGGATCGCGATCAATGGTCGCGCCTGATCGATGTCGACGCTCGTGCGACCAATCGCGTGGAACGGATCGTCGATCCCTCCTACACCACCAATCGTTTCTACCGCGTGGCCACCCCACGACAGCCGTAAGGATTTTCTTCGACGACAACACGCCCGCTCGCCGTCGCGGCGCCAAATCGCGCATGGAGCGTTATCATGGATTTTGTGGCCGCTCCATTGGCCGCAAAAGAGCACAAAGAACGCAAAGACCTTTTTTCTTTTGTGTTTCTTTGCATTCTTTTGTGGCAACAGCTTTATTTAATCAGCTCTTGGTGTTAGAATCTGCAAATCCCCTCGGCCAACGGTGCGCGCGAAGCGTTTGGCGTGCGTGCGGCTTGCCGCCGCTTTTGCGCGTCACGCACCACTCGTAAATCGTACATCGTAAATCGCTTCGGATACCAAGCGACCTTGCCAGCCTACTGGTCAATTTGCGGAGACGGACTTTGCTGTGCAAATACGAGTGCGCCGTTCCTTTACCTCCGGCCGAATGCCCAAAGATGGTTCGCGCTCCGCACGTAGAGCTGGTCATCGGCAATCGCCGGGGTGGACATCACGGACTCGCCGAGTTGATTGCGCGCCTTGACCTCGAGCGAATCTCCCGCCCGGACCACCGTCACCGTGCCGCCCACCGAGGCCAGGTAGAGATGGCCATTGGCGGCGATGGGGGAAGCATAGTATTCGCCCTCTGCTCCGAGCCGCTCCTGCTCGTAGAGGGGTTGACCCGTCCTGGCGTCCCAACAGGTCATCCGCCCGCCGTCTTGCACGGCGTAAACGCGCCCTTCGTAAAACAACGGCGAGGCAATGCCGGCCGCCCCTTTGGTCCGCTTCCAAGCCACATGTGTGGCGGTGATGTCGCCGGCGCCCGGCGCCTGCAAGGCAAACAAACCGCTGTCGCCCTTCGAGAAGAGGTTCGTCATGGCTGCCCAGTCCCGCTCGGTGATGAAACCGTCCTTGTCCTTGTCCATCGTGCGAAACACTCCACCCTCGAACCCGGGCGGCGCTTCCTTCAGCGAAATCTTCCCGTCGCCGTCCTTGTCCGCCTTCCCGGCAAAGTCCGCGAACGTGCCCATGGCATTGGGCGGCACCCCGCGGGACATCACATAAAGCTGGTCGCCGCCGATGACCGGTGTCGGCGTCACGGTCACCGACGTGAGGACACGCGCCAGCCAACGTTGCTGGCCATCACGCAAGTCGTAGCCCGCCACCCGCAGGCTGCCCGAGACGACGACCTCGTCCTGCGCCCGGCGTTTCCAGGTGATGGGCGTCGAATAACTGGCGCAGATGGAATCCGCACGCGTCGTTTGCCATCGCGTTTTTCCGGTCCGCGTCTCCACCGCGAGCAGGAAGGACCCGCCTTCATCCTGATCGCAATTCAGGATGAGGGTGTCGCCCGCGATGGCCGGTGAAGTGCCGCTGCCGTTCATCACGTAACCCGCCGGCACGGCTTTGCGCCATAGTTCCTGGCCTTTGAAATCGTAAGCGACCAGGCCAAACGGCACGAAATAAACGAACACGCGCCGGCCATCCGTCGCGGGCGTCGCCACCGCCGGGCTGCTCACCTTGTGGACCTCCTGGGCCTTGCCCGGCGGCCCCTCCCGGCGCCAAAGTTCCCGGCCGTCGCGACGATTAAAGCAGAGGGCCAACAGTTGTCCGTTCTCAAACCCCGTCAGGAATATCCGGTCGCCGGCGATGCAGGGAGACGACAGTCCCGAGGGCAACTCCGTTTTCCAGAGCAGGTTCGTCTCCGCGCCGAACTGGATGGGCGGCCTGCCCTTTCCGGCGACGCCCGAGCTGTTTGGTCCGCGGAATTGCGGCCACGAGCCGGTCGCGCCGCCGAGGTTGAAGCACGCGTTGAGAATCGAGAGGATGAGGATTGCTTTCATGGTTTGTCGCCCGGCAGTGGAAAGGAAAAGTCGCTCCCCGGCGAGCACGATTTTCGCTCAGAGCGTGATTGAAAATTCCTCGCTGGGTAGCACAGGCGACCCGCCGGACGGAACGGGAGTGACGGTGCGAGCCAATGAAACTGGCCTTTTCACAAGACAAGCCTCCGCCATTCCGGTCGGCGGGTCGCCGACCGGGGCGGGCGAGTCGCCCGCGCTACCCATTGTTAAAACACGCTCTCAGGCGGCACGGGCCGGCTAAAGCCGACGGGAAGGGGTCAGTCCCGGCTATTGGGCAAAACGTCTGCTGGCGCGTGGTGCCGGCTCGGCTATGCTGCCCGGCGCATGAGCGACGTGACCCGGCTGCTTCATTCCATCGAAGAAGGGGATCCCAAAGCTGCGGAGGAATTGTTGCCGTTGGTTTACGGCGAGCTACGCCGGCTCGCCGCCGCCAGGATGGCCCAGGAGCCGCCCGGGCAAACCTTGCAGGCCACCGCCCTGGTTCATGAAGCATGGCTAAAGCTGGCCGGGTCCAATCGACAGCATTGGCGTGGCCGGGCGCATTTTTTTGGTGCTGCGGCGGAAGCCATGCGGCGCATCCTGATCGACAAAGCCCGTCGCAGAGCAAGCCAGAAGCGCGGTGGGGATCAGCCGCCGGAGGAACTTCACGAATCGAAAATCGAACTGCGCGCTCCTTCCGCCGAAATTCTTGCCGTGCATGACGCGCTGGATGCGCTGGCGGCCGAAGACCGCATGGCCGCTGAAGTGGTCAAGCTCCGCTATTTCGTCGGCATGACCATCCCGGAGATCGCCGATGCCCTGGGACTGGCTCCGCGGACCGCCGATCGGCATTGGGCCTTCGCCCGCGCCTGGCTGAAGCGGGCGATTGAGAGCCAGTCGCGTCAATGAGCCATCAGTCTCATGCGTTTCCGGAATGCCACCGCCACTTTCTCCCGCCGGGACTGGCACGTTCAGAAAATAGTTCTTCTGGCTGGCGTGTTTCGCCGCCCGGTTGCGCCATGATAGGGTGAAACGACAATTTATGAGCGAACCAGAGACAACCAATCCCCGCTCGGAAAAGGAGATCTTTTCCGAGGCGATCGAAAGGGTCACACCCGAGGAACGGGCCGCCTATCTCGACGGCGCTTGCGGCAAGGATCTGCAGCTCCGGCGTCGGGTGGACGACTTGCTCGTCAAACATTTTCAGCAGGACAGCTTCATGAAGGAGCCGGCGGTGGAAAGTCCACCCACCGTGGTGCTGCCGCTTTCCGAAAGTCCGGGCACCGTGATCGGCCGCTACAAGCTGTTGGAAAAACTGGGGGAAGGCGGCTTCGGCGCGGTTTATGTGGCCGAGCAGAAGGAGCCGGTGAAGCGTCGCGTCGCGCTCAAGATCATCAAGCTGGGCATGGACTCCGGGCAAGTAATCGCGCGCTTCGAGGCGGAACGGCAGGCCCTGGCATTGATGGACCATGCGAACATCGCCAAAGTCTTCGACGCCGGCGCGACCGAAACCGGCCGGCCTTATTTCGTGATGGAACTTGTCCGCGGCGTGCCCATCACGAGGTATTGCGACGAAAACAAACTGCCGACGGTCGCGCGCCTCGTGCTTTTCATCGCGGTCTGCCACGCCATCCAGCACGCGCATCAGAAGGGGATCATTCATCGCGACATCAAGCCCTCCAACATTCTCGTCACTCTCCACGACGGCGTCCCGGTGCCCAAGGTGATTGATTTCGGGATCGCCAAGGCGACGCATGGTGAGCTCACGGACAAGACCATCTACACGCAGTTCCAACAGTTCATCGGCACCCCCGCCTATATCAGCCCGGAGCAGGCGGAGATGAGCGGACTGGACATGGACACCCGCAGCGACATCTACAGCCTGGGCGTGCTGCTCTACGAACTGCTGATCGGCCGGACGCCGTTCGACGGCAAGGAACTCATCATGTCCGGCCTCGACGAGATGCGCCGGGTGATCCGCGAGCAGGAACCGTTGCGGCCGAGCACGCGGCTGAGCGCCTTCGCCCCGGAAGAACTTACCGCCGCCGCCCAGCGGCGCAGCGCAGACCCGCCCAAACTCGCCCAGGCCCTGCGTGGTGACCTCGACTGGATCGTGATGAAGTGCCTGGAGAAAGACCGGGCGCGTCGCTATGAGACCGCCAGCGGCGTATCGGCCGACTTGAAACGATATTTAGACAATGAACCGGTCGTCGCACGTCCCCCGAGCACGGTGTATCAGTTCCGCAAGTTTGTTCGCCGTCATCAAGGCGCGGTGGCCGCGGCGAGTGCCGTCGCCTTCGCGCTCATCCTCGGGCTCGGCTTCGCCACAATTGCCTTCCTGCGCGAAGGCCAGGCGCGGCTCAAGCAAACCGTCGCCGAACAGGCCAAGCGCGCTGAGACTGTGAAGGCGGACGCGGTGGCGGAATTCATGAGGGAGCTGCTCTCGAGCACCGCGCCCGAATTGCTCCGGCAGGGGCACCAGCGACCGGTGCGTGATCTGCTCAAGGCGGCGGACCGGCTTGCCTCGACGGGTTTGTCCGATGCGCCGGCAGCCGAGCTTCAGTTGCGCGACCTGATGACCGTATTATACCTGGGCGATTTTACCTCGCTTTTGGATTCACCCGCGGCCGATCAGCAGATGACGCGCATCACCGAACTGCTGCCCAGTGTGCCCGAGGACAAATTGCGCAGCCAGATCTACCCCGGGATACTCGTCCCACGCGACGAGTACCGCGTTCGCGCCGCCATCTGCTCAGCCTGGGCCGGTCGCACGGAGGATGGACTGGCTGAACTGCAGGCACTCAAAGAGGAGTTTCGTCGGCGCACGCCGCGGGCTGACCAATCTCTTGCCTTGTGCCTGGCCGCGGAGGGGAATTGGCGCCTGTGGAAAGGCGAGGCAGGGAAGGCAGAGACACAACTGACCGACGCCTTGCGCCTGCTGCCGGCCGACAGTCCCCCTCTCTACTTGTGTGGGATTCGCGCTCAAATTGCCATGGCGCTCGCGGACCGCGGAGCCGCCGCCGAAGCGGAGAAAGTCGCGCGCGAAGGTTTGCTGCCGACCGCCAACGTGACACCCGAGCTGGGCGGGCTCCAAGTCCTTTTGCTCTCGAGACTCGCCGACGCACTCTGTCAGCAGAAACGGTTCAGCGAGGCCGGGTCGCTCCTCCAGGAGCAGAAGGAGGAACTGTCCGCCATCCTGTCCGGCCGGGATCCGCGCTGTCTCGTGATGCTCGAGAAACAACTCGGCGAAGTCCTCGCCCGCGCGGGGAACGCCAAAGAGGCCGTGCCCATCCTGATGTCGGTCGCGACCAATTCGCTGGCCACCGCCCAGGATTGCGCCGAGGCGGCGTTTGTCGCCATCGGTTCGGGAGACTTGGAGGATTATTGGAAAGTGTGTGGCATCGCCTTGTCGCGCTTCGCCGCTGGAGCAGAGGGGATCAACGCGTTGAACCTCGCGGGCATGCTGCTCGCGGCACCCCAGGATGAGGTGATGATCCAGGTGGCCAGCGACCTGGTCGAGCGGGTCGATCAGGCGCAGGATTTCTCGAAGGATTTGGACACAGGTATCCGCGAATGGCTTAAATTCCGACAAGGACAGTCCGCCGAAGCGGCGACGCTCTGGACGAAAGCTCCCGGGTCACTTGCTCCGACCGCGCCTATGCTGGCCCGGGTCAGGCGATCGGAATACCTCAAAGCGCTCGTTGGATTCAGGAGCGCCCTTGGCCTCGCCCGCTTGGGTCGTCCGGAGGAAGCGGGCCAGGCCTATGCGGAGGGAGTGAAGGTTCTGGGTCCGGCCGCCTCCGTGGAAAACCCGCGCGACCTGGGAGAGAGCTATGCCCGTTGGTATCTCGCCCAGGCCCATCGCCGCGAGGCCGAGCAGTTGTTCCGGGCCAAGGGCATCGCAATTCCCGACGCCAAGGGGTCAGTCCCGGCTATTGGCCAACCGTAGCGTTGCCTTGACCAACCCCGGAATCATCGCCGTAATGAGTGGCGGCGGTGCCAAAGTCAGGCGCCGCTGGCTGGCCGTCTGCTCGAAGAAAGTCGGGTGAAACTGGAACTTGTCTGATCACAACCCGCATCGTCCCCATGAATCTTTATTTTCAAAAGCTAATTGATACGCCAAGATGAAAGCACACGTGGATGCTTCAAACCTTGAACGGAGCGGCATTGGCGCCCCGGGCGGTGGGAAGCGATCCACGAAACTCAAATGAACACGTCACTCAACACCGGCAGCGCCTGGAACGCCCGGAAAGTTTGCCAGCTTGTTCTCTTGCTTTGCCTGCTCAGCACCGGCCTGACCGCGGCCGAGTCCGAGCGAGTCAAACTTCTGCGCACTCCGGATGGCGGGATCCAGCCACAGGCGGCGGTGGATAGCCGAGGCGTGGTTCATTTGATTTATTTCAAAGGCGACGCCGCGGGCGGTGACATTTTCTACGCGCGCCAGGAGCCGGGACAAAAAGCCTTTGCAAAGCCTGTCCCGGTCAATCGCCAACCGGGGAGCGCGATGGCGGTGGGCACGATTCGCGGCGCCCAACTGGCCGTCGGCAAGAACGGGCGAGTGCATGTGGCCTGGGATGGCATGGGCCAGGGGGCCGCCCGCCCCGTCATCGACGGCAAGAAAGTCACGCCATTGCTTTATACACGACTGAACGATGCCGGCACTGGCTTTGAGCCGGAACGGAATCTCATCACCTATGCCGCCGGCCTGGACGGAGGCGGCTCGGTGGCGGCAGATCAACAGGGGAACGTTTATGTGTTCTGGCACGCACCCCAGCCCGGCAACACCAACGGCGAAGCCGGGCGCGCGGTCTTCGTCGCCTCCTCGGCGGATGAAGGCAAAACGTTCGCGCCGGAAAGACCGGCCATCGCGCAGCCCACCGGCGCGTGCGGCTGCTGCGGGATGAAGGCGTTGGCCGACAGCCAGGGCAACGTGTTCGCGCTTTACCGCGCCGCCTCGGAGAAAGTGAACCGCGATGAGACGTTGCTCGTCTCGCACAATCGGGGCGCGGACTTCGCCGTCGCCTATGCGCATGCGTGGAAAGTGGCCACGTGTCCGATGAGCAGCGCCTTTTTAGCGGAGACCAAGTCGGGCGTGCTGGCGGCCGCCGAGACGCATGGGAGAGTTTTTCTCGTCCGGGTGGACACGAAGACGGGGAAAGTGTCGGAGCCGATTTCGCCGACGAACAAGGCCAAGCATCCCGTCGCGGTTGGCAACGCGCGGGGTGAGACGCTGCTGGTCTGGACCGAAGGCACCGGATGGAACAAAGGCGGGAGTGTGGCCTGGCAGATTTACGACGAAGCCGGCAGTGCAACGGCGGAGAAAGGCCGGGCCGACGGCGTTCCGGTGTGGAGTCTGGCCACCGCGTTGGCCAGGCCGGATGGTAGCTTTGTCATCATTTATTGAGCAGGTGGCCGACGGTGGCAAAGTCTGTCCCGCAGCCAGCGCAGAGATGTTTGGCCAGGAGCGTGGCCGGTTGATTCGCGCCGCGCACGGTAGGGTCGACTCTCTTGACGGACTCGTTCCGGCACTTTGCGCATGATTGGTGAAATCCCACCATTTTTTGCGCTCCCGACCCAAGGGAGGCTCAAGGGACAAAGGTTCGATTAACTCCACGCGTCCGCCCCAGAACACCGCAGAATTGACATGACTTCCTCGCCGATCCAGGTATGCTATGAATCACTTCACCCCTCCGGGAACGACCTGGCGCCGGAACAAATTACGCGAATGAAGACACTTTCGATGCCTCTGGCGATGACGGTTGCAACTTTGATGATGGTCGTTCACCCCACCGCCAGCCGCGCGGCACAGGAGGTCGTCACGTTCGGCCTGACCAATCGATCCATCAATTCGGCGGCGGTCTTCCTGGATCCGGATTACCGCGAGCTGCGCGTGACCAACCTTTCCACCTTTGGCCACGACGGCGTCTCGGTCTCTCTCGGCCAGGCGGATTTCGGTCTTTTCTTTTCGCCCTCCACTCACCTCAACCTGGAAAACTCGAACTTCATGATCGGCCAGGCCTTTGGCCGCAGCGCCGGCATCGAACAACGGCTGGTCTCCGTGTTCTGCGAGCGGGCGGACTCGACGGTGTATCCGGTGACCGTTGATTTCCTGCCTCTCGGCACCGAGCGCAAGACCGTGCAGGTCTTTGTGGATCACGTTTTCCTCGGCGAGGAGAGCTACACCAACGGGGCCGTCACGATCTCGACGTCGAACAACGACCACATTGGCCCGCGCGTCAACCCGTTCTGGCGCATGCCCGACGGCAGTGTCGGCGTGCTCCTGGAATTCACGGATAACCCGCCCATCACCCTGCCCAGCGGCCGTACCACTTACGCCAACCGCCTGTTCATCCGCGCGGAGAACCCGACCATTACGGTCGATTATGTGAGCCGCGTGGATATTTACGGCGGAGGCGGCCTGCCGGAATTCTACGGGATAGACGAACGCCTCGGCATGTTTGGCCTGCCGCATCGGGCGCTTGGCGCAGCGGTGTTCACGGCCACGGAGCACAAGCTCACGATCGCCAACTGCGCCGATGCCGGCGCCGACGGCGTGCTGGTTGAATTGAGGAACAGCCCCGCGTTCACCGCGCAATTCCAGGCCGTCCTGCTCGCCGACCCCGGAGCCCTCTTTCACGTCAGCGCCACGGCGACCTACGATTACTATGACACGCACGGGCCCGGGAGCTTCTTCGGCCCGTTGGGCATCGAGAACTCCTCTGGCGAAAAGCTGCTGCGCGTGGACGCCCCGGGCGCCGACCCGTGGCAGATTCGGGTCGAAATGCTCGACGGCGCCAACCTTGCCGGGGGCTTCGTCACCACCAACTCCGGCTACATCGGCAGCTTCGGCACGAACGACCTGGAGATCATTTCTGCGGGAGTCATCGGCGGAGCGGGAGAGCATCCGGCCGCGCTCTACTTGCAGGTGCGTGCCGCCGCGACCTTGACCAGCGCCCAGAGCGTCCTGCGGGGCGACGTGGTCCGCATCTCGCCTGTTGGCGCCACCAATGACACTGGCACCTTTGTCAGTTTTCAAGTGCTGGCCTGCGGCGTGGCGCCGTTTACGATCACGAACGAGATCGCTCTCGATCCGCCGCCCTTCAACCTCACGATCGAGCGGGCCGGCACGAACGTGCTCATTTCGTGGCCGGCCTACGCCTCCCGTTATTCTCATTTCGAGACGAACAGCAGTTTGTCGCCGGAAACGACCTGGAGTTACGCATCTGGCGAGTTCATGCCTTTCACCCGCTCGCGATTGCAGACCCGCTTTCCGATCGATCCCGCCGGTGACGGTTTTTTCCGCCTGGTCAATCCCTACGCGCAAATCTTCGAGCCGTTGCCGCAGGAGTGATCCTCCGCCCACACTTATGCCCGGCCGTCCCCTGCCCACGACGCCCGATGCGCTGATCCTCGGCGCTGGTCCGGCGGGACTCGCGCTGGCCTTCGAACTGAAACGGCGCGGCGTCGAGTCGGTGCTGCTGGAAAGAGGACCCACGGTGGCGCATTCGTGGGCGAACATGCCCACCCACCTCAAACTCGTCAGCCCGTGGAAGGCGAACTGCCTGCCCGGTTCCGATCCGCGGCGCGTTCCGCCGAGCTACGAGATGCCCGGCGCCGAATACGCCGCCGCGCTCCGGCACTACGCGAGGCTTCAGGATCTCCGGGTAATGACGGGGGCCGATGTGGAGGGTGTCTCGTGTTCCATGGATGAAGGCTTCGACGTTCGCACGAGCGCCGGCACCTTCAGTGCGCCACTGCTCATCAATGCCACGGGCTGCTTCGCCAATCCGTTCCAGCCCGAGTTTGCGGGCGCGCGTGAGTCGTCGTTGCCGCAGTTCCACTTTGCAACTTATCGCGACGCAGACCGACTTCGCCAAGTCACACGGCGGGAAGGCGGACTGGTGCTCATCGTGGGCAAGCGGCTCTCCGCCGGACAGACGCTGGTCGAGTTGGTGGACGCCGGCTTCCAGGTTGGGGTGTCCTGCCGCGGGCCAATTCAGTTTGGCGCGGGCGCGATTGGCTGGTCGATCTTCTTTCGCCTCCACCCGGCCCTGGAACGGCTTGAACTCCGGCTGCGCGGCGGGGCAGCGCGCGGCTTCCCCGCGGTCATGCCCGGTGGACGGGCGCGGCGGCTGATCCGGAGCGGCCGCGTCACGACTTTCCCGGACATCGCGCGCTTCGAAGATCGCCGCGTCATCTTCACCGATGGCCGTGTGCTCGAACCTGACGCGGTGGTCTATGCCACCGGCTTCCGACCGGCCCTGGCGCACCTTGCCCCGCTCGGCCTTACGCTCGATGAACAGACCGGCCGGCCCGACTTGCGCGGCTTTGAAAGCGCGGAGGTGCCCGGGCTCTTTTTTCTTGGCCTCGATGGCCTGCGCAATTTTCGCAGTCGTTTCATCCGGGGCATTCGCGAGGACGCGCCGCTGCTGGCCGACCAATTGGCGGCGCGGCTCACGCTACGGCCGCGGGGCAACATTCCGCCCGTCGCCACCTTTGTTGCATGACAGCTTGGAACCGGCTTTGCTATTACGCGCTGGTGCCGAAGAACTGGCTGCAGCTCACGGTGCATAACACCTGGGGCATCTTGAACGTGCTCGATATCATCTGGCTCCGGCCGATGCCCGGCGGCCTGATCGACGAGACACATCCTTTTTGCACCGGCATCGATCCGGCGACGGGCCGGACCATCTGGAATTCGAACGTGCTGTTTCGCACGCCGCCTCGAGCGAATTGGGCTGCCGGTCATCGCGAACCGGATCCCGACGAGGTCATCGTCGAAAAAACCGGCGACCACTTGCGCCGGCAAGTCTGCCTGGCCGCGGCCAGCGGGGAGCATCCCACCGGGCGGCCCGCTCGCATGCCGCCGGGTATCCTTTACCTTCATGGCGGCGTCCACTACAACGGCGGTTGGCTCCTGTTCAACGATTTCACCGAGGCCATCGAACACTTTTCCGACGCGCGTTTCGCCGCCGAGTTCCGCCGTTTTGTCCGCGAACAACGCCGCGAACCGGTGACTCTTTTCCGCGACCGTGATTACGACCGCGCAGCGTTCGCCCGCTTCGTCTGCTTCATGCGGACGATCTTTCCGTGGTTCTCGAATTCCAACGGACCGAAGAAATGGGTTTTGTGGGGTAATCCGGCACCTTACGCCTCGGTGAACACCATTACCGGCCACTGGATTCACGACTGCCGCCTGCTCAAGACCGGCTCCGGACGCGCCGCGGCGCGCCCGCCCATTCCGGTGGGGCGCTATTTCCAGGAGGGCCCTTACCGGGGCGAGCGCCGCACGACCCTCTGGCCCGAAAACCTGTTGGCCTGCTTTACCGAAAAGCGCATCGCCTTCCGGGGCGAACAGGAGAACCTGTACTTCGTGGACAAGAGGAAAATCAAACGCGGCTTCCGATTTGGGCCAGCGCCGATGCTCAATCCCCTCCAGCGTCTCGCGCGCGCTCTGAAAGGACGACCATCCGGCGTCCGAGACCAGGACGGTCCATGACCCACCGGCGCCCTTCGTCGCGTGCGCCTGTCACGCGGTCGCGGCGCATGATGCGTGGGGCGATTATTCGGAGTTCGCGCCCGCGGTCACCAGCGTGACGGCCGAGCACGCCTCTTGCGGCGGAGCACTGCTTCGAATCGTGATCTGCATCAGGGCCATGTCATCACTGCCCGTGAAATCCAATTCGCGGTTCCGGGCCGTCAGCGGGCGAGAGTCGATCTTGGGCAGCTTCGTCGCCGCCGGCAATGTGTGTGGCAGCTGCCGGGTCCAGCGCACCAGCACTTCGGCGGTGGCGCCGGGATTGAAGTCCACTTTCAGCCGGTAGCGCTGCCCTTTTTGCAGCGGCACGATTTCGCCCTCCCAGCCCAATTCCGTGCGCGTCCAGCAGTCTGGCGCGTCCGGACGCAGCCAGCGCAGCTGGAAATCGCCATTGCGGATCAAGTTGGCTGGAGGGTACGGCAGAGTCACCCGAATAACATTCGTTCGGCCCGCCACCAGGTGCAGGGCCAGGTTCGTCCCGCCGCTGCCCGGGCGGAACACCGCCGCCTGGTAATCCCCCGCCGGCAGTCCGCGAAACTCGAAGCGTCCCGCTCCATCGGTCAGGGTGGACCAGTTGGTGCCGAGCACGACAATCCGAGCCGGCACCCGCTCCAACAAGGGCGCAGACTTCGACATCACGACGCCGCTCACCGTGGCCGAGTAGCCCGTGGGGCCGGCGGCGAGATGGCCAAGCGTATGCAGGAGATCGGCGGCCACACGGCTTGTCTCCAGGGCGCACTCCAAGACGACCGGCTCGACGGCGGCTTGGTGACCGATCACGACCTTGGTCACTAAACTGTGGCCTCGTGGTTTGGAGAACTCGATCAATTGATCCATTCTCGCGAGAAAACCAGCCAGGGCGCCGGCATCAGTCGCGCCGAGTAAGCGGGGCCGGTAACCATCGATATGAATCAGCCGGGCCTTGACCCAATTCTCCATCTTGATATGGATGTCGCCTCGGATCTCGGCCGCGTGCGGCGGCGATCCCGAGTCCTCCACGAAGTGCAACAGGGACCCGATCCATCGCGCCGCGTTCGCCGCGTCCTCCGTGCGCAACGCCTGGAGAGCCCGTGTAAAGTAGGGCCGGTAGGTCTTCTTCACTTCCGGACAGATATGGTCGAAGTGCGTCGTGACCTGGGGAAACAGGAGGTAATCATCCGCGTAAAAATCCTGGTCCGGCTCGCGGAAGGGGATGCGTTTGTAGTCTGCCATCCAGCAATAATTTGTGAGACGTCTTAATTGCGGGCCCAATTGAAGCGCGAGGGGATGGTTGGTGCCGAGCGCATCCAGCGCGGCCTGGGTGATGGCCGGGTGCGGGCCCCAAGCCAACGCTCCGCTGTGGCAGACTGCCAGGAGACCGGTGGCGATCCAGCGGCGGATCCTCGCTTCAGGGAGGAGCATTCGGCGATAGTGGCGCGCTCGATCCGCGCTGGCAAAGGGATTTAGTGGCTGGTCGGACCCGGGAATCCAGGAGCAGGCGAGGGCAAATCTGGTGATACGACGCTGCCAAATGGAGCGTTGACGCCGCGCGGCCTGCGCTTAATGTCAGTGTCATGCTCGCCACTGGACTTCGATTGACCCTTCCGCGTCCCCTCGAGCAGCTGATTGTTCATCGACACCGCAGCAGAACCTGGTCGGTGGCCTTGGCCTGGTGGTTGCCATTCAGCGTCTGCGCCGAGCCAACCAACGGCCCGCTCACGGCGCTGGGGTTGACCAATGCACCCATCGGTGATTCCACCCTCCAACCTTTCACGGCCCTTGGCTCGGTCCAGATCGACAACCTCCATGGCGGCGTCCAGATCGGAGTGGAGATGGGCATCGCACCGCAGACCACGGAGGTACAGGTGCGGTCGAACGGTGTTCCGGTTGGGTCCGTCACGGTGCTGAGCAGTGCGGCCACGGTCAGCTTGTCGGCGAACCCGCGGATCACGGGCTGCGCGATTCTCGGCAAAACGACCGAGACGCTCCCGGGCTTCGCGGTGCGCGTGGATCGGATGACAACGTTTACCAATGCAGACGGAAAGACGTTCGAGGGCGACGAAGTGCGAATGCTGGCGCTCGAGCCGGTCGTCTTCGAGTCCCTCGAAAGCTATGTCATGGTCGCGAGCGAAGTGCCGTCGTTCACCATCACCGGGGAGGTCGCCCTCTTCGCGGAGCCGCCGACATTGGGCCTCGCGCGCGGGACCAACGGGGTGACGTTGTCGTGGCTTGACCCCAACGGCCTCTATTTCGTCGAAGGGTCAGCCACGCTGCCCGAGGGCTTCGAAGCTCTGCCGAGCGAACCGGTTCTTACCGGCAACTGCGCGGGGCTCAGGGTGCTCACGAGTGGAAACGACCGGCAGTATTTCCGCCTGCGCCGGCGCATGGCCAGCGCGGACTGAGGCCAAGACCACCTCGGAGTACTTGCCAACTGCGCAGACTGTTCGTTCACGAAGTTGATTTTCCACTGGGCATCGGTGATGGCCGCGTGGCGCGCGGTCCAAGCGGCACTTTCAGTTCGGCCAGATCTATTTCGCAATTTGGCGCAGGCGCAGGCCTCATAACCTGGCGCGGCGCAGGCGCAGCGCATTCGCGATGACGGAGACTGAACTGAGGCTCATCGCGGCGCCGGCGATCATGGGATTGAGCAGGAGGCCGGAGAAGGGGTAGAGCACCCCGGCGGCAACGGGAATGCCCAGGGTGTTGTAGAGGAAAGCAAACAGGAGGTTCTGCCGGATGTTTCGCATCATCGCGCGGCTCAGGATGACGGCCTTGGCGATGCCGCGCAGGTCGCCTTTGACGAGAGTGATGCCGGCACTTTCCATCGCGACGTCGGCACCGGTGCCCATCGCGATACCGACGTTGGCAGCGGCGAGCGCCGGCGCGTCGTTGATGCCGTCGCCGGCCATCGCCACGATCTGCCCTGCCTCGCGCAGTTGCCGCACTCGCTCGTGTTTGCGGTGGGGCGCGACCCCGGTTTCCACCTCATCGAGCCCGAGCTTCCGGCCAACCGCTTTGGCCGTCCGCTCATTGTCGCCGGTGAGCATGATGATTTTCAATCCCAGCCGGTGCAGTTGCTCGATCGCCTCCGGCGTGGACGCCTTGATGGGGTCGGAGACCGTCAGCACTCCCACCGCCTTGGCGTTGATGGCGACGAACACGGCGGTTTGTCCCTCCGCCTGAAATGCCGCGGCCTGCGGCTCGACCGCTTCCAGATTGGTCACACCTCGCTCGCGCAGGAAACCGAGGTGGCCGGCGATGATTTCGCGGTCGCCCAGTCGGCCAATCACGCCACCGCCCGTGACGGAACTGAAACCAGCGATCGTTTGCAGTTTGATCTTCCGCTCCTTGGCGCCGTGAACAATGGCCGAAGCCAACGGGTGTTCGCTCAGTTGTTCCACGGAAGCGGCGGCCAGCAACAAATCGTCTTCCGTGATTCCTGGGATCGCAAAAACCTTGGCGAGGCGCGGCTTGCCCTCGGTGAGCGTGCCGGTCTTGTCCACCACGACGGTCGTGACCTTCTCCAAGATTTCAATGGCTTCGGCGTTGCGGATGAGAATGCCCGCCTGGGCACCACGTCCGACGCCGACCATGACGGAGATCGGCGTGGCCAGACCGAGGGCGCAGGGACACGCGATAATCAATACGGCGACAGCGTTGACGATGGCGTAGACGTGGCGCGGCGCGGGCCCCAACCAGGTCCAGCCGATGAACGTGAGCACCGCGACGGCCAGCACCGCGGGCACGAAGTAACCCGACACTTGATCCGCCAGGCGCTGAATCGGGGCGCGGCTGCGTTGCGCCTCGGCCACCATTTGCACGATGCGCGAAAGCACCGTATCGCTCCCGACACGCTCGGCTTCCATCAGGATGCTGCCGGTCGTGTTGAGGGTGCCACCGGTGACTTTGTCGCCCGCGCCTTTCTCCACCGGGATCGGCTCCCCGGTGATCATCGACTCATCGATCGCCGTCCTCCCTTCGCTCACGACGCCGTCGACCGGCACCTTTTCGCCGGGCCGCACACGCAGGCGCGTTCCCACGCGGACGGCTTCGAGCGGCACGTCCCGTTCCTCGCCGTCCGCGACGACCCGTGCCGTCCTGGGCGCCAGGTTCAGCAGGGCACGAATGGCGCTGCCCGTCTTGCTCCGCGCCCGCAGTTCCAGCACTTGGCCGAGCAAGACGAGAACAACTATGACGGCGGCCGCCTCGAAATAGAGACCGACTTGCCCGCCGTGCGAGAACGACGGCGGGAACGCGCTTGGGAAAAGCATGGCGACGGCGCTGAAAGAGTAGGCTGTGCCCACGCCCAGCGCGATGAGCGTGAACATATTCAACCGGCGCGTCACGATGGAACGCCAGCCGCGCTGAAAGAACGGCCAACCCGCCCACAGCACGACGGGCGTCGAGCAAGCGAATTGAATCCAGCGTGAAACGTCTCCCGCCAACCAGTCTTGCTGACTTAGCGCCGGAAACAAATGCGCCATCGCCAGCAGCACGACCGGCAACGTCAATCCCCCTCCCGCCCAAAGCCGGCGCGTCATGTCGGTGAGCTCGGGGTTTTCTTCCTCGACCGCAGAGAGGGCGCGCGGCTCCAACGCCATGCCGCATTTTGGACAATGGCCCGGCTGTGCCTGCTGCACTTCCGGATGCATCGGGCAGGTGTAGATGACCTGGCCGGTGGCTCGTGCTGGCCACGCCAAATTGCCTTCCAGAAAGCTTCGCCGGCAGTGCTCGCTGCAAAAGTAAAACGTCTGTCCGTCGCGCTCCACGCGAAGCGGGGACGCTTCGGCCACCGTCATGCCGCAGATCGGGTCAACTGCCATAAAGCTGATGATTCGTCCGATGGTTTGATTCGCGCCGCCACTTTGACAGGAAAACGCCTTTGAGATCCAGCGCGGTCATCGTTCCTGGAAGCATCCGTGCTTCGCCTCGGAGGGCTCACCCGGATTCGAACAACTTGCCCAAACTTTCTCGCAAGCGCTGGCGCGCCCGATAAACCCGCGTCTCCACCGCCTTGACGGTGCAGCCGAGGATGGCGCCAATCTCGGCCTGTGAGCGTTCCTCGAATTCCGCCAGGATGAGCGGTGTGCGGAGCTCGGCGGGCAAGTCGGCCACCGCCCGGCGCACGGCTGCGGCGCGCTCGTCCGCCAGCATGGAGTCGCTTGGGGTGGGGACCCGTCCGGGCAGCGCGTCGCGGAAATGCTGGCCCGTCTGCTCGTGATCCGCGTCCAGCGAAACCCCCGGGTGACGCGAGCGGAATCGGTACTGCGTCTTCACCAGGTTGGTGGCGATGGTGTAGAGCCAGGTCGTGAACTTTGCGTCCCGCCGGAACTTCGCCCGGTTTTGATACACGCGGACGAAGGTTTCTTGAGCGAGGTCGGCGGCGTCTTCCTCGTTTTGCAGGCAGCGGATGAGATAGTGAAATAACTTCGGGCCGTGTCGCTCCATCAAGCGATCGAGAGCGGCGTCATGACCGTCAACCAGCCGGGCCATGTCGAGCCGATCCTCTTGGTCGGATGAAGGCGCGTTCATGACCCTGCTTCAATGATGATGGTCGGCGTGTTCGGCCGCGTCGTGGTTCATGGGCGCTTCGCTCAGACAAGTCTGCTCCTGGACCCAGGCCAGGTAGCGCCGGCCCTGGTCGGTGGGCATGGTGCGGCTTACCTCGAAGAAGTGTTTCAGCATCTCGGCCTGGCAGTCGGTCCGTGCTTTGGCGCGTTGGGTCAACAGTCGTTCGATCTCGGGCGTCATTTGCGCCGCGGAATCGATGGCGCGAGCGAGTTGGCGGTTCAGCTCCTCGATATGTTGGCAGCGCGCCTGGCATTGTGGCAGGTAGGCTTCGTGGAGTTGCGTGATGCGCGTCAACTCCGCGTCGCCCAGGTTGAATTCCTTTTTCAACCAAAGCAGCTCGGGTGCTTTGCTGGCGAGCACCTTCCGCTGCGTCGCCGTTCCTGCGAAATAAAACAAACAATAAACGGCGCAGGCCGCCAGCAGGCCGCCGATCAGAATGCTGAGGGCGCGCTTCATCGCTTAATTGCGGAAGGATCTCTGCAACGGGTCCACTGCCTGGACGTAGCGGCTGGCGAGTGCTTTGTCCCAACTCATCGTCTCGACGCGGGCATGCCAGTAGCCGGCCAAAAGGCCCGCGACGACCAGCACACTGACATAGGCGATGGCAAAAGCCGGGCGGGGCAACGTCAACGCCAGCCACGTCTTAACCACGGCCCAGAGCGTCGTGCTCGAGGCGGGCGATGCCGCCAACTCGGCCTGCTCGATGCGGCGCCACACGTTCTCGGCGAACCGTGGCGGCAGTGGCGACGTGACCTGCCATTCGCGCAGAACCCGGCGGACGGCTTCCTGGCCTTCAAATTCTGGTTTCATAAGCTTCATGGGGAGAATGGCAGCTTTGGCCGCCGTCCGCGCACGGATGGTTGATGCTGGTACTGAGCCAACAGGTCAAGGTTTCACTTATTGCATCTCTTCTACTCCGCGGCGGAGGGAATCCCGCAGACTGTTGGAACAATTGCCAATTCTTTCGCCGCTCCGCGGCTCTTGCCCTTCAACGCCGACCCCCACGGCTGGCGCCGTGGGCTACTTTCTGGCGCTGCTCCGCAGCTAACGGCTAACACTTCGCGCCCCCAAACACTGAGATGCGCTCTGATTGCCGGAGCGGCCGGAGGCGATCCTGGCGGCGCATCCTTGGTGCGCGATCCGTCGTCACTTGACGGGAGGCGACGCGGGCACACTCGGGTCCGGTTGTCCAACACCGCCCTTTTTCCCTGCGCCAAAAACGTCGCGAGCCATTTTCAGTCCGAACTTCTGCATGTTGAGCTGTTGGGCCTGAAAATCGGCATACTCCTTCAGTTGCTCCGGCGTGAGGATCTGTCCGGCTCGATCGAGGACGCGTTGGTTGAAATCTTCCTGCCACTTCAACTGCCGATTTAGCGTCTCCTCGTCCATCAAGTTCGAAAGGCTTTCGGCGGCCTTGGCGGGATCTTCGCCGACCACCGGCGGGACCTTCGTGCGCTCCTCCTTCATCAATTGCACCAATTGCTTTAACTGATCGTCGCGAAGGGCCGTTTCCGTCCCGGCCGCTTGTTGCTGGAACTGATTGAGGGTCATTCGATCGGCCATCGTCTTTTGGTAGTCTTCGTATTGCGCATACTTTTCGTCTCCGAGAAGGTTCTTGATCTGCTCGGTCGTCGCCTTGTGTTTCTCGACCAGCGCGTTGATGGCGTTGGTCTTGCCGGCGCCCTCGCCTTCGAGCACCCCGGCGGCGTTTTCGACACTGTTCATTTGTGAGTCGAGGAGAATGTCGGTGAGCTGCTTCTGCTGGTCGGCGGAAAAGTTGAGATCCTTGAAGAGCGACCCGTACATCGTCTTCATCGTGGCTTTCTGCTGGCTGCGGATCATCTCCTTCATTGCCGGGTCTTGCATCATCTTCCGGAGCATGTCTCCCATGCCTTTGCCGCCGACGGCTTCCTCTGCCCTGCCGGCGGAGGAGGCACCGGCTGGATTGGTGCCCGTCGCTTTCAGTTGTTTCACCAGTGCGGTGACGTTGCTGGCCTGCTGCGCCTCGGATTGCCGTAGGTTGTGGGCCAGATCGGCGAGTTCGGCGTTCTGCTTTTCTTCAGGTGGTCTCCAAGACATAGGTCGCTGGTTGCGGCTCAGACAAACTGTTTGAGCCAGGCCCACGCCTCGGCCTGCATTGCCGCGTTGAACTCATGCGGCGTCTCGTAGAGCACCGTGCGGCAATGGCTGGGCACGCCGGCTTTGGCGTAGCAGGCGTTTAGTTTCGCGAAACTTGCTTTCACGCCTTCCAGATCGAACAGGCCATCCTTCGATCCATTGATCACCAGCATCGGCGTGGGCATCGCCAGCGACGCGATGTCCGGATAGTCCAGGTGCTGGTAAAGCCCTGGCACGAGCTTGGTGTGGCCGATCGTGTTGCGCACATGCTTCCTGAGCTGCGCGGGAAACGACGCCATCCAGCCGACCACCACCGCCGCCCGAATACGCTCATCCAAAGCCGCCAGGTGACACGAGCGCAACCCGCCCACCGACAGTCCGACGCAGCCGATCCGCTGCGGGTCGACGTCCGGGCGCGTCAACAGGTAATCGACCGTGCGCACGTCGTCCCAGAACATCACCCCCGGCCAGGTAAAGCCCGCCGCGAAGATGGTGCGTCCGACGAGTTGCTCGCTCTGGCCCGCGCGGGCGTTGAATGCCTGAATGCGCTCGGGCGGGAGGCTCGCCGGCCGCTCGCGCCAGTCGGCGGGATCGTCATCGAGCAGCATCCGGCGCTCCCCCCAGTAGAACATGTCAATGACCACCACCACGTAGCCCTGGCGGACCAGTTCCGTGGCAATGCCGCGCCCGCCGTAATACTGCCGTCGGAAGTCGCGCAACGCCGCGTGTTCGTCGCTGATCTCCACGATCTTTTCCTTGCCCCAAAGGTAAAATCCGCCGTGGTCATGCAACGCGACCATGGCCGGCGCGCGTTTCGGCGCGTGTTTCGGCACCAGCACGAAAGCCGGCAGGCGCACCTCGGGCGTGGTGTTGAACCAGACCTTTTCCCGGACGTATTCGCCGCAATCGATCCGCTCGACGGTTTCGGCGGCGGGGTGGCACGCCGCGGGAGCGTAATGCAGCAGTTCGAGCAACTTGCCGCGGGCGGTCTTCTTCCAACCGCGCAGCGAACGAAAGCGCGGGTTGAGGAACGAGAGCGGGAACTCGCCCTTCACCGCCTGGCTCCGGATGAACGGGAACAACGAACCGACATCGGAACCGGTCGGCGGCGCGGTCGCGGCGACCTGGCCGGCCTCGGCGGCCAACGTGTGGAACTGGCCGCGGAGCATGGAACCCAGGCCGGCCACGGCCGTCGTCTGGAGGAAATGGCGCCGGCGCATGCGAAGGGTCCGATGGGAAGGGGGCGGGCTGATCATGAATGAAGCATGCCGCCGTCCCAAGACGCTGCCAAGATCCAGTTACTCCCCAGGCCGTGGGGTAGAAGCCAGCGACAAACTGTATTCTATCCCACGGCCTGGCGAGTAACACCGGTCTGGCAGAGGGCGCTCAACGGGTCCGGGCGCGGCGGTCTCAGATGTCCACCCCCGAGCCGGTGGTGAGTTGCCCGATGCGCCAAAGCATCCAGACGATCTCCTCGTTGAAAGCGGCCTTGCTCGGGTAGGGAAACATTTCGGGCGGACTTTGGCAGGCCAGGTACGCGCCACGATTCAAACCGGCGTGAGGCGCTTCTTCCGCCAAGTCCTGGACAAGCGAGACAAAGTTGAAAGCCAAATCATTGCTCGACCGCGTGCCGAGATGGTCGAACACAAAATCATCCGCGCTGATACTGAAGCGGGTGACGCCGCCTTTGAGGAAGATCCAGAGCCACAGATGGTAATCCTCCGCCTCGCGCGACTTGAGGACGCCGGAGGTGGCGGGCGAGGTTCCCCCGCCGCGAGACGCTGCTTCCTCGAGCACGGTGCGGTGTTTGCGCCACTCGCGCGTCCGCACGTAACCGGCGGCGATGACCATGATCTCCTTCCACGGGACCTCGGAGGCGCGCCGCATCGGATCGTACAACGTCAGGTGCGAGGGATGGAATTCAATTTGCCGAGCGATCCTGGCGGGAGGCGGCACGGGCAGCTTCGACTCCATGACCAATTCCGTTTCCACTCGTTCGCGGAGCAACGACTCGCGCAAGGCGTTGGCCTGATCCTTCTCCAGCCCTCGCAGCA
>WNGF01000732.1_pt1 | contig 48325 bp, 49 predicted proteins | sample 5400641 | NCBI WGS metagenome assembly WNGF01 (sample SAMN13153371, study PRJNA577476) | soil metagenome | isolation source: 80 cm soil or saprolite under grassland replicate 2 | place: USA:California | collected 2016-06-15 | reverse complement strand
CGCGCGTCTGAGGTAAGGTTCCGGCGCGGCTAGCTAAAGGGAGACGCGCGAGCGAATGTTCCAATACCTCGTCAGACGGATTCTCTGGGCGATACTCCTCTTCATCGTCGTCACGTTCGTGACGTTCGTGATCTTCTTCATGGCGCCGGTTGCGCCGGAGCGGCTCGTCTGCGGCGGTGACCAGGCGAGACCGACGTGTATGGCGAACGCGGTCCAGCGCCTCGGCCTGGACCACTCGATCCCCTACCAGTACGGCCTCTTCCTGAAGCGGCTCGTGATCGACCGCTCGCTCGGGACCTCCTTCATCACCCGTCAGTCCGTGAACACGATCATCGCCAAGGCCGCGCCGGTGACCGCCTCGCTCGTCTTCGGCGGCGCTGTCCTCTGGCTCGCGATCGGCTTGCTGGTTGGAATCTTCTCGGCCTTGCGCCCGCGCTCGCTCTTAGACAGGGCGGGGATGGTCTTCGTCCTGATCGGCGTCTCCGCCCACCCCTTGTGGATCGGGCTGATCTTCAGCTACTTCTTCGGCTTCAAGCTGCGCAACTTCCCGCTGCACACGCCGATCGCGGGCTACGCCGACTTCCTCAACCCCCCGCCCGGCCAGCCCGGCGGCCCGGTGCAGTGGTTCTACCACATGATCCTGCCGTGGATCACCTTCGCGATCTTGTTCGCGGCCCTCTACGCGCGCATGATCCGGGCGAACGTGATGGAGACCCTGAACGAGGACTTCGTCCGAACGGCCAGGGCCAAGGGCGCGCCCGAGGGCCGCGTCATGCGCTCGCACGTCTTGCGCAACGCCCTTCTGCCGGTGGTGACGATGCTCGGGATGGACATCGGCCTCGCGCTCGGCGGCGCGATCTTCACCGAGACCATCTACAACCTGCCCGGGCTCGGCAATACCGCCCTGCTCGCCGTCTCCAACTACGACCTGACCGTGGTCCAGGGCGTGGTCATCTTCGCCACCCTCGCGATCATCGTCTTCAACCTGCTGGTCGACATCCTGTACGCCTGGATCGACCCGCGCATCCGGCTCACCTAGGCCTTTGGCACTCCTCGAAGTCAGGGACCTGCACACGTCCTTCCATACGGACGACGGAATCGTCCGGGCGGTGGAAGGCGTCTCGTTCTCGATCGAGAAGGGCCAGACGCTCGGCATCGTCGGCGAGTCGGGCTGCGGGAAAAGCGTCACCTGCCTGACCGTCATGGGCCTGAACCCGAAGCGCAACACGGTCTCGAGTGGCGAGGCCCTCTGGAAGGGCAAGGACCTGCTCACCGCGGGGCGGCGCGAGCTTCGCGACATCCGCGGGAACGAGATCTCGATGATCTTCCAGGACCCGATGACCTCGCTCAACCCGGTCCACTCGATCGGGAAGCAGCTCGTCGAGGCCGTGCAGCTCCACCGCGACGTGACGACGAAGGTCGCGCGGGCGCGGGCCCTCGAGCTGCTCAAGGCGGTCGGCATTCCGAAGGCCGAGACGCGCATTGACGATTACCCGCATCAGTTCTCGGGCGGCATGCGCCAGCGCGTGATGATCGCGATGGCGCTGCTCAACGACCCCGACCTCCTGATCGCCGACGAGCCGACAACCGCGCTCGACGTGACTACGCAGGCACAGATCCTGAACCTGATGAAGCGCCTGCAGGAGGAGTTTGGCAGCGCGATCATGATCATCACCCACGACCTCGGTGTGGTCGCGGAGACCGCCGACGACGTGCTGGTCATGTACGCCGCCAAGGTGGCCGAGCAGGCCAACGTCCACGATCTCTTCAACCGGCCGCAGCACCCGTACACCTGGGGCCTGATGGGATCTCTGCCGCGCCTGGAGGCCGACACCGAGCGCCTGACGCAGATTCCGGGCCAGCCGCCGTCGCTTCTCCGGCCACCGGCCGGCTGCCGCTTCCATCCACGCTGCCCGCACGTGATGGAGGTTTGCAAGACGACCGTGCCGGAGCTCATGCCGACCCAGCGCGACCCCGCCCACCTGCAGGCCTGCCACCTCGACGAGGAGACGAAGGAGCGCGAGGCGGCGAAGCTGCTAGCGGCGACCATGGCGGAGGCGGCCGGTTAGGTGTCTACCAACCAGCAGCCCGCCCCGACCAACGAGCAGCCCACGGCGCGCGGTGACGAGCTGCTGATCATCGAGGACGTCAAGAAGTACTTCCCGATCACGCGCGGGATCATCTTCCAGAAGCAGATCGGCGCCGTGCAGGCGGTCGACGGAGTCTCGCTCAGCGTCAAGCAGGGCGAGACGCTCGGCATCGTCGGCGAGTCGGGCTGCGGGAAGTCGACGCTCGCCCGCTGCATCATCCGGCTGCTGGACGTGACCGGCGGGAACATCCACTTCGACGGCCGCGACATCACCAAGCTGTCGCGCCTGGCCATGCGTCCGTTCCGGCGCGAGATGACGATGATCTTCCAGGACCCGTACGCATCGCTGAACCCACGTAAGCGCGTCGGGTTCATCATCGGCGAGCCGCTCGAGGTGCACGGCCTCGGGACCGCCGTGGAGATCAAGAGGCGCGTCCAGGAGCTGCTCGAGGTCGTCGGCCTCAACCCCGAGCACTACAACCGCTTCCCACACGAGTTCTCGGGCGGCCAGCGCCAGCGCATCGGCGTGGCGCGCGCGCTCGCCGTCAACCCGAAGCTGATCGTCTGCGACGAGCCGGTCTCGGCGCTCGACGTCTCGGTCCAGGCCCAGATCCTCAACCTCCTGAAGGACCTGCAGGACGACTTCGGCCTGACCTACATCTTCATCGCCCACGACCTGAACGTCGTGCGCCACATCTCCGACCGCGTGCTCGTGATGTACCTCGGCAAGGTCGTCGAGGTGGCCTCGCGCGACCTGATCTTCCGCGAGCCCAAGCACCCGTACACCGGCGCCCTGCTCTCCGCAGTGCCGATCCCGAACCCCGAGCAGGGCCGCAAGCGCGAGCCGATCGTGCTCGAGGGCGACGTGCCGAGCCCGGTGAACCCGCCGAGCGCCTGCAGGTTCCACCCCCGCTGCCCGCGCTTCGTCGAGGGGCACTGCGACGTCGAGGAGCCGCCGCTCTACCCGTTCGGCGGCGAGCACGTGGCGGCCTGCCACTACCCGCTCGAGCGCTGGCCCATGGGGCCCGACGAGATCCGGCGCCACGGCGCGGCCAGGTCACCGGAGCAAGCGCTCCAGACGTAACCCACCATGATCCTCGCTGCGCTTCGTCGGCTGGCGCTCCTCGTACTGCTCGGCGCGGCCGTCACCTCCGTCGGCTCGTTGCTGCTCGGCCTGCTGCTCGGCTCGTCGGTCGAGCGCTCGCTCACGGTCGGCTTCTACCTCACCGGCGCGTTCCTGATGGTGCTCGGCTTCTTCGCGGGCAACCGCGGCCCGGCTCGGGTCAAGTCGGAGGGGCCCGGGCCGGCGACGTTCCCGTTCGCGTTCGGCGGCCGGCGGCTGCGCTGGGCGACGGCGAGCGAGCAGCACGAGTCGATCAACAACTCCGCCGTCTTCGTCAGCCTCGGCTTGATCCTGGTGCTGATCGGCTTGTTCATCGATCCGCAGCATTCGCTCTTTTGAGTCGGTTTAAGCAGCTTTCCTTCGGGCTAACTTCTGGACACTTCCGCCGTCAGAGCTATCGTGAGCCTCGTGCACAGCCACTGTGATCGCGCCCGGGAGTGGGCGTCCGCCGACGTCGACGGCGAACTGTCGACGTTCGAGCACGCCCTGCTCGCCTCCCATCTCGAGCGCTGCGCGTCCTGCCGCGCCTTCAGCACGGATCTCCAGGGGCTGACGACGGCGCTTCGGGCCGCGCCCCGCGAGCACTTCGAGGTGACGATCGTCGGGCGCCTGCGGCGGCAGGCCCGGCTGCGGCTCGCGCCTGCGGCGGCGGCGATGGCTCTCGCGGCGGTCGGGCTCGGAAGCCTCCTGGCGTCGTCTCAGCTCAACCGCGCGCCGGGCCTCCAGCCGACCGAGGCGGTGCCGGTCGCGCTGGCCACGTCCGACTTCACGCTCAACGGCGGCCGCAGCCAGAAGCTGAAGGCGCTGGGGCTCCTCCACGCCGTCGCGCTCCCGGGCCGCCCGGGCCCAGCCCTTCCTTAACGATCTCCGCGTAACGCCCCGGGCCCTCGCGGGTACTGTTCATCGCGATGATGCCCTCGCTTATCACCTCGTACGTCTGAAGCCTCGACCACGACGCCCGGGTGGCGGTGATCGAGGACGACAGGCGTGAGCTGCGTTTTGCGCTGGGCCGGGAGCGGCGGCGCTTCGGTATGCTCCGGGCGCTGAGCGGCAGGCGCTCACGGCGCCTGCGTAGCGCACCGAACACGCCTCTCCAGGAGACCAATGCCTGACCAGACAAACGGCCAGAACGTCGGCAAGGTGATCGAGATCAGGGGCGTCGTCGTCGACGCGGTCTTCCCGGACAGCCTGCCCGAGATCAACACCGCGCTTCGGATCGTCGTTCCCGAAACCGATGGGCGGCCGGCGATCGACCTGGTCGCGGAGGTCCAGCAGCACCTCGGCGACGACCGCGTTCGCGCGGTCGCGATGGATTCGACCGACGGCGTGCCGCGAGGCGTCGAGGTCGTCGACACCGGCGGCCCGATCACGGTGCCCGTGGGCGACCAGACCCTCGGCCGGATCTGGAACGTGATCGGCGACCCGGTCGACAACAAGGAGCCGGCGAGCGGCGAGCGCTGGCCGATCCACCGGGAGCCGCCGGCGTTCACGGACCTGTCTCCGGAGATCCAGATCTTCGAGACCGGGATCAAGGTGATCGACCTCGTCGCCCCGTTCGTCCGCGGCGGCAAGGTCGGGCTCTTCGGCGGCGCGGGCGTCGGCAAGACGATCCTGATCCAGGAGCTGATCCACAACGTCGCGATGGAGCACGGCGGCGTCTCGGTCTTCTCCGGCGTCGGGGAGCGCACGCGCGAGGGGAACGACCTCTGGCTGGAGATGCAGGAGAGCGAGGTGATCGACAGGGTCGCGCTCTGCTATGGGCAGATGAACGAGCCGCCGGGCGCGCGCCTGCGGGTGGGCCTATCCGGCCTGACGATGGCGGAGTACTTCCGCGACGAGGGCCAGGACGTGCTGCTCTTCATCGACAACATCTTCCGCTTCGTCCAGGCGGGCTCCGAGGTCTCCGCGCTGCTCGGCCGGATGCCGAGCGCCGTCGGCTACCAGCCGACGCTCGCGACCGAGATGGGCCAGCTGCAGGAGCGCATCACCTCGACGCAGACGGGCTCGGTCACGTCGATCCAGGCGATCTTCGTGCCTGCGGACGACTACACCGACCCGGCCCCGGCGAACACGTTCGCGCACCTCGACTCCTCCGTCGTACTCGAGCGCTCGATCGTCGAGATGGGGATTTACCCGGCGATGGACCCGCTCGCGTCGTTCTCGCGCGCGCTCCAGCCGGGCACGGTCTCGGAGGAGCACTACGCGACCGCGACCCGCGTGCAGGAGATCCTGCAGCGCTACAAGGACCTGCAGGACATCATCGCGATCCTCGGCATCGACGAGCTCTCGGACGAGGACAAGCTGACGGTTGCCCGCGCGCGGCGGATCCAGCGGTTCCTCTCGCAGCCCAACTTCGTCGCCGAGCAGTTCACGGGGCAGCCGGGCGAGTACGTCCGGCTCGAGGACACGATCAAGGGCTTCCAGGAGATCATCGAGGGCAAGCACGACGAGCTCCCCGAGCAGGCGTTCTACATGGTCGGCACGATCGACCAGGCCGTCGCGAAGGCTCGGCAGCTCGCCGGCGAGGAGCCCGAGGAAGCCGAGCCAGAGGGCGAGGAGCCCGCAGAGGAGCCCGAGCCCGCCGCCGAAGCCGCCGCGGTCTAACGCCTTGCCGGGGCGCACGTTCAGCGTCTCCCTCGTCACGCCCGAGGGGCCGGCGTTCGAGGGAGAGGTCGAGATGCTGGTCGTCCCGGGAGCGGACGGTGAGTTCGGGGTGCTCGCGCGCCACGCGCCGCTCGTGGCGCTCCTCAACGCCGGGTCAACGCGGATCTACCGCGACCGCGACAGCAAGGACGTGCTCGAGTTCGCCACCGGCCCGGGATTCTTCAAGGTCGAGCAGGACCGGGCGCTCGCCCTCGTCGACGACGCCGTCGAGGCGCGGGACATCGACGACGCCCGCGCGCGGGAGCAGCTCGAGCAGGCGCGCGAGGAGCTCGAGCGCGTCGAGCGCGGCGAGTCGGATGCCGACCGCTGGCAGCTCGAGCAGCGCGTCCGGCACGCCGAGAACCAGCTGTCGGTGGTGGGTCGTGCCTGAGCTGCAGGCCTTCGCGCCCGGGATCTACCCGCGCTCGGAGGCGCTCGTCCAGGCGACGCGCGATCTCGACCGCGGCCGCACCACCGAGGAGGCGGTCGACGAGCAGGTGGAGCGCGACCTCGCCGAGCTCGTCTCCGTCCAGCAGGCGGCCGGGCTCGACCTGCTCGCCGACGGGATGCTGCGCTGGCAGGACCACTTTCGCCCGCTGCTCGAGGCCGCGGACGGGCTCGGGACGGGCGCTCTCACCCGCTTCCTCGACACGAACACCTTCTATCGCGCCCCCAAGGCGACGGGCGACGCGCCGCGGCTCGCGGCTCCTCTCGAGGAACGCTACGTCCCGCCGCTTCCCGGCCCGCGCCTCGTCACGCTCCCGTCGCCGTTCGCGCTCTCCCACGGCACCGGCCTCTCGCCGAAGGACGTCGCCGAGAGCGTGCTGAAGCCCGCGCTCGAGGGCATCGACGCGGAGCTGGTCGTGCTCGCCGAGCCGTTCCTCGCGCGCGAGAACGACGTGGACCTCGACGGCCTCGCCGAGGCGCTCGATGTCCTCGACGGCATGCTGGCGCTCTGGCTCACGTTCGCCGATGCCGCGCCGGTGCTGGCGCGGGGCGCGGCCGACCTGCCGCTGGAGGCGATCGGGATCGACTTCTACGCCACGCACCTCGACGACGTCCCGGGCGGGCTGGAAAAGCTCCTGCTCGCGGGCGTTGTGGACGCGCGTAGCTCGCTCCCCGAGGAGCCACGTGAGCTGGCGGCGTTCGCCGCGCAGCTCGCCGAGCGCGCCGAGCGGGTCGCGCTCGTCCCGAACGGCGACCTCCAGTACGTTTCGGAGCCAGTCGCGCGCGAGAAAATGGCGCGGCTCGGGAAGGCGAAAACGGCGACCACGGAGGCCGCAGCTTGAGCGACAACAACCTGAAGTTCCTCACCCACGAGATCGGCTCGCTGGCCAAGCCGCCCTGGCTGGTCAAGACGGCGCAGGGCCGCGAGCTCGCAGAGAGCGACATCGAGCACGCGCGCAGCTGGGGCGAGAAGGTCGGCGTCGAGGGACACGAGCAGCTCGTCGAGTCGCTCCAGCGGGGCGGGGCGGATCCGGGCGAGCTGGCGCGCTGGGCCAGCCGCTACTGCGTGCGCCTACAGGAGTCGGCCGGCCTGGAGGTCATCTGGGACGGCGAGCAGCAGCGAAGCGAGATGTACGCCTGGGCGATCGCCCACGCGACCGGCTTCGAGCCGCGCGGCACGGTGCGGAGCTTCGACAACAAGTACTACTCGAAGTCGGCTGCGATCGGGCCGGTCGGCCTGCGCGAGCCGTACCACAACGAGGAGTTCTCGTTCCTGCAGTCGGTCGCCGAGGCGCGGCTCAAGATTCCGATCACCGGCGCCTACACGCTCGCGGTGTGGTCGTACGACGAGCACCACACGCCCAGGGACGGCCGCCTCGGCGCGGGCTACGGGCGCGGGCAGGAGATCGAGGCGAGGCGCGAGCTGACACTCGACATCGCACGCAACCTGATCCGTCCGAACCTGGAGGCGCTGATCGCGCTCGGCGCGGACTGGATCCAGATCGACGAGCCCGGCGCGTCCACCGAGGCGGACGAGCTCGACCTGTTCGTGGAGAGCTTCAACGTCAGCGTCGAGGGCCTCGACTGCTTCTTCTCGACCCACCTCTGCTTCTCAGACTACGACCTCTTCTTCCCGGCGATCGAGGGGATGAGCGGCTGCCGCCAGTACTGCGTCGGGTTCGCCAACTACGACCGGCGGGAGCTCGGGACGTCGGCCGCCGATCGTCCAGGCTACGAAGTGATCTCGAAGTTCCGCGACCTCCCCTACGAGCCGATCCTCGGCCTCGGCGTCCTCGACATCCACACCGACTTCGTGGAGTCGCCGGAGCTCGTCCGAGACAGGATCCTGCGCGCGGTCGAGGTCTTCGGCGACCCGGCCCGGATCCACGTGTGCCCCGACTGCGGCCTGCGGACGCGGAGCTGGGAGGTCGCCTACGAGAAGCTGCGGGCGCTCGTCGAGGGGGCGCGGTTGGCCGAAGAGGCGCTGACTCGGGAGCACGCCACAACCTGAGCCGGCCGGTCACTTGGCTATCCTGACTCGGCCGAACGCGGCCTTCTGCGCATGAGGACTACGCTCAAGAAAGCAATCGGCCGCGAAGCCGACGGCAACGGGCAAGGGGTTTTCCCGCCCGGGGCGCTGACGCCGGTGGCGCTCTACCGGCAGCCGCTCCCACCGAAGCCCGGCCTCGCGAAGCTCGTCGGCAAGTTCCTCTTCCTGCTGGCGGCGGCGATGCTGGTCATGGTCTGCGGGCTCATCGGCGGCTTCTACCTCTGGGCGCACGAGCGCGCAGCCGCGGGGCGCTGCCAGACCGAGGGCTGCAAGCGGGGACAGCGGCATCTCGACGCGCTTCCCGCGAATCCGAACCAGCCCGCGATCGCGCTTGCGATCGGCTACGACCACAGGGCCGACGAGAAGGGCATCCCCTCTCGCTCGGACACGATGATGCTTATCCGCGCCGACCCGGTGACGAAGACGATCTCACTGCTCTCGTTCCCTCGCGACCTCGACGTCCCGATCTGGTGCCCCTCCCGCACGGCCAGCGGGCGCAACGGCCCGGCTGTCGTCGAAGGCCACGGGCGGATCAACTCCGCGTGGGCGTTCTGCGGCGCGAGCGGGTCGATTGAGACCGTCAAGCACCTGACGGGCCTGCCCGTCAACTACCTGATCTCCGTCAACTTCCTCGGCTTCATCGCGGTCGTCAACAAGCTCGGCGGCGTCTGGATGGACGTCGACCGGCGCTACTACAACCGGAACGTCGGAACGCTGTCGACGAACTACGCGAACATCGACCTCCAGCCGGGATACCAGCTGCTGGACGGAAAGCAGGCACTCTCGTTCGTCCGCTTCCGGCACACCGACTCCGATCTGTTCCGGCTCGCGCGCCAGCAGCAGTTCGTCAGCGCCCTTCGCCAGCAGGCCGCGCGATCGCTCGGCGTCAGGAGCGCCATCTCGATCGTGAACACGATCACGGGGCACCACTTCGTCGAGATCGGCGTGGGCGGCGGCAACCAGTTCGACCTGGGCACGGTCTACAGGTACATCAAGTTCGCCCATGGCCTGCCCAGCGGGCACGTCTTCCAGGTCAAGCTCGGCGGGGTCACCGGGTACAACGAGCTCTTCGCCTCCCAGTCGAGCATCGACGAGGCGGTTCAGAGCTTCCTCAACCCGGACGTCGAGGCTCCGGAGACGGAGACGGCTGTCGCGCTCGGACGCAAGCTGCACCGGCGTGCGCCGCTGCCGCCCTCGAAGGTGACGCTGACCGTCCTCAACGGAAACGGTGTTCCCGGATCGGCGGCGAATGCCAGCTACCTGCTCGCGCAGAAGGGCTACAAGATCCTGCTGCCGGCGAGCAACCAGCCGGCCAACGCCCCGAACTGGAACTACTTCCACTCGAAGGTCTACTTCGATCCGGCTCGGCCGGGAACCGGGAAGCGGGCCGCCGCCCAGGTGGCGCGGCTGGTCGGGAGCGCGGACGTCGCCGAGATGCCGCGCAAGATCCGCAAGCTCTCGAACGGCGCGCTCACCGCCCTCGTCGTCGGCTCGACGTTCCACGACCGGCTCGCGCCCGTGGCGGTACCGCAGGCGCCGACCCGCCATCCGCCGGTCATCCGCTTCGACCCGGGCGAGAGCCGAGCCGCGCTCGCCGGCGTCAAGAGGCGCCTCCCGTTCCGGCTCCAGCTCCCGATGGTCCTCGAGCGCGGCTCGCGGCTCGACTCGGGGTACGGCGAGACTCCGGTTCGCGTCTATCGGCTTGGCGGGAAGCCGACCGTCAGGCTCACGTACCGAACCGGCTTCAACGAGTACTGGGGCATCCAGGAGAGCGACTGGGACGAAGCGCCCGTCCTTTCCGACAAGAGCCTCACGCAGCGGGTCGGTGGGCGTAGCTTCGATCTCTACTACACGGGCTCACACCTGCACATGGTCGTCCTCCGCTCCGGCGGCGCGACCTACTGGGTCGTGAACACGCTGCTCGACTCGCTCTCGAACGAGACGATGCTTGCCATCGCGCGCGGGTTCCGGCCAATGAGCCGCTAGGCTCCGGCCCGTGACAATCGGCATCTTCGGCGCGGGCTGGGTCGGCGTCGTCACGGCCGCGTGCTTCGCTGAGCTCGGGCACGAAGTCGTCTTGCGCGACGTCGTTCCCGAGCGGATCGAGGCGCTTCAGCGCGGCGAGGTCCCGTTCCACGAGGCCGGCCTCGCGGAGCTCCTTCAGAGGAACCAGGAACCGCTCACCTTCACACTCGACGTCGCCGACCTGGCCTCCGCGGAGATCCTCTTCGTGTGCGTCGGAACCCCGCGGACCTACTCCGGCGACGCCGACCTGTCGGCGGTCTGGGCGGTCGTCGACGAGCTGCCAACGCCCGAGGAGCGGACGCTGCTGGTGATGAAGAGCACTGTCCCGGTCGGCACCGGCGAGAAGGTGCGCGCGGCGCTCGACTCGCGCGGGCTCGCGCACGTCGGCTACGTCTCGAACCCGGAGTTCCTATCAGAGGGGAGCGCGGTCCGCGACTTCATGGAGCCCGACCGGGTCGTCGTCGGCGCGTTCGCCGACGCCGATGGAGACGCGGTCGCGGCGCTCTACGAGCCGGTCGGTGCGCCGATCGTCCGCTCGGACGTGGCCTCCGCCGAGATGATCAAGCTCGCCGCGAACGCGTTCCTGATGACGCGGATCAGCTTCATCAACGAGATCGCGAACGTCTGTGAGGCGACCGGAGCCGACGTGGTGCAGGTCGCCGAGGGAATCGGGCTCGACCACCGCCTCGGCCCGCACTTCCTCCGCGCGGGCATCGGCTGGGGTGGTTCATGTTTCCCAAAGGACGGCGTCGCGCTGAAGCAGCTCGCCTCGAACTCCGGCTACCACTTCCAGCTCCTCAACGCGGTGATCGAGGTCAACGAGCTGCAGAAGCGGCGCATCGTGGGCAAGCTCGAGAAGCACCTCGGCAAGCTCCGCGGGAAGACGATCGCGCTGCTCGGCCTGGCGTTCAAGCCGAACACGGACGACCTCCGCGAGGCGCCGTCGCTCGTGCTCGCCTCGCGGCTGCTCGCGGAGGGGGCGGAGGTGCAGGCGTGGGATCCCGTCGCCGACGCACGCCATTTGCTGCAGGGTGTGACGTTCTGCCACCGCGTCTTGGACGCGGTCACCGGCGCCGACGCGGCCGTGATCGTGACCGAGTGGGACGAGCTGCGGTTGCTCGCCTCGGACGACGTGCGCGAGGCGATGCGACGCCCGGTGATTATCGACGGGCGCAACCTGCTGGATCCCGAGCAGGCGCGCGCCGCCGGCTTCGACTATGAGGGGATCGGCCGCGCGGCCTCGCCCCTTGCTCCGCTGCCCGAGACGCAAGAGCCCGAGCCTCAGCTCGAGACCTAGAGCGGTGTCGGCTTGAGCGCAATCGGTTCGACCGGTCGTTTCAGACGGACACACAGGCAGAGCCCGTGTGTCCTGACGACGGCACCGCAAGCAGCGCCTTAGTGGAGGCAATCATCCTCGCGGGCGGCAAGGCCGAGCGGCTCGGCGACGCCGCGCGCGGGCTGCCGAAGTCGCTCGTCGAGGTCGCCGGGCGGCCGCTGGCCGCCTACCAGGTCGAGCAGCTGGAGGCGGCCGGCGTCGACCGCGTGCTCGTGAGCTGCAGCGCCGGCCAGGAATCGTTGTTCGAGCAAGCGATCGGAGGCCTCGGCCCGGAGATCGTTCCCGTCGGCGAGCCCGAACCGCTCGGCCGCGGCGGCGGCATCCGCCTGGCGGCGACGAAACGCAAGGAGAGCGGCGACCTCTACGCCCTCAACGGAGACGAGCTCGTCGACGTCGAGCTGACGCGCCTGCTCGAGCTGCAGCGGGCAACCGACGCGGCCGCGACGATCACCGTCGTCCCCCTGCGCTCGCCGTTCGGGGTGGTCGAGCTGGACGACGACCTCGTCACCGGCTTCCGGGAGGCGCCGAGACTTGACCACTGGGTGAGCTGCGGCGTCTACGTTCTCGGCGAGGAGGCTCTGGCGCGCTTCCCCGAGCGGGGAGATCACGAGACTACGACGTTCCCCGAGCTCGCCGCCGAAGGTCGCCTCCGCGCGCACCGGCACGAGGGCCTCTGGCTGACGGTCAACACCCCGAAAGATCTCCGCCTCGCGGAGGAGCACCTGGCCGCCAATCCCGGCTGGCCGACGGCCTGACTCGCGGGTCAAGACAGTGGTAGGTTCGCGCCGCTGTGGCGGACCACGACCATCTGACGTCTCCCAACATCAGCGGAGTCGACCGTTTTGCTTCCGAGCCGCAGAGGGTCGAGAAGCCGTGGGGCCACGAGCTGATCTTCGTGGTCACCGACCGGTACGCCGGCAAGCTGATCTTCGTCAAGGCCGGGGAGTCGCTCAGCCTGCAGTTCCACAAGGTCAAGGACGAGGCCTGGTACGTCCTGGAGGGCCGGGCTCAGCTCGAGCTCGGCGCGCCCGGAGAGCGGGTGCTCGCGAGCGAGGTCGTCGGCCCCGGCGCCTCGTTTCGGTTCCAGCCCGGGACCGTGCACCGCGTGCGGGCGATCGAGGACACGACGATCTTCGAGGTCTCCACGCCCGAGCTCGACGATGTCGTCCGGCTGGAGGACCGCTACGGGCGCGCCGGAGCGTAACCCTGACACGGTTGTGTTAAGGTTCGCTCCGTGGATGGAGCAACGGTCGCAGATGCTGGGGTTCAGACGGGCTGGTCGCCGCGCATGTTGCGGTACCTCGAGCGCACAGGCCTTGTGGTGCCGCGCCGAACCGCCTCCGGCTACCGCGTCTACGGGCTGCTCGAGCTGAACCAGCTCCGGTCGCTGAAGACGCTCCGGGGCCGTTTCGGCGTGGAGCTGAGGGAGCTCGCCTTCGCGGCGCGGCTGCGCAAGGAGCCGGACCTCCGGGACGCCGTCGCGACCTGGCTCGCGGGCACCGAACTGACCGCGCTCGACTGGGAGCAGCGAAAGCACGAGCGGCTCCTGGCCGCTTGACCTGAATACGGAGAGGAGCACGATGGCGACGACGAGACGGTACGACGTGAAGGACCTCGGCCTGGCTGCGGAAGGCCTGAACAGGATCGAGTGGGCCGACCGGGAGATGCCGGTGCTGGCGGCGATCCGCGACCGCTTCGAGCGCGAGCAGCCGCTGGCGGGCTACCGCGTCTCCGCCTGCCTGCACGTCACGAGCGAGACCGCGAACCTGATGCGGACGCTCCGGGCCGGCGGCGCGGACGTCGTCCTCTGCGCCTCCAACCCGCTCTCGACGCAGGACGACGTCGCCGCGGCGCTCGTCGAGCACTACGAGATAGCAGTCTTCGCGATCAAGGGCGAGGACAACGACACCTACTACCGGCACATCGAGGCCGCGGTCGACCACAAGCCGCAGCTGACGATGGACGACGGCGCCGACGTGATCGGAGTGCTTCACGCCCACCGGCGCGAGCAGCTCGGGGACATCGTGGGCGGGACCGAGGAGACGACCACCGGCGTCATCCGCCTGCGCGCCCTCGAGCGCGACGGTGCGCTGGGCTTCCCTGTGGTCGCGGTCAACGACGCGAAGACGAAGCACTTCTTCGACAACCGCTACGGGACGGGCCAGTCGACGATCGACGGCATCGTGCGCGCGACCAACATCCTGCTCGCCGGCCGCAAGTTCGTCGTCGCCGGCTACGGCTGGTGCGGCCGTGGGGTCGCGCTGCGGGCGAAGGGGATGGGAGCGCACGTGGTCGTCACGGAGGTCGACCCGCTCCGCGCGCTCGAGGCGGCGATGGACGGCTACGAGGTGATGCCGATGGACCGCGCGGCCAAGGTCGGGGACATCTTCGTGACCGCGACCGGGGACAAGTCCGTGATCCGGCGCGAGCACATGGAGCGGATGAAGGACGGCGCCGTGCTCGCGAACACCGGGCACTTCAACGTCGAGATCGACATCCCGGCGCTGCGCTCCCTGGCGACCGAGACGCGAACGCTGCGGCAGTTCGTCGACGAGTTCCGGCTCGAGGACGGCCGGCGCCTCTACCTGATCGCCGACGGGCGGCTCGTGAACCTCGCAGCCGCCGAGGGCCACCCTGCGCAGGTCATGGACATGTCGTTCGCGAACCAGGCTCTCTCGGCCGAGTACATGGTGGCGAACGCGGCCAGCCTCGAGCGCAAGGTCTACCCGGTGCCGGAGGAGATCGATCGCGAGATCGCGCGTCTCAAGCTCGAGACGATGGGGATTACGGTCGACGAGCTGACCGAGGAGCAGGCGAAGTACCTCGCCTCCTGGGACGAGGGAACCTAGAGAAAGCGGCGTGCTGGATCCAGAGCGCATCCTACGGCTCGAAGACGACCGCGTCGTGCTGCTCGACCAGCGCCGCCTGCCGGACGAGGAGGTGGAGCTCGTCTGCCGCTCGGCCGCGGAGGTCGCCGAGGCGATTCGCGGCATGGCGGTGCGCGGGGCTCCGGCGATCGGGATCGCGGCGGCGTACGGCTACGCGCTCGCGGCGGCGCGCGGGGACGATCTGGATGAGGCCGCCGCCCTGCTCGAGGGCTCGAGGCCGACCGCGGCCAACCTCAGGTGGGCTCTGCGCGAGGTGCGGGGGGCGGCCGACCCGGAGGCGCGGGCGCGAGAGCTGCATGCCGAAGAGGTCGAGCGCTGCCGGGAGATGAGCGGCCATGCTGCCGGGCTGCTCGGCGAGGGGACGCGCGCGCTGACCCACTGCAACACGGGTGCGCTCGCCACGGCCGGGCAGGGAACGGCGCTGGGGGCGCTGCGGGAGGCGTGGGCGCGCGGCCTGGTGCGGCACGTGTTCGTCGACGAGACGCGCCCGCTCCTCCAGGGAGCCCGGCTGACCGCCTGGGAGCTCGACGCCGAAGGGATTCCCCACACGGTCGTCGCGGACGCTGCGGCCGGGCATCTGCTGGCGACCGGTGAGGTCGACTGCGTCCTCGTCGGCGCCGACCGCATCGCCGCGAACGGGGACACCGCGAACAAGATCGGGACGTACCCGCTCGCGGTGCTCGCTGCGCGCCACGGCGTCCCGTTCTACGTCGTCGCGCCGACCTCGACCGTCGATCCCGAGACTCCGAGCGGCGCCCTGATCCCGATCGAGGAACGGGACCCGCGGGAAGTCAGTCCGCGCTTCGCCGCGCGCAATCCCGCTTTCGACGTGACGCCGGGCGAGCTGATCTCCGCGATCGTGACGGAGCTCGGGGTGCACAGGCAGCCGTACGTCGAGAGCCTGCCGCGCTCGGTGACGGCGTGAAGGCCGTCATCCTCGCGGCGGGCTACGCCACGCGGCTGTACCCGCTGACGCTCGACCAACCGAAGCACCTGCTCGAAGTCGCCGGGCGGCCGCTGCTCGAGCGGCTCTTGGAGCAGCTGCCTCTCGACGAGCTCGAGACCGTCTACGTCGTCACGAATGCGAAGTTCGCGCCGCGCTTCCGCGAGTGGGCCCGCGGGCTGCCGGTGCGCGCTGCGGTCGAGGTCGTCGACGACGGGACGACGAGTGAGGAGGAGCGGCTCGGCGCGATCGGCGATCTCGAGCTCGTGATCAGGACAAAAGGGCTGGACGAGGATCTTGTCGTCGCGGCCGGCGACGGCGTCTTCAGCGAGCGGCTGGACGAGTTCGTTCGCTTCGGGCAGGAACGCGGAGCTGCGGCGACCGCCGTGTACGACGTGGGGGAGCTTGAGGCGGTGAAGCGGCTGAGCTCCATCGGCGTCGACGCCGACTCGCGCGTGGTCTCGTGCGAGGAGAAGCCGGAGCGGCCCGTCTCGACGCTCGCCGGAATCGCGCTCTACTACTACCCGCAGGCCGTTCTGCCGCTGGTGGCCGAGTACCTGGAGGAGAGCAACAATCCGGACCAACCGGGCCGGCTCGTGGAGTGGCTCTACACGCGGACGCCGGTGTACGCGTGGCGGGTGTCGGGTGAGTGGCTGGACATCGGCACGCCCGAGGCGCTGGCCGATGCGGAGCGCCTGTTCGCGTCTCCCGCGAGCTGACACACATTCGGCACATTCGCGTCACACACGCGTGACTGTTTGAGGCCTACCCTCGCAGAGGAGGTGAGGACAGGTGTGACGTGAACCTTCTCGATCTGTTGCTGCCGGTTCGCTGCGTCGTCTGCGGCGCGAGCGGCAGCGGCGAGCAGCTGTGCGCGGATTGCCGCGAGGGCCTGCCGCGGCTGCGGACGCCGCTCTGCGAGCGCTGCGGGGCTCCGACCGCCTGGCCCGTGAGCCGCTGCCGGGAGTGCTCGGGCCGCCGTCTTGCGTTCGCCTCCGCGCGTGCGGCGGTCGAGTACGACGAGAGCGTGCGCCGCCTAGTTGCCGCCTGGAAGGAGCGCGGGCTCCGTCGCCTTGCCGCCGTGGCTGCTGACATCACCGCCGCGGGCGTGGAGCGTCCCAGCGTGGCCGTGCTGACGTTCGTCCCGCCGGATCGCGAGCGCGTGCTCCAACGCGGGCACCATCCGGCGCAGCGTCTCGCCGCGGAGCTGAGCCGCCGCTGGGAGCTGCCCGTCGCCGCGCTGGTCGGTCGCACCCGCTCGGTCCCGCACCAACGCGGACTGGCCCGAGCCGAACGCCGGCGGAACGTCGCCGGTGCGTTCCGGCCTGCCGCCAGGTCGCCGACGCGAATCGCCCTCGTGGACGACGTCTACACCAGTGGAGCGACCGCCGCCGCGGCTGCGTCCGCACTCCGCAGCGGCGGCGCTCGCCGTGTCGAGGTCGTGACGTTCGCGCGAGTCGTCCGCTAGATTCCGGTCCGAGGCCAGCGTCCAAGGAGCGGGCATGCAGTTCCACGTGAAGGGCAGGAACCTCGAGGTAAGCGACGCGATCCGCAGCTACGCCGAGAGGAAGCTCTCGAAGCTGGAGCGGCAGCTCAAGGATCCACGCGTCGAGCTCGAGCTCACGGTAGAGCGGAACCCCTCGGTCGCGGCCAACCACGTCGCGGAGGCGACGATCTGGACGCAAGGCCCGGTCCTTCGGGCCCGGGAGGCCTCGTCCGACATGCGCGCGTCGATCGACCAGCTCGTCGACAAGCTCGAGCGCCAGGTCACGCGCTACCGCAACCGGGGCCGCTCCCGGCGGCGCAGAGCCGCCCGCTCGAACGGGCCCGCACCGGAAGGGATGCCAGCGATGAACGAAGACGTCGAGCCGACGATCGTCAAGACGAAGAACTTCGGGGTCAGTCCGATGAGTCCCGACGAGGCGGTTCTCCAGCTCGAGCTGATCGGCCACGACTTCTTCGTCTTCCGGAACACCGCGTCGGGCGAGGTGAACGTCGTCTACCGCCGCCGTGACGGCCAGTACGGGCTGATCGAGCCCCAGCCACAGTGATCTTCCGGCGCGAGCCGATTCACAAGAAGCTCGCACGCCAGGCCCGGCTGGAGGCCGAGCTCGAGCCGCGGTCGGAGCTCCCGCCGGTCGATCCCGGGCCCCACTGGGGAGCGACCGGCATCCACGGCGTGCCGCGCCCGCGGCGCTGGGACGCGGTCGGCTCGGCGGAGGCGCCCGGCCTGCGCGGCGACGAGCTCCATTTCGTCGCGCTGCCGAACGGTGACCTGGTCGTCGACGAGGACGAGCCCGAGGACACGCTCGGGCCGCTGGCGGACGCGGTCGAGCAAGCGATCGAGCCGCCGTACCGGGCGGAGGCCGTCCGGCGAGACGGCCAGGTATGGGCGGTCGCTGCTCGCCGAATCGAGGTCGCGGACATCGACGCGTCCGGTGACGAGGTCGAGCTCGTGGCCGGCCCGGACGGCCGTACGGTCACCGTGGACGGCGAACGGGTCTTCGGCAGCGTGCCCGAGCTCGAGCGCCTGGGCCAGAGCGAAGGCGATTCCTACGTCGTTCGCGCGCGCCGGCTCGACGACCGCCTCTGGGAGGTCGAGGCGAACCCCCTCTAGGCGCTACCCTAGGCCGAGTGTCCCAGCTAGGTTCGTTCGAGAAAGCCCTCCGCTTCGGCGAAGGCCGCCGCCTCAAGAGGCTCGCCGCCCAGGCGGAGTACATCGGCACCCTCGAGCCCGAGTTCGAGAAGCTCTCGGACGCGGAGCTCGCGGGGAAGAGCGGCGAGTTCCGGCAGCGGATCGAAAACGGAGAGGAGGTCGACGAGCTCGTCTTCGAGGCGTACGCCGCCGTTCGCGAGGCGTTCAAGCGCTCGATGGGAGTCCGCCTGTTCGATGTCCAGCTGATGGGTGGAATCGTCCTCCACGAGGGCGACATCGCCGAGATGCGCACGGGCGAGGGCAAGACGTTCGTCGCGGTGCAGCCGCTCTACCTGAACGCGCTATCCGGCAAGAGCGTCCATCTCGTCACCGTCAACGACTACCTCGCCAAGCGCGACCCGGAGTGGACGAAGCCGGTCTGGGAGGCGCTCGGCATGCGCGCCTCCTTCATCCAGAATCTGATGCCCTTCGACGCGCGGCGCGACGCCTACGCGGCCGAGGTCGTCTACGGCACGAACGCCGAGTTCGGCTTCGACTACCTGCGCGACAACATGGCGGTGACGCTCGACGGCCTCGTGCAGCGCGGCCACGACTACGCGATTGTGGACGAGGTCGACTCGATCCTGATCGACGAGGCGCGGACGCCGCTGATCATCTCCGGTGAACCCGAGACGGCGGCGCAGACCTACTACGACTTTGCGCGCGTGGTCAAGGCGCTCGAGGGGTTCGCCTCGAAGCCCGGCGACGAGAAGAGTGCGGCCGAGAACTCCGGCGCCGACTACGCGTACGACCAGAAGCACAAGACCGTCTCCCCGTTCCAGGGCTCGATCGAGAGGATCGAGCGCGCGCTCGGGGTCGACAATCTGTACGACCCGCGGAACGCGCAGCTCGTCAACCACCTGAACCAGGCCCTGAAGGCCCAGTCGCTCTACAACCGCGATGTGGACTACGTGATCCAGGACGGCGAGGTCAAGATCGTCGACGAGTTCACGGGCCGCATCATGGAGGGGCGCCGCTGGTCGGAGGGGCTCCACCAGGCGGTCGAGGCCAAGGAGGGCGTGCGGATCCAGGAGGAGCACGTCACGGTCGCGACGATCACGCTGCAGAACTACTTCCGCCTCTACGACAAGCTCGCCGGGATGACCGGCACGGCGAAGACCGAGGAGAAGGAGTTCGTCGAGATCTACGGGCTGAACGTGGTCGAGATCCCGACCAACGTCGCAGTCGCGCGCGACGACAAGAACGACCAGATCTTCAAGACGAAGGAAGCCAAGTATGCAGCCGTGATCGAGGACATCAAGGAGCGGCACAAGCGAGGCCAGCCGGTGCTCGTCGGGACGATCTCGGTCGAGGTCTCCGAGCACCTCTCGCAGCTGCTCCAGCGGCAGGGCATCCCGCACAACGTGCTCAACGCGAAGCAGCACGAGAAGGAGGCTGGGATCATTATCGAGGCCGGCCGGCCCGGTGCGGTCACGATCGCGACGAACATGGCGGGCCGAGGTGTCGATATCAAGCTGGGCGAGGGAGTGGTCGAGGCCGGCGGGCTCTACGTCCTCGGAACCGAGCGGCACGAGGCGCGCCGGATCGACAACCAGCTGCGCGGCCGCTCGGGCCGCCAGGGCGATCCCGGCGAGTCGCGCTTCTACCTCTCCGGTCAGGACGACCTGGTGCGTCTGTTCGCTGGCGACCGGATCTACGGGATCATGGAGCGTTTCAAGGTGCCGGACGACCAGCCGATGGAGGCCGGCATCCTCTCGCGCCAGATCGAGAACGCGCAAAAGAAGGTCGAGGAGCAGAACTTCGTCATGCGCAAGAACGTCCTCAAGTACGACGACGTGCTCAACAAGCAGCGCACGGTCATCTACGAGCAGCGCCGGAAGGTGCTGGAGGGGGCGGACCTGTCCGAGGAGGTCGGGGCCTGGATCGACGAGGTGATCGAGCGCGTGGTCGCGCAGTACACGGAGGGCGAGTACCCGGAGGAGTGGGATCTCGACGCGCTCTGCCAGGCGATGGAGGACGTGTACGCCACGGAGGACCCGGTCACGCCTGCAGAGCTCCGGAGCGAGGTCGGCCTGGACCGCGCCGCGCTCGCCGAGGAGTTCCAGGAGGACGCGCGCGACACCTACCAGGAGAAAGAGAAGTCGCTCGGGCTCAACCCGGAGACGGAGCTGGCGCTGCTGCGGGACGTCGAGCGCTTCGTGATCCTGCAGGTGGTCGACACCCGCTGGCGCGAGCACCTCGAGAACATGGACTACCTGCGCGAGGGCATCCATCTGCGCGGGATGGCGCAGAAGGACCCGCTCGTCGAGTACACAGCCGAGGGGCACACGATGTTCGAGGAGCTGAACGCAGCGATCCGCGAGGAGGTCGTGGTGACGCTCTTCCACGCCGAGATCGAGGTCGAGGAGGTCGATCAGCTCCGCGAGGCGCAGATGGCGGGCGCGCTGGACGGCGGTACCGTCGCCTACGAGCACGAATCGTTCGCGGGCGCGGAGGCGATTGCGGCGGCGGGCGCCGGAGCGTACGTCGACGGCAACGGCGGCACGATGTCCACGGCAGGCCTGCTTGACGCCGGCGGCGGTTCGGTCGCGACGCAGCGCGTCGTCTCCGACCGCGACAAGATCGGCCGCAACGACCCCTGCTGGTGCGGCAGCGGCAAGAAGTTCAAGCGCTGCCACGGCGCTTGACGTCGAAAGTCCGCCGGCTGCTGCGCAGCCGGCATGACGACTTTCGACGTCTCGCTTCGCCGTAGAAAACCGCAGCGAGCGCTGCCGAGCAAAGCCCGGCAGCGCGGCGTGTCACGAATCTGTGCCGACTCGTCCACCAGGTCCCACCAGGTCCCACCAGGGACTGTCCCTCCGGGTGGCCGCCTCGGACTGGGCGGAGGTGTGACGAATGTGTGCCGATTTGTCCACAGCTGCGCTTGCGGAGCGGGGGCGCGGTAACGTCGCGATCGCCGGCGCCCGCGGTGCGGCAAAAGGCCTGCACGCGGGGCCTGGCGCCGCGTGCGCGATCGCCCGGTGAGCGGCCGACGAAGTGCCGTCCCCGAGCGGCTACCATCGTCGCGCGATGGCAGATCCCATCTCTTCCGTCCCCCTCGAGCAGCAGCTCCAGGAGATCGGGGCCCAGCTTGCCTGGGTCCGTGATTACCTTTGACCCGGAGTCGCTCGAGAAGCGGGTCGCCGAGCTCGAGCAGGAGCTCGGGAGCCCGGGCCTCTGGGATGACCAGCAGCGCGCCGCACGCATTTCGGCCGAGCACGCGCGCCTGAGCCGCCGCCTCGAGCGCTACCGGCGTCTCGTCCAGGAGTACCAGGACGCGCAGGAGCTGCTCGCGATGGACGGCGACATGGCCGCCGAGATCGAAGCCAGCGTCGCCCCCTTGCGGCAGGAGCTGGACCGGCTCCAGGAGGACGCGCTCTTCTCCGACGAGTACGACGCCGGCGACGCGCTCGTCACGATTCACGCCGGCACGGGCGGCACGGACGCGCAGGACTGGGCCGAGATGCTCCTGCGCATGTACCTCCGCTGGGCGCAAAGCCGTGGCTTCCAGACCGAGCTGCTCGAGGCGAGCCCCGGCGAGGAGGCAGGCCTCAAGTCCGCCACCTTCACCGCCAGGGGAGAGAACGCCTACGGAATCCTCAAGGCCGAGCGCGGCGTCCACCGGCTCGTCCGCCTGAGCCCGTTCGACCAGGCGCACCGGCGCCACACGAGCTTCGCCCAGGTGATCGTGAGCCCGCTGCTGCCGGAGGACGTGGACGTCGAGATCGACGAAAACGACCTCCGGATCGACACGTACCGCGCGAGCGGCGCCGGCGGGCAGCACGTGAACAAGACCGACTCCGCCGTCCGGATCACCCACTTGCCGACCGGAATCGTGGTCCAGATCCAGAACGAGCGTTCGCAGAGCTCGAACAAGCAGACCGCCCTGCGGGTGCTCAGGTCGCGCCTCGTCGAGCAGGAGGAGGAACGCCGCGAGGAGGAGCTCGCCAAGGAGCGCGGCGCCGCCCAGGACATCGGCTTCGGCAGCCAGATCCGCAGCTACGTCCTGCACCCCTACCAGCTGGTCAAGGACCACCGCACCGACCACGAAACCGGCAACACGCAGGCGGTTCTCGACGGCGCGCTGGACGATTTTGTCCGCGAGTACCTGCTCGCGCGGGCCGCGGGAAAGGTGATGTAGCCGGGCCTTCCGCTAGACTCGGGCGCTTAGTAGAAGCCGCGCCGACGACCGGCGCATCACTTTCGAGCCGTGCAAGAACCGGACCTCAAGCACCCAGACGCAGCTACGTCTACGGCCGTTCTCGAGCCGCAGGCAATCGTGCCGCCTCCTGCGCCGACGAGCTCGGCGATGGTCGTCTTCGAGAACGTGACGAAGATCTACGAGCCCGACGTGGCCGCGCTGCGCGACGTCACGTTCGCGATCGACAAGGGCGAGTTCGTCTTCATTGTCGGGGCCTCCGGTTCGGGTAAGTCGACCCTCGTCCGGCTCGTCCTGAAGGAGCTCGAGCCGACGTCGGGCACGATCGGCGTCGGCGGCCGCGACCTCGGGCGCCTGAAGCGCTCGAAGGTGCCGCTCCTGCGGCGCAACGTCGGCTGCGTCTTCCAGGACTTCAAGCTGTTGCCTAACCGCACGGCGTCCGAGAACGTCGCCTACGCGCTGAAGGTCCAAGGCGAGACCAGCACCGCGATCCGGCGCAAGGTGCCCGAGGTGCTGAACCTCGTCGGCCTCGCGCACAAGATGAGCTCCCACCCCGACGAGCTCTCCGGCGGCGAGCAGCAGCGCGTCTCGATCGCGCGCGCCTTCGTCAACCACCCGCCGCTCCTGATCTGCGACGAGCCGACGGGGAACCTCGACCCCGACACGAGCGTCGGCATCATGCAGCTCCTCTACCGGATCAACCGCTCCGGGACGACCATCCTGATGGTGACCCACGACCGCGAGATGGTCGACAAGATGCGCAAGCGCGTGATCGCGCTCGAAGAGGGAAGACTCGCCCGCGACGAGCGCCGCGGCGGCTACGCCTCCGAATGATCGACCGCGTAAAGTTGATCGCCGCCGAGGCGATTCGGTCGCTCGGCGCGAACCTGTCGACGACCTTCGCCGCGACGACCACGGTCCTAATCGGCATGTTCATGCTCGGGCTCGTGGTCGGGCTCGGTAGCTGGGCCCTCTCGCTCAGCGACCATTACAAGAAGCAGCTCCTCGTAAAGGTCTTCTTCTGCACAAACCTCTCGCGGCCGGGCAGCGCGTGCGATGGCGAGGCCACGAAGGACCAGATGGGCAACGTCCACAACAGGCTGATCACGATTCCGCAGGTCAAGTCCGTTCGGTTCATCTCTCGGGAAGAGGCGTTCAAGATTCAGGAGAAACGCACTCCCGATCTGCTCAGGGCGGCTCCGGGGAACCCCTTGCCGGCCTCGTTTGAGGTCACTCCAAAGCACGGTGAGGACATCGACGCAATCGCGCGCCAAGTGGGGAGCCCGCTCCCCGCCGGAGTCGAGAAGATCTGTCCACCGCCGCCGGAGACGAAGGACGTTAGGACCGCATCCGGGGAGGGCTGCAATCGCATCGCGCACCGTGTCCTGACGGTTGCCCGCTATGTCTGGATCGTGGTCTTGATCGCGTTCATCGTGCTGCTCGTGTCGTCGACGCTGCTGATTGCGAACACGATCCGGCTCTCGATCTTCGCGCGGCGGCGTGAGATCGAGGTGATGAAACTCGTCGGCGCCACGAACTGGTTCGTGCGGGGGCCATTCATGATCGAAGGGCTGCTCGCGGGGCTGATCGGGGCCATCGGGGCTCTCGTCCTGCTCGTCCTCGGGCGGACGGTCTTCCTGGGGCACGTCGTTCACATCAACCAGAGCGACGTGCACGCGTGGCCGTTCCCGCTGCACGTGCTGATCGTGCTCGGCGCGGGCCTGCTGCTCGGCGCCGCCGGCTCCGGCCTTACGATTCGGCGTTTCCTCCAGGTCTGAGAATCAGGTCGTAGTCGAGCTCGCCCGCCGGGGCAAGCTGCTCGTCGGCGAGCCGTACTTCACGCCGGGCGTCCCGCTGATGATCGACCGCAAGGGGAGCGGCGACGCGCGGCCGGGCGATCTCGCAGTCGTGCGTAAGGGCCGGGGCCGGGCCGTCCTCGAGCGCGTCCTCGGTCGGGCGGACCGGATCGAGACGGTGCTCGAGGCGCTGGTCGTGCAGGAAGGCGAGGGCGGAGGATTCGAGCCGTACGACGCGCGCGAGCCCTCGCTCGAAGGGCGCGTCGACCTCCGCGACGAGCTCACGTTCACGATCGACCCGGAGACGGCGAAGGACTTCGACGACGCGCTGACCCTCCGCGAGGACCGGGCGCTGGTGCACATCGCCGACGTGTCGTGGTTCGTCCCGCCGGGCACGCCGCTCGACCGCGGCGCCGCCGAGCGGGCGTTCTCCGTCTACGTGCCGGGGCTCGTCTCCCCGATGCTGCCGCCTCGGCTCTCGGACGACCTCTGCTCGCTCCGCCCGAATGTCGACCGCCTCTGCGTAACGGTCGAGATCGAGCTCGCCTCCCGCGACGCGCGCTTCTACCGCTCGGTGATCCGGAGCGACGCGCGGCTGACCTACTCGCAGGCCGAGGCCGTTCTCGCAGGGCGCGAGCGGGCGGAGCCCGAGCTGGTCGAGGCGCTTCGGCGCGCGGAGCGGGTCACGTCGGAGCTGCGGGAGCAGCGGTTCGCGCGCGGGGCGCTGCAGATCGAGAGCGCCGAGGTCGTGTTCGGGTTCGACGGGGAGGGAGGCGTTGCGGATGCCTGGCGCGAGTCGGAGCCGCACGCGCACGTGCTCATCGAGGAGCTGATGATCCTCGCGAACGAGGTCGTTGCCGGCCTGCTCGCTGGGCGGCGGCGCGAGGCGTTGTACCGCGTCCACGAGCGGCCGGATCCCCAGGCGGTCGAGCTGCTGCTCGCGAAGCTGGCCGATCTCCGGGTGCCGACGCCTCCGACGCCGGAGCATCTGGGGCCTGCGGACGCGGCGCTGCTCGCGGCGGCCGCGAGCGAGCGGGTTACGGAGTACGTCGCCCGCTCCGGCCGGGGGCGCGACGCCTTTCCGGCGCTTGTGCTCCAGGCGCTGAAGCAGGCGCGCTACGGCCCGGAGAACCTGGGCCACATGGGCCTGGCGAGCGGCGCGTACTGCCACTTCACGTCGCCGATCCGCCGTTACAGTGACAGTACGTGCCACCGGGCGCTTTTGCGGGAGCTTGGCCTCAGCGATGAGCCGATGCCGGATGACCTGCCGGGACTAGCCGAGCACCTTTCTGCCCGTGAACGGGAAGTGGCCGACATCGAACATGCCGCCGACGACATCTGCCTGGCCTGGCTCCTCACCGACACGCTCTACCAGGGCGGCTGGGAGACGACCTTCGAGGGCGAGATCATTGGCGTGATCGGCTCCGGCCTGTTCGTGCGTTTCGGCGAGGTCTTCGAGGGCTATTTGCCCGCGCGCCGCTTGCCAGGCGACTACTTCGAGCTGAACCCGCTGGGCACGCGGCTCGTCGGCAGGCGCGGTGGGCGCTCGTACCGTCTTGGCGACGGGATCGCCGTGCGCGTCGAGGAGATCCGCCGTGCGGAAGGGAAAGTCGAGCTTTCGCTCGCGGACGACCCGCCCAGACTGACCTTCGGGCCGGGCCGTCAGTTCGTGCGGTGTAAGTAGGGGCCGGGGGCGGGGTCGAACCTCCTGCGCGCGCGGACGCTTGCCGGCGGATGCCTGCCCCGGCCTCGTGTCGCACTCCCCGCACTCTGCGACACGCGTCTGCCTGGACCACCAGCGAGCCCGCTCACCAGTCAGAGTCTGCGAGCAGTGCGCTAGCCAACGGTCGGAGTGGAGACGCAGCGCGCGGCCTGGGCGGCTCCGGTGTAGCGCTTCCTGTAGCGTCGCTCGGAACCCGCAGACCCACCAGGTGGTGCGGCTCATGCTTCCGGTGTGGCGGTGTATCGGGTATCGGGGCGCTACAGCAAGGGTGGCGGCCGGATCGCCGAGAGGCGGCTGAGCGGGAAGCGGCGGACGGGGGGCTGCGTGACCTCCTGCGGCAAGCGCGACTGGGGACCGAGCCACTGTTCGTCGCCGAAGCGCCGCTGTCGCGCACGACTTAAAGCGTCTAGCGCGACGAGCTCGACCCTGACGCCCGAGTCGAGCCTGGCTTCCGAAGAACGCTGTATTCGGCCAATGCAAACGGGCTGCTCCCGACTGGCAGGACCTCGGCGGTGGCGACCACCCCTAGCTGGAACGACCCTGCCGAAAGGCCAAGCAGGAGAGCCGGCTCGCAGTCCTCCCAAACCTCGCCGGGCTCGAGCGACGGGCGAAGCGCGCCGTTACCGTCCCAATCGCCCAAAGAGGCGTATTGAGCCACGGAACTGAAGAGAACCGTCCTGACCGCGATCTCCCGCAGCGGCGCGCCAGTCGCGTTTGTGATGCGGACGTGCGCCACCGCCAGCTCGCCAACGTTCCAGTCCGGGGGATTGCACGGGAGCATCGGCTGCATCTCGATACGGAGGTTTTGGAGCGCCTCTTCCGCGAGCTGTGCCAGCGTCATGACGAGACCTCCTTCGGGCCGATGGTGAAGTCGCCTACGACCCCCGTAACCCCGCCGAGCATGAGCCGACGCGCGCGCATTGCCTTGCGCTGTGTCACTTTCAGCTTCTCCTCGTAGAACGCAACTGGGTCAATGTTGTTGCGCTCCACGAAGTTTCGAACGGCCTTCTCGTCGACACCGAGCTCCTTGCTTGCCTTGCGGATCAGGGCGTCTTTGTCGAGCTTCTCGTCGGCCATTGCCATCTGAACCTCCGGTCGTTGCTTGCGGCCGGAATAATGGCGACGACCTCTAACGCGGCTCTAATGCGAATTCCCCCCGGAGCCGGAAGGCGTGGTCCGGAGTTTTGATCAACGTAGTGCCACTCCGCGACCTGCGCCTTCTTTGAGTGCGTTCGTTTAGCTCGCCGGCGGGCGGATCGTCTTCGTCCGGCCCTTCACACAGATCGTTGTTGAGATCGTCGCCTGCGTCACCTTCGAGTAGCGGGCGCCGGGTCCGTGGCGCCCTCTTCGTTGAGAGCGGCTTCACACCTACACACCTGCACACCAGAAGCGTGAGCCCTCACCAGCCGCGGCTTTGACGGCTAAGGGCGCGCCTCGACAGAGACCTCCATACGTGGAGCCGCTCAAGCCCGGGCGGCGTCTCCGCTCTGGCATTGGCGAGCACCCGGGCTAGCCAATCTCTTGCACCGCGCGTCTCGTGTTCCTGTCCGATCGCAGCGTCGCCTTTTGCGGGAAGTGCGACACGTGCGCGGTACACCGCAGCAGCCCATTCCGGCCAAACGGACCAGTCGAATGAGCTACCGAGCATCCGCGCAAATCCGCACAGCTCCCGGCCTCGAGCTGCGGAGACGAGCCGAATCGCCCGGTTCGCGATCCGTCGACGAAATCGGCAGCTACCTAATCAGGTGGCTCGCTGTTGCTTGGCGGCCACGCTCGACCGGCTCGACTAGCACACGGGTGAGGCTGCGCTCGGGTTCTTCCAGAAGCTAGGTGAGCGCCTCGGCAATCCGGGCGCAGACGAGCACGCTTCCGCAGCGAGGCAAGTCGCTGCGCTCGACCGTTGATGGACCCCTGCGACCGGCGACGGACAGGGATGAGAACCAGCTTGGCGCTTACCGCGGGGCGTGGACGCCGACCGCCTGCGCCGGCTCGGCCTGCGAGAGCCCGAGCCCAATGAGTTCGGCGAAGAGCGCCTTCCTGGTGGGGTTGATGGGGCTCATTGACGGTGCCGGGGTGACGGTGCTCTGACCTGGCGCGATTCGGTTTAGCAATGCGGGTTCGCGCTGCCGACGTGACGGCGTGACGGTGGTGACGGGCACCGTTCACGGGAGCGGACGCAATGCCCTCCGAGTGCGGAAAGATGTGGCTGCCGGCGGACGACGAGCGCTGGGAGGCGTACATCACCTGCGACGAGCCGCCGGAGCTCGCGTTCTACTGCCGGGAGTGCGGTGAGCGGGAGCTCGGCTGATCCTCGCCGCGGCTCTGACCACGTTCTCGCGCCCATCGCTTGATGTTGTCGCGGACGTACCAGCCAGCGGCGAATCCAAGCCCGGCGCCAAGAACCAAGGCCGAAGCGGTCGTGATTAGGCGCCTCGACATCAGCTCGAAACGTACCTTCGGCGTGCTGAGGGGCGGGCGCCGTGGCTCAGGATCGAAGACCCGGGCGGCGAGCTTGGGAACGCCGGACGCTGCAACGTGACCCGGGCTGCGTGATTGACCGTTAGCTTATGCCCATATAGGCTCGCCGGGTTGCCGGACTCCGTGGCGAATTCGCCCTGAGACCATCGAGCCTCGGCTACTGAGCGGTTCCGAACGTCTCGGAGGGATTGGCACCCACGCCCCGTGTGCGTGGGGCTTCGATGGAAGGAGTTTCGGATGACAGAAAGACTTGCTTGCGCGCGTAATCGCGCTCTGCTCATTGTCGCGACGCTTGCTCTGATGGCTGGGCTGTTAGTGGTTCTCGCACCGGCTGGCGCTGCAGCGCCGCCAGCGTGCGCGGTATCCAACGCGAGAACCCACACCAACTACAACTCGCTCCAGGCCGCGGTCGACGCCGCCAAGCCCCGGGACACGCTGGAGGTCACGGGAAGGTGCGTCGGCAGCACGACGGTGACCAAGGACATGACGATTAAGGGAGAGGCCGGTCCTGGATTCCCGACCCTCGACGGGGGCCGGGCAGGGACGGTCGTTCACATCACTCGCGGAACGACGACGATCGAGGGCTTGAAGATCATGAACGGCGTCGCGAATGTCGAGTCGGTCGAGGGAAACGGATGCTGCGTCGGCGGTGGCATCGCCGTGACCGGTGACAGGTCCGGGGCTCGCCTGGTCGACTCCCTCGTGACCGGGAACTCCGCGAGCGTCTTCGGCGGCGGTATCGACGTCGACGACGGCACACTCACTCTCGTCGACTCCGCCGTGACCGGGAACACGTCCGATAGCTCGGGGGGCATCGACTCGGACTTCGGCACGGTCACGCTCATCCGTTCCACCCTGAGCAACAACACGGCGGCGAACGGAACCGCCTGCCAGGGTGTCGGCTCCTGTGCAGGTGGGATGTGGAACTTCGGCGGCACCCTCACGCTGATCGACTCTACCGTGAGCGGGAATACTGCGACCCGCCGAGGCGGTGGGATCGTCAACCAGACCCCCACAGGCGGGCCGGCAGCCACGCTCACGCTGAGTGGCACCTCGGCTATCACCAACAACCAGGCCATCAGTGACCCCACCGTCAATCTGGGCGGCGGAATTTGGATCCGTGGCGGCGCTGCGGTTAGCGCCACCGCTGACTGGACGGGCTCCGTGTCCGGGAACACGCCCGATCAGTGCTCCCCGACCGTGACCATCGGCAGCACTATCTGCGGCGCCTAGCGCTATAGCAGGAAGCGGGAGGGCCGGTTCGGACCGGCCCCCCGCTAGCTTTAGAAGCCCACACGGCCAGGGCCTCGCGTTTACCCGGGGTAGCGCAGCAACCATCGCGCGGCCACGCGAGGATGCCGGCGCGGATCTTTTCGCGCGATCAGCACCGTCAGCTCGAGCGCGTCGACGAGCTGCGGGTGGCGCTCTCGACCTCGACCGTGAGGGGCTGCTGCGGCTCACCCAGCTCGTGCTGAGCACCAGTCTCGCGTCGATGAAATGGCAGCGCGAGCGGGTCGGCCGCTGGACGCCCTGATGGCTCGACCTGAGTTGGCGAAGACAACACATAGCCGCGGGGAAGACTCGGAGGGCGAACGCCGAGCGAGCAGCCCGCGGAGAGAATGCCTTCTCCGCAGTCCCACCTGACAAGAGGACATGGCGCGACGCAGGTCTCGGATTGATCGCCGCCACGCGGACACGCTGGACGGTGCGGCCTGGGCCTTGACCAGACCCTGAAGAGACTTTAGGCGAAGGCTGCGTCGGATCCCCGGATGAACTACACCGCCGGGGTCAAGGGCGACGAACCGCAGCGCGGTCAGCCTGACGCCAGCCGTCAGTCACGTCACGGCGTCAGCGATGTGCTCTATTTGGCTTGGTTGCTGGTGTTGGGGGTGGTCGGTGTGGCGTCAGGCCTCGGCGTCAGCCGAAGCTCCAATGCGAAGGTGGTCGAGCGATTCGCGTAGCTCGTCTGTTGCGGCTGCACGCAGCAGAGCTGAGCCGTCGTCCCCGACGTGCGCGGATTTGGTCGTCGTCCTTGCCTGTCGCAGTTCCCGCAGATCGCGACACAGGTTGACCCAACAGTTGACACCGCCACGAGGGCCGCGACCCTTCATCGGAAACGGATTTCGGAGGCGGAAGGAGTGATGGCGTCCGCGCGGGCCTGATCGTTCGATCGGCATCGCTTTCAGAACGGAGAACGCAGAGCGCCCCGCTGGCGTTCAGGAGGGGATACCGGGCGGGCCGAGGATCTCCATCCCGTACGTCGCGGCCAGAGCGGTCAGCCCGGCGATGTCCGGCGGCTCTGTCGGCGCGGGCGGGATCTCGCGGCGCGCCGCTGGCTCCCCCGCGGCCCGCATGAACGCGTCGAAGAAGCCAGCCGGTTCGGTCGCGAGCAGGAAGCGGGCCTCCTCGGACGCGACGGTGAACGTATGCGGGATGTCCCGCGGCCCGTAGACGAACGAACCGGCGGGAGCGTTGATGACCTGACCGCCGACCCAGAACGTCAGCTCGCCTTCGGTGACGTACCACCACTCGTCATCGCGGTGGTGGACATGGAGCGGCGTGCCGCGGCCGCGGGGGGCCAGGAAGTCGATCACCGCGACGCGTCCGGCGGTGGATTCGCTCGAGGCTTTGATCGTGGCGAGCGCGCCGAGGAACCACAGCGCCTCCCCTTCACCGGCTCCCAGCGCGATCGGTGCTACCGCGGCTGCCTCGTTCATCGAACCGTGCCCCCCGCTGTCGTCTCGGTCGTGATGCTCGTCATCGCGTCCCTCCTTCAGGCCGGGCGGTTGTCGTGGGGAGCTTACGCTCGTCACGCACGCTTGCTCGATCCCGCGACCCGAGCCACTAAGACGACGCTCGGGATCAAGAACGAGATCAAAGGGTCGGAAGCAAGCGACGACAGCGCCTGCCCCGTGGAGGTGGACACTGTCGTCTTTCCACCAATCTGCGACGAGGCGCACGACGCCTGGAGGCCGGGTGCGCCGTCCAACCTCTGGCACGCTCGGACGTTGCGGTCGGCCCGACGGAAAGATCGTCTCGTCCGGTTACTGCTCCTAGGAGAACGCCGATCCGGCGCTACCCGGACCTCGTCTGCCACCGGGCGCTTTTGCGGGAGCTCGGCGCTTCGGACGGGCCCTTGCCGGACGACCTCGACGGCCTCGCGGAGCACGCGTCGGTGCGCGAGCGCACGGCGTCGCAGCTCGAGTACCGGGCCGACGAGATCTGCCTCGCCTGGCTGCTCGAGCGGCGGCTGTTCGAGCTGGGCTGGGAGACAGCGTTCGAGGGCGAGATCACCGGCCTGATCCCGTCGGGCCTGTTCCTGCGCTTCGGCGACGTCTTCGAGGGCTTCCTCCCGGCGCGGCGGCTGCCGGGCGACTACTTCGAGCTGAATCCGCTCGGCACGGCGCTCGTCGGCCGGCGGGGCGGGCGCTCACACCGGCTGGGAGACACGCTCGAGGTGCGGATCGAGGAGATCCGCCGCAACGAAGGCAAAATCGAGCTCGCGCCCGCCACGCGTCATTAGGTTCACGCGCGCGCGTCCCCGCCCGGGTGGCGAGTTTGGTCCACCCGCCGCCCGCGACGAGCGTAACCCCAAAACCCGCACGCGTGGGAAACGAAACTGTGACGAAACCGTCCCAACCTACAATCGGCGCATGGCCGGAACCGGGAACGTCAAGCCGATCGCGGAGAACCGCCGCGCACGGCACGAGTATCACTTCCTCGAGCGCGTCGAGGCGGGCCTCGTGCTGGCCGGGAGCGAGGTCAAGTCGCTCCGCCAGGGCCAAGCGACCCTGCAGCGGGCCTACGCCGACGCCCGCGACGGCGAGCTCTGGCTCGTCGGCCTGCACATCCCCGCGTACAAGCAGGCCTCGACCGAGCCCCCCGACCCGGACCGCGACCGCAAGCTGCTCCTCCACCGCCGCGAGATCGACCGCCTGTCGGCGAGGGCGGCGGAGCGGGGCCTGACGATCGTCCCGACCCGCCTCTACTTCAAGGACGGCCGCGCGAAGGTCGAGCTCGCGCTCGCCCGCGGCAAGGAGCTCCGCGACAAGCGGCGCGACATCGCCGAGCGCGAGACGAAGCGCCGCCTGGAGCGCGAGCTCAAGTCCCGCCGCTAACCGCGAGCGGCCCGCGCAGGTAGATCCGCCCGACCGCCGGCCGGTACCCGAACTGCTCGTTCAACCGCCTGATCGGCGCGTTCCGCTCGTCGTTCCGCGTCCGCAGCTCCTCGTAGCCGTTCGCCTGCGCCCACGCGATCTGCGTCGCCTTCAGCGCCCGCGCGACGCCGCGGCCGCGCCACGCTCGCTTCACGCCGGTCAGGTCGTGATGCGCCGTACGCGGCTGCGCCCCTGTCAACGAAAACTTGGCGTACCCGACCACCTCGCCGCCGGCCACCGCGACGAAGGTCGCCTCCGGCAGGTCGCCCGATCCCTGCATGTCGTGCACGAGCCAATCCTCGAACGGCTCGACCTGATCGTGCTCTCCGCCCGGGATGTCCGGAGACGCCTCGAGCGCGACCTCGTACATCCCACGTGCGAGCTCCGGCCGCTCGGCCCACGTCACGATCTCGACGCCCAGCGGCGGCTCGACCGCCGGCGGATCGATCGTCATCAGGTCGAGCGCGACGCCCTTCTCGCGCCGGTCCTCGACGAAGCCGCGCCGCTGCGCGAAGGCGAGGCTGCCGGGGTCGTCGTCGGCCACGACCGCCTCGATCGTGTCCAGCCCGCGCTCGATCGACCACTCTGAGATCGCGTCGTAGAACGCAGAGCCGACCCCGCGGTGCCGCTTCGACGGCACCACGGTCACGAGCGCCATCACGAGCTCGGGTCGGTGAGGCGTGATCGCGGCAAACCCCGAGCCGGCCAGCTCCCCGTCCGCTCGGGCGAGCAGGTCGGCGTAGTCGATCAGGCTCGCTTCGAACGAGCGCACCTCGTCGAGCGTGACCGCCTCGTGCGGCCAGACGGCGTTGTAGGCCTCCAGCGAGAGGAGCTTCTCCTCCTCGTCCGAGCAGCGCGCGATCTCGAGCATGCCCGTGACCATAGTGACAACACCCCGTGCTTCTGAGGGTTGTGGGCAGACCCTCGGCGACGCTACGCTCTCTGCGCCGCCACGTGTCTTCGCTTCGCTATCTCCGATCCCGCGCGGGGCTCGCCGCAGCAGGCGTCCTCGTCCTCGTGGCTGCGGGCGCCGTCCTCTTCGTACTGCTCACCGACGAGTCGGCGCGCATAGCGGCCGCCGCCGCGGTCTGGGCTGCGACGGCGCTGCTGCTCGTCCCACTCGTGATGCGGGCCCGGGCGAAGGAGCTCACGACGCGGCAGGAGCTCGGCCGGGCCGAGGCGCGCCACAGCGCCCTGCTCGAAGGCCTTCCGCTCGTGACGTGGCACACGGCGCCGGGGGACCGCGAGTCCACGCTCTACATCAGCCCCGCGATCGAAGACCTGACCGGCTACTCGGCCGCCGAGTGGTCCGAGCAGCCGGGCCTCTTCACCAAGCTGTTGCATCCGCAGGACCGCGAGCGCGTGCTGGCGGAGCTCGAAGCTGCGGAAGAGGGGTCCCCCGTCCACCTCGAGTACCGCCTCCTCGCCCGAGACGGTCGCGCCGTGCCGATCCGCGAAGAGACGACGACCGTCCGCGATCCGGACGGCGAGCCGGTCTACACACAGACGTTCCTCCGCGACATCGCGGAGCTGCGGCGCTCCGAGGAGGAGCGCGAGCGCATCCAGGCCGCGGAGCGCGCGGCGTCGGGTGAGGTGGCCGAGCGCCAGTCGCGCTTGGATCTCGGCCGCCGGGCGGGTCAGGAGCTCGGCTCGACGCTCGACCAGGAGGCCGCGCTCGCGCGAGTCGCGGAGCTCGTCGTGCGCGAGTTCGCGGACTGGTGTGTCATCGACGTGATCGACGACGCGAACGAGCTCAAGCGCGTGGCCGTCGCCCGCGCGGAGCCCACCAGCCGCAACGGCAAGCAGGGCCCGACGGACGTGCCCGGAAGCGGTGTCCGGGCGGTCGCGCTCGGCGGCAAGCCGCGGCTCCTGCCGGGACCAAACGGCGAGCCCGCCGGGGAGCCGGTGCGCTTCCTCGACGGCGTCGACGCAGGCTCGGTCGTCTCCGTGCCGCTGCGGGCGAGGAAGCAGCCGCTCGGCGCCCTCACGGTGGCCCGCGCGAGTCAGACCGCGCTCTACCGCGCCGACGACCTCGCGCTGGTCGAGGATCTAAGCGCACGGATCGCGCTGGCGCTCGACCGGGCGCGGCTCTACCGCGAGGTCGAGGAGCGCGCCGACGCGGCGAGGGTGCTCGAGCACGTCGGCGACGGGATCCTGCTCATCGACCGTAACGGCACGATCCGCCTCTGGAATCCCGCCGCCGAGGCGATCACCGCGATCGATGCTAGGAGCGTCGTCGGCCGGCCGGCGGCCAAGGCGATCCCCGGCTGGCAGAACGCGGCCGAATCGGTGCCGGTGCTCGGCTCGCCGGACCCCGGCCACAAGGAGGTCGTGATCCCGATCGACACCGGCCAGGGCGAGCGCTGGATCTCGATCTCGGGCGTCCGCTTCTTCGGCGGCACGGTCTACGCCTTCCGCGACCTGACCGACGTGCGCCAGCTCGAGGAGATCAAGGCGGACTTCATCGCCACGGCGTCCCATGAGCTGCGCACGCCGCTGGCGGCCGTCTACGGCGCCGCGCAGACGCTGCTGCGCCACGACTTCGCGCTCGACGAGACGGGCCGCGAGCGCTTCGTCTCGCTGATCGCCGACGAGTCCGAGCGCCTGGGCCGGATCGTGAACGAGATCCTGCTCGCCAACCAGCTCGACGCCGGGCGCCTCGACCTCGAGGTCGAGCCGTTCGATCCGGCCGAGCTCGTCGAGCGGGTCGTCGAGGCCACGCGCGCCTACGCGCCGCCGTTGGTCACGCTCGAGTCCAGCGCGCCGCCGGGTCTTCCGCGCGTCTCGGCCGACCTCGACAAGGCCCGCCAGGTGCTCGTCAACCTGGTCGAGAACGCGATCAAGTACTCGCCCGACGGCGGCCACGTCGAGGTCGAGGCGACGGAGAACGACGGAGCCGTGCGCTTCGCCGTGCGCGACGAGGGCCTCGGGATCTCGCCGGAGGACCGCGACCGGATCTTCGAGAAGTTCTACCGCGCCGACCCGCAGATGGTGCGCGGCGTCGGAGGGACCGGCCTCGGGCTCTACATCTGCAAGGAGCTCGTCAGCCGCATGGGCGGCCGGATCTGGGTCGAGCCGAACGACAACAAGGGCTCGACGTTCTTCTTCGAGCTCCAGACGGCCGAGGTTCTCGCCCACGGGCAGCCCCAACCAGGGCGGCTACAATTTAGGAACTGACATACGGGGGCGACCTGGTTTCGACGTGGTCGGTTCTCCGGCAGAGCTGCAAGCCGAGGTCCCCGGTCGGCCTCGTAAAACAACCGGGACACAACGTAAGTGCGAAGAACGATCACGCACTCGCTCTCGCTGCCTAACCAGTAGCGAAGCGCGTCGCTCCGAGCTCGGCCCGTGGCTCGGGTCAGCGGCGTCAGAAACGGGCTCGGCGCCGAGGGAGAGCCAATCGCCCGAAGCGCGACACCAAAGGATGGCTAGCCCGGCGGTTGGTCGGCTGCCAACCGGCCGGCGGGCGAAATTGAACGGCAGCCTAAGCTTGTAGAGGCTCTGCGCGGGGCGTCCGCGGACGCGGGTTCGATTCCCGCCGCCTCCACTTTTGGCTCAACCAGGCCACTCTCAGGGCCGCTCAATTGCAATCGTTCCCTCGGGCGGCTCGTCGGCGTCCGTCTCGAAGTCTTCGACGATCTCAAAGCTTCGGCGTCCCTTGTCCTTCAGAAACGTCGCAGCGTCGGCATACGAGACAATGAATTCGTCGCCGTCGTGATAGTCGAAACCGGGTCCATGAAGGCCCGTTCCGGGCCGCACGCGAAGTCTGATCCAGCGCGCCACTAGCCTTCTTCCCGCTGTTGTGACCGGCGAGCCGCGAGAGCCTCCATCGCGCGCTCGAGGTCGCGCTGATCCTGGTGGCCGTAGATCCCCAGGGTCGTCGAGAGGTCGCTGTGGCCGAGCGCCTGCGAGGCCGCCTCGACGCCGGCAACGCGGCGCATCTCGGTGGCGAACGTGTGCCGGGCGCGGTGCATGTTGAGGCCGGATCTCACGCCGTGGCCGACGAGGCCTGCCTGCTCGAGCATCCGGTACCACCACCGGTGAACGGTGTTGGAAGCGCAGGGCTTCTTGGGGTCGGCCCAGTAGACGCGCCGGTCCGGCGTCCGCTTCTCGGGGTAGAGGAGGTAATCGTCGGGCTCGGGCCGCCGGCCGACGAACTCGAGTGGCTCGCCGAGGTAGTTCCGGAGTGCCATGACGATCCGGCCGCGCAGCGGAATGACGCGCTCCTTCTGACCTTTGCCGAAGACGGTGAGCTGCCGTCGAGCGAGATCGAAATCGCGTATCCGGATGCCGGCGAGCTCAGCACGCCGAATGCCGCAGTCGAGTAGGACGAGAAGGGCGACGCGATCGCGCGAGGTTCGTGCGCAGCCGAGGAGCAGCTCGTCGACGTGCGCGGGGAGGAGGGGCGCCGTCTTCCGCGGCGCGCGCGGCCGCCTGATCTTGGAAGCGGGGGAGAAGGGGACGTGGCCTTCCTCCTCGGCCCACACCCAGAACGCTCGGATCACGGACGTGACCTTGGCGCGTGTGCGCGCCTGCCTCATCGCCCAGGTGTCGATCACCTCGCGCAGATCCTCGGTCGAGACCTCGAGCGGCTCCCGATCGGCGAGCAGAAGGCTCATGCGTGCCAGGACGGCCTCGTAGTCGCGAATCGTCGAGTCGGTCGCGCCGTACTCGTTGCGGAACCAGCGGAGGTAGCGGCCTACGAGCTGACCGAGCGGCGTCTTGCGATACGACTTGTCCTTCACGGCCTCCCGGATGATCCGGGCGGCCTCGCCGAGCGTCAAGCGCGCGTGCCCGCCATTCGACCGACGCGACGTGTCACTCGGGACGAGCGGGTCGGCCCGGGCATGCTCGGGCGCGCCGACCGCTTCGTCGAAGAGCTCGAGCTGGCGACCCGGATCGAACTCGGTCCGCGCTTCCTTGGCTCGGATTGCCACTCTCGCAGGCTGCCGGACCGACCTCGCCAATCACTCGCCAGAAACTCGCCACGCGCCGCGACCTCGAGCAGCTCGGAGTGCCTGGCGCGTGATCGCACTCGAGCGCGACTCTCCGCCGTGGCCGCTGCACCGACGCCAGCGCCGGCTGGTATGTCCCGGAGGCGGATGACATGAGTGGCGCCCCCTCCTCCGAAGCCCGCAGATCGCCTCTCAACGCGTCGATTCGGCGGCCGCCGACACTGATCGGCCCGAGAATCGCCGATCCACCCCGACCGCGTAGCGCGGGCCGCTGCCTCGCCGCAGCGCGGAGGGCCTCTCAGGCGCTCAGAAGCCGTCGCCGACCGCCATCCGCAAGCGGACAAGCGACCTCGATAGGCAGGCGAGACACAGATGCATCATCGATGCGAGTGCGTTCCTGAACGACGTAGATTCGGTGGGAACGATCTGTATGCCTTTCATGCCGCTCAAGGCTGTCGGATGCCGGAGCACTCCAAGAGTGCATCTGTGTCTCGCGTGCTATCTCGTGTCCGGCCTTGCGGTGGAGGCCGTGTTTGCCGATTTACAAGGAGTGGACAAAGTCCACATACTCGACAAAGGCGACATCTAGCGCTATAGTCGGAGGACGATGGCGACTCGAGAGCTTATGAACGTTCGCGATACCGCCCGCGCGCTAGGCGTGCACGAGAACACGGTCCGCAACTGGGAGGCCCGGGGCCTGCTGCGAGCGGCTCACCTTCCCGGCAGCGGCTTTCGGCGCTTCGCAGTCGAGGACGTGGAGCGTCTGCGCGCCGAGATGTTCGAGCAGCTCGCCCCGGCGACCGAGGGTCCCGTCGTGAACCCGGGCCGCAAGCGCAGCGGCCGGCTCGTCTTCGGCGACGCGACCGAGTAAGGCGGACTGGAACCGGCCGGGCGCGCCGATAGCCTGGCCCGGCGATGGCCCCGAGACCTGAACGTCCTCCCGACGCCGACTACTACGAACGCGATCGCGTTGAACCCTTCAGTCAGGGTGATCTCTTCCGCGACGTCCCGCTCGCGTATCCGTCGCCGGCTGAAGAGCTCGTGGTCGACGCGGAGGAGGGTGGACGAAGCCGGCGCTTCGTGAGCGGCCCACTCGCGTTCGGCCCGGCGATGCTCATCACGCCGAGCTGTTCGATGGGCGCTCCGGGCACGGAGGGCTACGGTCACCCTGTCCGGACGCTCGTGCCGGTGCTTCCGCTCGCGGAGCTTGTAGACCGCGGCGTCGTTAAGGAAACGGCGCTCAATGACCTCCGGCGGTTCGACCACCTGATCAACTACATGTACCTGCCGCCGCTCGAGGTCGAGGAGCTGGAGTTCTCGATCCCCGAGAGCGTCGCCCTCCTATACATGCCGGTCACGCTCCATCAGGCGTTCCTCGAGGGCAATCGCGGCTCGCAGCTCGCGTACCGCGGCGCGCAGCAGCTGCAACGCAAGCTCGTCTGGTTCTACTCAGGCTGGCTCGAAGACGACCTAGACGTCTTCGACCCGCCGATGGATTGACCGCTCCTTACACTGGACCGATGCGAGTGCGCCGCTTGTTCAGTCGCCGAGTGGGAGACGACCAACTCGCAGAGCTGCTTTCCGCCACATCAGTCGCACGGGCGGAGGTCGACCGGTTCGAGGAACGTCTCTTCGTTACGAGCGGGTGGGTAGGCGCGTGGGGCGCCGCGGTCCCGGAAGGTGCGGGGGCAGGCGTGATCGGAGCTCTCGTCAAGCAGGGCCTGGATGTCGCGAGGCGGAACCCGTCGCCGGTCTTGATGGATGCAGAAGGCCTTCGACGCGAGCCCGAGCGCGAAAAAGGATGGGAGCGATTCTGTCGTGAGGTAGTCGGCGTTCCGGTGGAGCAGTATCAGCCCGAGATCCGGATCGACGTGCTCGACTTGAACGATGGCGATCTGCGAGTTCGGCCGCTCGTCCGTGGTGCGAGACCCGACGAGGAAGCGGGCCTGACGCTTTCGGCGGACGCCGACGCAACGGCCGTCGGTGAAGCTGTAAGCCGTCTCCTCGCCGCGACGCCGCCAGAGTGGCCGACATTGCGGCACGCAACCCTCGCGTCCGAAGCGAATGGGCGCCTTGTGCTCTACCCGCACCACGGTGTGTACCTGGCTGGGCCCGTGCGCGTTGTAGCCCCCGATGTCGACGCAGCCACGCTCGGCGTCGCGATACGCGCCGCGCTTGATGAGAGTCGGCAAGCGGAGGGATCGCCGGGAGCATTCGATCGCGCGCTCCAAGCGGCCGGCCTTGAGGAGCGAGATCTCGCCGGTGGCGCGCAGACGGGCATCCGGGAAACGACGCGAGGCGCGATCGTGATCGATGCGTGGAGGCCGACTGGCGGAGGGTGGGAACCAGCCGATCTTCCTGAGAGCGTCATCGAGGCCGGCGACCTGGAAGCCGCCGCCAACATGGCTCGGACGCTTCTCGATCAGATCCCGACCGGTCACCGCAAACCCGGCGTGAAGACAGGGACGCCGTTCGGCTACAAGACGGCGTGGCTCTCCGCCCGCACTGAGCACTCGGCCGGCGTTGTCGATGCGCTGCGGCTAACAAACACGCGTCAGCTGGCGTGGGACGTCGGGATCGAGGCGTCCTACGACGCCGGCGTCTTCGTCGCGCCTGCCACGCTCGGCTGGGTTCTCGCCGTCGGGGTCGGCTTGTTCGAGCGTCAGCCCGACGTCGCCGCGCTCAGCAGCCTTCTGGGCGCCGAGGTTCAGTTCTTCGCCACGCATCGGGTGGTCGAAAGACACTCCTGGGAGCTGGCGCGAGCAGGCAGGCTGATAAGGCGAGTCTCCTATGTCGGCGAGTCTGGGACCTTCGAGGAGACGGGCGAGCCTACGGAAGTGGAGAGAACGCTTGGACTGGTTGGACTGACCGAGGAGAAGGCCGGCGATCTCATCTCGGAAGAGACGGTCATGCAGGTGGCGGGGGACTGGAGCTTGGATCCTCAGGAGCTTGCGACGATCCCGACCTCAGATCCCACCGGTCTCCACGGACAGCTGCCTTCCGCCTGAGCCGGCGCGTCGCGGTCCGGCATAAGTGCGACGGGAACCTTTCGCGGGTTCGATTCCCGCCGCCTCCATCGCACTCCCGATCTAAGTCCGGTGCGGCTGGCGCCGGAGCGGCATGACTTCGATCGGATCCTCTTTAGGCCCCGCTCTCGAGCCGGTCCTTCAGCTTCTGCATGTTCTTGGGCATTTCCGCCTGTGCTTGCGGACGGACGAAGAGCGGCAAGAGGAGCTTGCCGATTCCGTGACCCTCGAAATCGAGCCCCACTGTCACTCGCGAACGCTCGCCGTCTCCGAGCGGCTCGATGGTGCCTCGGACATTCCCTCGAACGGGTCCGTCGATACCGCGAAGGCTCCAGCTCGTCGGAGGGTTCATCTCGGTCACTTCGTTCGTCATGGTCCTCTCCGTGCGGCCCACCCGCCGAGTCACCACGACCCGCGAGCCCACGGTGAGAGGCGTGTCCCCGCGCGCGGACACGGCACTTTCCTGCCAGTCGGGGACATGCGACGGATTGGTGAGATAGGCGAAGACGTCCTCGGGACGCCGGGATATCTCGACGCTATTCACAATCGGCGCCATCAAAGGCCTCCTTCGTTCCGAGTTCCCATCGGATCATTCCAGATCACTCCTCTAACACGTCTTCAGAGCTCTCCCTCCGGGATGACGCCGCGGTTGATGCTTGCCACCTGATCCGTCGTGAACGGCGGCTCGGAGAGCTGCTCGCTTAGATGGAAGACCCGGAACAGGTGCGCGATGTAGTGCATCCGCTGGTGGAGGTCCCCCCAGTCGCGCGCGCCGCAGTCGTCGGGGGCGGGAGGAATCGGCTCGAAGCGGGCCAAGAGCTCCTTCAGCTCCGGGTCCGTCGGGTCGACGAGCTCCTTCGGGAACATGTCCGTCAGGTTGTGGCCGAGCGCCAAGACTCGGCTCGGGAGGGCTAGGACCATCACCGAATCGGTGATCGCCTCGCGCGCAAGCCTGCTCGAGGCTCGCTGGAGCGCTCGCGCATGCACGCCGATCACGGCGGCGGCCGGGCGCCGGAAGACCCGCCACCAGCCCGGCGCGGAAGGAAAGACCGCTTCGAGCGTCCGCCGCCCCAGGTCCTCCTGCGTCTCGAACGCGGCATCGAGCGCCTCGAGAATCTGCGGCTGCAGGCGCGTCTGCTCGTGGAGGCCGATCTCCAGGTTCGCGAGGACGGCGAGCTCGGCGCGCCGCCTGGCGTCGCGTTCGGACCGCAGCTGGTCGTAGTGCCTGAACGCCTGGCTCAGCAAGCGTTGGCCTTCGGGCGGGTCGCCGGGCCTCAGCTCCAGGCGGACGTCGTTGAGATACCGGGCGAACTGCAGCCCGATCTCCTCGAAGACCTTCAGGTTCCCGCGCGCGACGGCGTCGCTCGCCCGCTTGAACGCGTCGAACGGCGTGTGGAGCTCGGCCGTGAGGCGCCCGAGTCGCGTCTCGCGCTGGAAAAGGCCGCGGCGCAACAGCCGGCGCCACAGTGTGGCGACCGGATGCAGCACCCAGCGGCTCTTCCCGACCCTGCGCTGGAGGTTCTCGAGCAGATCCTCGCCGCGGATCGTTCCGCCCGCCTGCCGCGAGGCCCACGTCGCGTACGTGCACCAATTCGCGCCCTCGCCGCCTCGTGCCACGAAAGCCACGGCGAGACGCGAATAGCAGTAGGTGATCTCGAGGTTGCGGATGATCGGGTTCGTGATCCCGACGATCCGCTCGACGTCGTCCACGCCCGGCGCTCTGCTCACCGTCATAGGGTTTCACGACTCGGTTAGCGTGCGGAACGTGGAGCAGCGCCTCACCCTTGTGACGCTCGGGGTCTCCGACTACGCCCGGGCGTGCGCGTTCTACGAAGCCCTCGGCTGGTCTGTCGCGATGGACGTCGAGGAGACCGCGTTCTTCCAGGCCAACGGCGTGATTCTCGTGCTCTGGGGGCGGGACAAGCTTTCCGAGGACATGGGAATCCCCGACCGCGGCGAGTGCTGGGGCGGCGTCGCGCTCGCACACAACGTCCGCTCGCCGGAGGACGTCCACGAGATCATCGAGCTAGCCCGGCGGAACGGAGCCGAGATCTCGCGCGAGCCGGCAGAGACGTTCTACGGAGGGTACGCAGGCGTGTTCCGCGACCTCGGCGGCCATGTCTGGGAGATTGCCCACAACCCCGGCTTCGGCCTGGACGACGACGGCAACGTCATCCTTCCGGCGCGCTAGGCCCAGGGCAGGTCGTTCCAGTACTCCGGCCGTTCGTGCTGCGGGCGGTCGAACCGGGCATACGCCTCTCGGGGCTCGGGCGTATCCGCCTCGGCACTCGCGCCGTGGCGCTCCGCGAGCTCGGAGCGCGGGTAGAACAACCGCTCGGGATCGGGGCGCGCGCCGACCGCGAGCACGATCGAGAGCCCGTCGCCCGCGCCGACGATCACGTGCTGAGTTCCTGCGGGCGAGTGGACGAAGTCCCACGCCTTGAGCGGCCGCTCCTCGCCGTTCACGAGTAACACGCACTCGCCGGCGAGGACGAGGAAGTTCTCCTGTGCATCCTCCTCGTGGTAGAGGCACATGGGCTGGCCGGGCTGCATCACGTTGACGTTGATCCCGAGCTCCGAAAACGGCGCGCCCTCGCGGCTCTCGAACACGCAGCCGGAACCGAAAGCATCGTGTCTCGCCCACGCGGTGTCGCGGACGTTGACGACGAACCAGCCCTCGCCTGCCGGCTCGAGGCCGGCCGGCGTCTCCTGCAGCGCAGCTTCCTCCGTCATGGGATCGATACCTTCGCCGTGTAGAGGTCGAGCTGGTGGAGCGTCCCGTTCGGGTTGTCGCCGGTGCTGTTCGAGTTGTCCGACCAGGCCGGCCAGAACGTGCCTGCGACGAAGGCGGCGTGCGTGTAGTCGCCGGTGTCGAAGAAGCTGTCGGCGTCGACCGCGTTCGAGGTGCCCCGGCTGACCCGGAAGTTCGGGGCGAAGCTCGTTCCGCCGTTCGTTGAGTAGGTGGCCCAGATCTGGAAGTCGTCGTTCGGGACGCCGTTCGTGTCTCCGCTGCCGCCGGTCCCGAGGTCGTTCCGGGTGTCGTACCAGGACACGGCCACCGCGCCGCTCGTCTGATCCAGAGCGATCGCCGGGTTGTACTGGCTGTTGACCGTGCTGTCGTCGTTCAACCTGACCGCCGGTGACCACGTCGATCCGTTGTCGTCGGAGTGCTGGAACATGATGTCCGTGTTGTCGCTCTCATTCGGCGTCTCCTGGGTCCAGATCAGGTACACCCGACCGTTGTGCGCGCCGCCGCTCCGGTCCCAGGCGAGGTTCGCCTCGGCGTCGATCGAGCGGTTCGGCTGAGCGGGGATGTAGTCGAAACCGCCGACGTAGCTGTGGGCGATGAATACCGGGTTGTTGAACCCGGCCGGCCCGAGGCCGTCGGGATCGACCGCCGTGTAGATGTTGGAGCCGACCTGGCCGCCTTGCTTGTCCTGGTAGGTCACCATCACCTGGCCGTTCGGCCCGACCGCCGTGTCGCCGTAGCCGCCACGCCCGTTCGACGTGGGAACGCTCTCGGGCGCGCTGAAGCTCCCGAACTGGCCTAGCCCGGTGACGGGGGCCCCGAATGCCTTCTCCCGCGTTCCGGGATAGTCCGTGAAGCTGACCCAGACGCTGTTCGGCCCGACCGAAATCGAAGGCTGGTCACCGTTGGCGGTGATCTCGGCGACCTTCGTGAACGTCCTGCCGCCGTTGGTCGAGAGTGCGACCGGGACGTTGGTGTTGGTGTTGAGCAGATAGACCATCCAGAGGTTCCCGAACCGGTCCCAGGCCAGCTGCTGGTCGCAGCAGATCTCTCCGATCGCATCGCCTGCGTTGCCGATCACGCTCCTCGCCCACGTGCGGCCGCCGTTGAAGGAGACGCCGACCGCAAGGCCGGCCGGGACGTCCGGCAGCGTCGACATCGCCACGACGTTCGACGGGTTGGTGGGGTTGGCCGCGATCGCGTGCTCTGCCTCGTTCCCGGGCATGGCGGTCACGTCGAAGTTCGGAATCGGTGGCGCGGCTCCCGCCAACGTTGCGGTCGCCAACGCTCCAACGAACGCAAGAACGATCACCGAGGAAATCCGGGCGCGCATGTCTCTCCCCTCTCTCGTGTACCCCGCGACGGGCGCAACTATATGTCGAGAACCACCGGCCGGCTCCGTTCTAGCTGCGACAGTGCCAACCGAGAGAGAGGAGCGACATGGCCAAGTACCTACTCGGAGTGAACTTCCAGTCCGGTGTCGTCGACACCCCCATGGAGGAGTGGAAGCCTGAGGAGATCGACGCGCACCTCGACTACTACAGGGCGCTGAACGAGGAGCTCACGGCCAGCGGCGAGCTCGTCCAGACGGAGATTCTCACTGGACCCGACCTCGCCAAGATCGTGACCTCCGACGGCACCGCGTCCGTCATAACCGATGGCCCCTTCCAGGAGTTCAAGGAGTGGCTCGCCGGCTACCAGATCGTCGACGTCGAGTCAGAGGAGCGGGCGCTCGAGATTGCGGGGAAGATCTCGGCCGTGCCGGGGCCGGACGGCGTCCCGACGCAGCAGCCGATCCAGGTGCGGCAGGTCATGGAGAGGAGGCCCTCCGGCGCCGCCGAGATGGAGGAGTACCTGCAGACCGCAAGCGGCAGCGAGCGCTGAACACGGCGTCGCACGTCGAGGGCCTGCTGCGCGAGCTGGCGCCGCAGGTCCTCGGCGCGCTCGTCCGGAGGTTCGGCGACTTCGATGCCGCCGAGGACGCCGTCCAGGAAGCGCTGCTCGCGGCAGCGGTGCGCTGGGCGCGAGACGGCGTTCCGGAAAAGCCGCGCGGCTGGCTGATCCAGACGGCCGAGCGGCGGCTGATCGACCAGCTGCGAAGTGAGCGGTCCCGCAGGCAGCGTGAGACGAACGCGTCGCTGGAGCCATCCTGGCCGCAAGTCTCCGACCAGGACGACACGCTGATCGTCCTCTTCATGTGCTGCCACCCGGCGCTGACCGACGCCTCCGCGATCGCCCTCACGCTTCGAGCGGTCGGAGGGCTGTCGACGCCCGAGATCGCGAGCGCGTTCCTGGTTGACGAGGCGACGATGGCCCAGCGCATCTCGAGGGCGAAGCAGCGCATCAAGTCCTCCGGCGAACCGTTCCGTTTGCCCACCCCCGAGGAGCGGCCCGCCCGGGTTCGCAACGTCCTGCACGTGCTCTACCTGATCTTCAACGAGGGCTACGCCGCCAGCGCCGGCAGTGAGCTGCAGCGCGCGGAGCTCTCGGACGAGGCGATCCGGCTGGCGAGGATGATGCAGAAGCTGCTCCCCGAGGATCCCGAGGTTGTGGGACTGCTCGCCCTGATGCTGCTGCTCGACGCACGGCGGCCCGCGAGAACCGACGGCGCAGGCGAGCTCGTCCCGCTGCCGGAGCAGGACCGCAGCCTCTGGGATCAGGCGCTCATCGCAGAGGGCCTTGCGTTGCTCGAGGGCGCGATGGCCAAGGGCGCGGTCGGCGAGTACCAGCTCCAGGCCGCGATCACAGCGGTTCACGACCGGGCTCCCCGCGCCGAGGACACCGACTGGCGCCAGATCCTCGGCCTCTACGAGTTGCTGGAACAGATGACCGGCAATCCCGTCGTCACGCTCAACCGAGCGGTGGCAGCCACGATGGCCGAAGGGCCCGGCGCGGGGCTGGCCTTGCTCGACGGCCTCGGGGAGCGGCTCGAGGGTCACTACCGCCTCGACGCAGTCCGCGCGCACCTCCTGGAGATGGCCGGCGAGCCGGAAGCGGCGATCGAGCACTATCGCGCCGCGGCGCGCCGGACGACGAGCCTTCCGGAACGGCGCTATCTCACGACGCGGGCCGCCCGCCTCAGAGAGCGGTAGCCTCCACGCCCGATGGCCAAGCCGCCGGTCGAGGAGATGTGGAGGCAGATGCTCACCGGCGACTACCCCCGGCTGCATCGCATGCGGCAGATCTGGGGTGCACTGCCCTCGCCGCCGCGCTGCAAGCTCTGCAACGCGCCGTTTCGGGGCGTCGGCGGTGCCCTGATGCGGGCTATCGCCTACGGCCCGTCGCCACTGAACCGGCGGCTCTGCAAGTGGTGCATACGCGCGGTCGGCAAGCATCCTGGCGGCGCTGAGATCGAGATCTCGGTGCTGTTTGCGGACGTCCGCGGCTCGACGGCAATCGCCGAAGGGATGCCGGCGGAAGAGTTCTCGCGCTTGCTTGCACGCTTCTACGGGGCGGCCGCGGAGGTCATCGATGAGTGCGACGGCATCGTGGACAAGTTCGTGGGCGACAGCGCGCTGGCGCTCTTCATCCCCGGATTCGCCGGCGACGACCATGCGGCCGATGCGATCGCAGCCGCGCGCGGTCTGGTCGAGCAGACCGGCGAGTGGCTTCCGGTCGGGGCCGGAGTTCACACCGGCATGTCTTTCGTGGGCAGCGTCGGCGAGGGCGACGCTCGAGACTTCACGGCGCTCGGAGACACCGTGAATGCAGCGGCGCGGCTCACAGGTCTCGCGGGAGCCGGTGAGATCCTGATCAGCGCGGAGGCGGCAACGGCCGGCGGCCTCGAGACGGCGGGGCTCGAACGGCGGACACTCGAGCTACGCGGGCGGGATCAGAGCCTCGACGCGTGGGTCGCGCGGTCGAATTCAGAGAATCGTAAGGACTAAGGAGGCAAGCATCCACATTGGCTGCTCGCGGCCAGCGCGTTAGAGTCTCACCCCACAGGCGTCTAGGAAGGGGAGGGTCGCATGGTCAGGCGCTGGATGGGCTCGACGCTCGTCATCCTCGCGTTCGCGTTGCTCGGAGGCGCTTCGACCGCCGCGCCGGGCGTTTCCGCTCCGCGCGCGTCCGTCACGGAGTTTCCGCTCCCGCACCCCGAGAGCCGGCCGTACTCGATCGTCACCGGTCCCGACGGGAACCTCTGGTTCACCGAGTCCGACCGCTCGGCGATCGGGCGGATCACGCCAGACGGCGTGATCACCGAGTTCGACACCACCACTCCTGACAGCCACCCCTACGGGATCACGGTCGGTTCGGACGGGAACCTCTGGTTCACCGAGCGCCTCGGCAACGCCATCGGGGTGATGACGCCGGAGGGCAACATGGTGACGGAGTACGCTCTCCCGACGCCGAATGCACAGCCTTGGGACATCACGGCCCTGCCGGACGGGTCCTTCTGGTTCACGGAGGAGAACGTCGACCAGGTCGGCCTGATCAGGACGGACGGCTTTCTGCAGGAGTTCCCGACCGGCGTAGGCGAGCTGCCGACGCACATCACCACCGGGCCGGACGGCAACATCTGGTTCACGGAGGAGCTCGGAAACCACATCGTCCGGCTCAATCCCGCGAACGGCTTCGACCAGACGGAATTCACGATCCCGACCGAGGGCGTGCTCCCCTGGGCCATCGCCCCTGGGCCTGACGGGAACCTCTGGTTCACGGAGCTCGCGGGTCACAGCGTTGGCAAGATCACTACGGACGGCTCGACGATCACCGAGTACCCCGTCGGGGTCGAGACCGGAGTCGCCGGCATCGCAGCCAGCCCCTCCGGAGACGCGATGTGGTTCACCGAGAACGACGCGAGCGCCGTCGGCTCGATTTCCCTGGACGGCCAGTTCGGCGAGACTTTCTTTACCGGTCCGTACCCGTTCGGGATCACGACTGGACCTGACGGGAACATGTGGTTCTGCGACGGGTTCGGCAACGCCATCGGTCGCATCAACCTGGGCGGGCCCCCGCCTCCACCGCCTCCACCGCCACCTCCGCCGCCACCTCCACCTCCACCTCCACCTCCACCTCCACCTCCACCTCCACCTCCACCTC
>WNGF01000897.1_pt1 | contig 48364 bp, 52 predicted proteins | sample 5400641 | NCBI WGS metagenome assembly WNGF01 (sample SAMN13153371, study PRJNA577476) | soil metagenome | isolation source: 80 cm soil or saprolite under grassland replicate 2 | place: USA:California | collected 2016-06-15 | reverse complement strand
ATTTTTGAGGTTTTGAAGATGTTCTTTCGATAATTTTTCTAGCTTCCAGATCGAGTTTAACCGTTTCTCCATACCAACTTACGTTCCCTGAAAATTTGCTCTTTAAGCTCTTGTTCAGCTGACTGAACAACTCGGTGTGAGTGAGTTCCCTATCTTGCAAAGCTGACAGGATGGCTCGCTTGACCGGTTCGTATTTGTGCCGATCGATATTTCGCCCGCTTTTACCCAGTGGGTGCTTGGTAAGGATTTTATCTTCCGCCATGTGTCCTATTTGTTTGAATATTCGTGCGTTAGATTCGGATCGGTGAACTTCCACAAGCATGCGTTTTGAGCGCATGTCGTCAATTCAGCATTCGCTTAGGGTTGAATTGTAACTTGTTTAATGCAGACTTCCGAACATTGCCCAAGGGGGCGAGCCGCTCATGCCAACTTACGAGTATTCCTGTCAGAAGTGCGGCCAGAACTTTGAAGCGTTCCAATCAATGCGCGATGAGCCCTTCCGTGAGTGTCCGAAGGAGCTTTGCCGGTTGCCTAAGTGGGGACATGGGAAGGTCAAACGTCTGCTCGGCACGGGCGCGGGCCTGATTTTCAAGGGTTCTGGATTCTACACCACCGATTATCGCAGCGATTCGTACAAAGAGGCAGCGAAAAAGGAATCTCCCGCCGCGTCGCCTGGTGGAGAAAAGTCAGCTGCCCCGAAAGAACCGGCAAAAGCTGCTTCGCCTCCGCAGACCAAGACACCGGAAAAAGGATCAGCAAAAGAATCTAGCGGGTAATTTTGCTGTAATCCTTGACAAAGCGAAGGCGCATTATGGTAGAAGGTAGCGCGGGCGTTTCAGCGGCCGGCGTATGAATTCTTCGATTCGCATTTTTTTACTTCTCGTTGCCAGCTTGTGGTGTGCGGTTCTGCAAGCAAGCGCTCAGGTCAACGTCACTCAGGAGCACAACAATCTTTCCCGCGATGGGCTTTACATCGATGCAGGCTTCACGCCTTCTGCCGCTGCAAATCTAACGCGTGACCTTACCTTCGACGGCACGATCTCCGGCAACGTTTACGCTCAGCCGCTTTACATCGAGGGCGGTCCGAACGGGCCGATGATCATTGCCGTGACAGAATCGAATAACGTTTATGCCCTTAACGCCACTACCGGCGCCATGATCTGGCAGGTCAACGTCGGTACCCCGTTTCCGGGAGGCGTTCCATGCGGTAACATCACGCCCGTCGGGATCACCGGCACGCCCGTGGTCGATCTCGCCTCCCGATCACTTTTCTTCGATGCAATGATTAACGGCAATCCCAACAAGCATTTTATTTATTCCCTGAATGCGGATACCGGCACCACGAATCCGGGCTGGCCGGTGGATGTGAACGCCACGGCCACTTACAACGGCATGACCTTCGATTCGTTCGTGCAGGAAGAACGGGGTGCACTCGCTCTTGCGAACGGGATCGTGTACGTGTCCTACTCCGGATATCTCGGCGACTGCAACAATTATCATGGCTGGGTGGTCGGCGTCGATATCAACAACCCTACTAACGTCCATGCCTGGGCTACGACAGCCGTCGGCGGCGGAATTTGGGGACATGGCGGTGTTGCCAGTGATGGCACTAACATGTTTGTGGTCACAGGGAACACCTTTAATACGGGTGGCGTTTGGATGGGTGGCGAAGCAATCATTCGGTTGCAAGCCGGGCCGACCTGGACCGGTCAGCCTACCGATTATTGGGTGCCTACGAATTGGCTTTCGCTAGACCAAGCGGACCAGGACCTGGGCGGTGTCAGCGCGACAGTGATCGACGTGCCTGGAGCTACGCCTTCCCAGCTTGTGCTCGCCTTGGGCAAAGATCGCAACGCCTATTTGGTTAACCGTAACAACCTCGGTGGCATCGGCCCTCCACTGGCCCAGGCGAGTGTCTCGGGCACGACGAACCGAGGGACATCGGCGGTCACGTATCACACCAGCCAGGGAACATATTTTGCTTTTCATAACGACGGGAACGCAGTTTCGGCCTACAAAGTTACCGCGACAAATCCGCCAACGATCGTGAGCGCCTGGAGCGCAAGCCAGACCGGCCGCGGCTCGCCCTGGGTTACAACTACTGATGGAGCGAGCAATTTTATCGTCTGGGTAGCCGGTGTTGGAGGTGACCAGCGCTTACACGGCTACGATGGAGACACTGGCGCTGTTATTTATGCCGGCGGCGGGGCGAACGAACTGATGACCGGCACCCGCCAGTGGAATACCGGCATTGTCGCTCGCGGTCGGATTTACTTCGGTGCCGATAACAAGGTCTATGCCTTTAACCTGCCGACAGGAACGCCGACGCCTACACCTACTGCGACTGCGACCGCAACTGCAACAGCGACAGCTACAGCGACTGCAACTGCAACTGCCACGGCCACTCCGACTATAACTCCAACTTCTACTCCAACTCCAACTACGACTCCGCCGCCAACGCCGACACCGGGGCGGATCACGCTCAGTGCGCGCAGCTACAAGGTGCAGGGGCGGCAGACGGCGGACCTTTCTTGGAATGGAGCTACCTCGAACAACATCGACATTTATCGTAACGGCGTGTTGATTGCCATTGTGCCGAACATCTCCGGTTTCTACACCGATCACATCGGCGCCCGTGGCAAAGGCAGCTACACCTACAAGGTCTGCGAAGCGGTCACTCAAAACTGCTCTAATGAAGTCACGGTGAGATTTGGCGGTGGCGGGTAGAGCTGGCCCTGGGTGCCGGGTGATTGGTGATTTCTGACTGGCGATCAGTTGTAGCCGGGGTTGGCGAGCCCGGCCAGTAGTCGCCGAACCGTCCTTTGTGCATCGGGATTGCATTTCTATCACGCAGCGCCACAGGAATCTTTCTTGCCTCGCTGGCCGCAAACGGAATACAAAGTCGGACGCCGATGATCACAAATCGGAGCCGCACGCTTAATCTGTCGCGGTTGCGGTTCGTCCTTAGCGTTCTCTTTTTCGCTGCGGCTAGGGTCGTTGCGCTGGCAGGCATCGCTTCCTCGGGCAGCGCCCAACGTGGTCCGCTTGGCCGCGGAATAGGATCATGTCAGCCGGGTCTGGCCCTAAGCGAGACCTTCGAAGGTATGACACCGCCCATGCTGCCCCCTAATTGGTCAAGTTTTACGTAGGTGACGTCCAATTCGGGAGTGCCAGTGCCACCGGCCGATTCTCCGCCGAGTGCGGCGGTCGTCGATGATTCAGCCACGATTACTGACAAGCGACTTGACTCGCTAAGCATCTTTCTTGAGCCAAGGCCCCGAGCCGGCGCCGATAACGTTTCGGAATAACTTCAATTTCCAGGAGGGCTTTGACGGCGGTGTGCTGGAAGTCAGCTTTAATGACGGGCTAGCCTCCCAGGACATTGTGGCTGAAAGATCGGTTAGCAAAGGTCACTTATCGTGAGTCAGTGATTCGTGGTTGGTAACTCGCGAATTTAGTTCTGCAGGCAAGATGCCTGCTGCCCCACAGCCAGGATGGCTTTGCTACACATTTGCCCGCCTTTCAAAAGCACCAAAGATAACAGGCCGTGTGCCCGGGTTAACGCGATAGGTCCAATCACGTGTCTGACCGCCTGATGAATTCAGGTTGCGCAACAACGCGTCCACACCAGCGCGATTTGGCGACAATGTGCACACTGGATCCGTGTTTGCAGCATTTCCGGTGAGCAACGCGGCCTGACAACGGCAACCGCCAAAATCGATTTCCTTTTGCGGACAACTTCGGCACGGCTCCGGCATCCATTGCGTTCCGCGAAATCGATTGAAGCTTTCCGATTGGCTCCAAATCCAATCGAGCGCACGACCTCGAACGTTTTCAAAGCGCAAATCAGGAATGGCTGATGAGGCAGTCGGGCAGGGGAGCACGTCACCGATCGGGTTGACGGTGAGATAACGCTGTCCCCAGCCGTTGAGACACGGTTTGGGACGGGTTTCATAATAGTCCGGCAGTACATAAAAGATGTCGATCCTGCCGGCTAGTCGCGCCTTTGCTGCAGTAGCGACTTCTCGCGCGCGAACGACTTGTTGGCGTGTTGGGAGCAACGCCGGGCGATTAACAAAAGCCCATCCGTAAAACTGCACGTTTGCCAGCTCGATTCTTTCGGCTCTCAGCGTTTCCGCGAGATCAATCATTTGCGGCAGCCGATCGATATTGCGCCGGTGAATAACAAAATTGAGACTGAGCGGGATTCCTGCTGCGCGAATTTTCGCCGCGACGTCCAGCTTGCGCTGGTGCGCGCGCGCGCCGGCGATTTCGTCCGCCAGATCTGAGCTGTCCGATTGGAAACTTAACTGGATGGAATCGAGCCCCGCATCGCGCAACGCGCGCACGCGATCCTTATCCAAGCCCATGCCACTGGTGATGAGGTTCGTGTAGAGATTTGTCTCGCGGGCGGCGCGAATCAGATCGGCCAGATCGCGCCGGACAAGTGGTTCGCCGCCGGAGAAGCCGATTTGCAACACGCCAAGCGCGGCGGCTTCACGTATCACGCGCTTCCATTCGTCGGTGGTCAATTGATGATCGTTTCGGGCGCGCGTCGGATTGGAACAGTACGGGCAATGCAGCGGGCACCGATACGTGAGTTCGGCGAGCAATGCGTATGGACGCGAGGCAATCATGTGAATTCGATCAGCTTGCGTTGGTGAAGATCGGCCAGCGTTTGGCGCACATCCGCGGCCAACGGCGTTGGATCAATATCATATTCTTCGGCCAGCGCGTGCACGATCTCGTTCAACATTTGCCCGTCACAGCGTGAAAGAATTTCGTGCGCGGTTTCGTTCAATTCGACGATGCCCTCTGGGAAAAGCAAAACTCTTTTCCCAGTCACCGAATCGCTTTGCAATCGGACTCCTTTCGCAAGGCGCGGCCGTGCAGCATCAGCAATTGTCAGAGTTGCCATAGGCGTGATGAATGGCATCGAGCATCAACCAGAGCACATCGCATTTAAACTCGAGCGCCCGCACGGCCTCGCGCTGAAGCTCGGGCGTGTTGCAATACTCGAGCGTGATCGTGAGCGCCTCGTTCGAATCGCGCTGCGCTTGTGTGGTGCGGCGACGGAAGTAATCGAGGCCGTGGGGGTCGACCCACGGGTAAAATTTTTCGAATGCCGAGAGTCGTGCCGCCACCAGATCCGGCGCAAAAAGCTCGGTGAGTGATGATGCAATCGCAATTGGCCACGGCTGAGTACGCGCGAAATTTACGTACGCGTCCACAGCGAAGCGAACGCCAGGTTGCAACTGCCGGTCTTCCAAGAGTTCATTCCCCGACAACCCGCATGCTCCACCGAAGCGCAGCCAAGCTTCGATGCCGCCTTCGTTATCTGCGTTGCCGTCATGATCGAGAATGCGATGAATCCAGATTCGGCGCACGTCGCGCACCGGACAGTTGGAGAGAATTGCAGCGTCTTTGACCGGAATATTTCGCTGGTAATAGAAACGATTGGCGACCCAGCCGCGCAATGCCTCCGGCGCGAGCCGGCCTTCATTCATGGCGACGTGGAACGGATGTTTATCGTGGTAAGCCCGCGCACCGATCGCATGTAGCTTTTCCACGAAAGTTTGGCGGTCCCAAAGTCCCGTGGTCATAAGACGATTTCTAATCCATCACGCGCGATCTCGATTCCAGCCTGCTCTATCTCTGCACGTTCTCGAGTACCAGGCATCAGAATCGGGTTCGTGTTGTTTATATGTGTGTAAATCTTCCGACGCGCCGGCGATCGGCGCAACAAATCAAGAGTGCCATCGCTGATAGGCAGATGATTCATCTCACGCGCAGTACGCGCACCTGGCCGCACAAGACCGAGTTCGCCGTCACTCCAGAATGTGCCGTCAAATATAACGACATCGGATGAGCGAACTGCATCGCGCAATTCATCAGTCAGTTCGCCAACACTTGGCGCGAACAGCGCATTTGCTCCGGACGTCTCGTCTTGAAATTGAAAGGCAACGCTGCCGGGTAATTGGATCGCTCGAAAACCGATGTTGCCACTCAACGATTGAAACTCAGCGCTGATCTGTCGCCATTCGATTCCGCAGAACCGCGCCAAAACACCCTCAATCCACGCAAGCGCGTTTTGCGTTTCATTGGCGGCATAAACGACCAATGACCTTTCCTGTTGCCGCAAGAGCAACAAACCCAACCCATGATCGATGTCCGCATTTGTCAAAAGAACTCCCGCGACCGGATTGTTCCGCGGCGAGTCGCGGCCCGGCTGCAATTGCGGCATCCGTTCGATTTGTCGTGACAAATCAGGCGATGCGTTGATCAAGAACCAGCGCTGACCGGCTCCCGAGTCACCAGTGATAGCGATGCTGGATTGCGTCTGCGGGACAATTTCCCTCGCGCGCGCGGCGACGCAGTTCGCACAGGCACAGTTCCATTGCGGCAAGCCACCGCCGGCCGCGCTGCCGAGAATATGAATGCGAATCAACCGAAGTTACGCAGTATTAGGCCCGTTCGATCACACCGCGCCCGCGTAACATGTGCACTCAAAGAAAATGGGCACGGTTTTCAGCATCGGTTTGATCCAGCGTTTTTTGGTTCGTCTCATGAGTCCCGTAGCTGTCATAGGTCAAATGGGTCGTGCTGGTCAAATTATTTTTTGATGAAGCTGATGTCGCCGCTGCGTTCGACGCGAGCAAGCTTGATCTTGGAAAGTTCGTCGGTATGTGCGCTAAGACGCATGTCCTCGTCCAAATCGTGCACTGAGACGTGGTTGCGCCGCATCATACGGAAATCGCACTGGCCATCGCGCACGATGACATCAGGTTTGCCTTTGACCAAAATGCCGAAGCGGTGGGAATAAAATGCCAGATATGCAAACAGCCGATGCAGCACCACTAAGACCACGCCTCCGCCGAGCGTTGCAAAAAAAGCTGCTGAGCCGTTGATCGCGCGCGAAAGGACCGCGGCAAGGATTACGAGCAGGACGGCGTCAAACGGGGTCTTGCGCGAGAGTGAGCGTTTGTGTCCAAGCCGCACTGTGGTCAGTGTCACAACAAAGACGATGATCCCACGCAGAGAGATTTGAATAAACGTGAGATCCTTGGGTTCGACCCCCAAGCCAAGTAACGTTACAAAAGAATTCCAGAGTGCATTCATAGGTAAGATTGTATCGCCGCAGAAAACTTTGTCGCGTGCACGACTACTCGTAGCATCAACCAACCCACACTCATCGGGTGACGATCGATATCTGCTCTGCCACGCTTGCGCGAGAAACCGTCGCGTGGCATAAAACGACCGCTCGCAGGATTTGATCCGCCGAGCAACCGAACTTTATGCCAACGGCCCCACCTCCTTCTCGTGACGTCGCACTGGAAACGCGCGTCTTTTGGGAACGTTTCAAAAAACAAATCACTGCGGCGCTCGTTATCGTGCTGCTCGCCGTGATCGCGTTTACCGGTTATCGCTTTTATGCCGATCGGCGTGCCGCAGGCGCATCGGCTTTGCTAGCCAGCGCAAAAACTGCGCAAGAGTACCAACAGGTGATACTCCGTTACGCGAACACACCCGCGGCCGCCGACGCTTACCTTTTGCTCGCTGAAACTCAGAGGAATGAAAAGAAATTCGCGGAGGCGAACACAACGCTCCAAACCTTCATCGCCAAGTACCCACAGCACGAGCTTCTGAGCACAGCACGGATGGCAATGGCAGCTAATCTAGAGTCATTGGGAAAGACGGATGAAGCGTTGGCGATGTATCAGCAGATCGCATCAGCCTACCCTAATAGCTTTACCGCCCCGATGGCGTTGCTTTCACAGGTGCACATTCTGAAGGCGAAAGATCGAAACGACGACGCTCGCCGCATCTGCGAAACCGTCCTGACCCAATACCGAACGAGCTTCTGGGCCGGCGAGGCGATGCAGCAATTGCGTTTGCTGAAACCGAGTAGCTCACCGGCATCCGAGGCGGCACAGACCGCAACAGCCCCGCCGCTATTGGCGCGTCCTCCGGCGGCAGCGCCGCCTCCTGCTCCGCAAGCTCCGCCACCACCAAAGAAACCGTAGCAGTCGTTGTTCTGGCTTGGTGGGACATGGACTCCCACGCTTCGCCGATTAACGCTTCGAGAACTGAAAGCGCTTCCGCGCGCCGGGTTGTCCGGATTTTTTTCGTTCCTTCATGCGCGGATCGCGACGAAGCAGACCCTCCGCCTTCAGCGCGGCCCGCAAATTGGTATCGACTTGAAGCAGCGCTCGCGCAATAGCCAGTTGCGCCGCACCCGCCTGCCCGACTGCGCCACCACCGCTGGCATTAATCCATAAATCATAAGCATTCACCGCCTTGGCGGCTTGAAGCGGCTGGAGCACGACGTTCTGTAATGGCACGGTTGGAAAATAATCTTCGAAGCTGCGGCCATTGATATCAATTTTCCCGCTTCCTGGCGTCATGCGAATGCGCGCGACGGATGTTTTACGGCGGCCTGTGGCGACGAATTCCTCAGTTGCTGGCATAAGATCAGGGTTTCTGGAGTTTGACCACCTCGGGCTGTTGGGCGGCATGTGGATGAGAATCGCCGCGATAAACTTTCAACTTCCGATAAACATGCCGACCAAGCCGATTATGCGGAATCATTCCTCGCACAGCCCGCTCGATTAGCAGTTCTGGATGTCGAGCGCGACGCGCCCGGACATTCTCAGATTTGTGCCCACCCACGTAACCTGAAAAACTCATGTAACTTTTCTGTTCTTCTTTCTTCCCGGTAAGCCGCACTTTTTCTGCATTGATGACGATCACAAAATCGCCCGTATCCACATGTGGTGTGAAAACGGTCTTCTCTTTACCACGCAACAGATTGGCTGCCTTTACCGCTACCCTTCCCAGTACTTGGTCCGCAGCGTCGATTACCCACCATTTGTGCGGGACTTCGCTGGCCTTTGCAGAAAACGTTTTCATTTTTGAAAAAGGGCACAAAAACTACTGGCGGCGCCAGTGGCTGTCAACCTGCCGATGGCCACGAGAGATGAGTCATCGTGGGTCACGTACGTCCCATTTTGGAAAAGCTCGCTGGCGATTTCAGTCTTGCGCGCTTAATTCTCCGCCATGTCGAACCCGGCAATGCCGAAAAGCGCCATCACGCCGCGCCGAGACGAAGACTTTCCAGAATGGTACCAGCAGGTCATTCGCGCGGCGGAATTGGCTGAGCCCTCGGACGTGCGGGGCTGCATGGTGATTCGTCCGTGGGGCTACGGGATCTGGGAGAACATGCAGCGCCAGCTCGATGCAATGTTTCGCGCCACAGGCCATCGCAACGCGTACTTTCCGCTTTTCATTCCGCTAAGTTATTTCGCGAAGGAAGCGGAACACGTCGAAGGCTTCGCCAAGGAATGCGCGGTCGTTACGCATACGCGCCTGGAGGTGGACGCGGAGGGAAAAATGAAACCTGCCAGCCCGTTGACGGAGCCGCTCGTGATCAGACCTACTTCGGAGACGATCATCGGCGCCAGCTACGCCAGATGGGTGCAATCTTATCGCGATCTCCCAATTCTGATCAATCAATGGGCAAACGTCGTGCGTTGGGAAATGCGGCCGCGCTTGTTTCTGCGAACAACTGAGTTTCTCTGGCAGGAAGGCCATACGGTGCACGAAACGGAGGCCGAAGCGCGTGCCGAAGCCAGATTAATCCTGGATATTTATGAGCGCTTCGCTCGCGATCATCTGGCGATTCCTGTTTTCAGCGGCGAGAAATCCGAGAGCGAACGTTTTCCGGGCGCAGTGCAGACGCTGACGATCGAAGCAATGGTGCAGGACCGCAAGGCAATCCAGGCTGGGACGTCGCATTTTCTCGGACAAAACTTTGCGCGCGCGAGCGGCATCCAATTCCAAAATCGCGAAGGCAAACAGGAATTCGGCTGGACGACTAGCTGGGGTGTGAGTGCACGGCTCGTCGGCACGGTTATCATGATGCACAGCGACGATGACGGTGCGGTTCTACCGCCGCGCATCGCACCGACGCAGATCGTGATTTTGCCGATCACACCGAAGGAGCAAACGCGGGCAGCGGTACTGGAGGCTTGTGACAAGATTGCAGCGCGCTTGCGGGAGACTCATTACGCCGGTCTTCCCATTGAAGTCTTCGTCGATCGGCGCGATCTCGGCGGCGGCGTCAAGAATTGGGAATGGATCAAGAAAGGGGTGCCGTTGCGTGTCGAGATCGGCCCGCGCGACCTTGAAAAAAATTCGGTCGAACTCAGTCGGCGTGATCAAGAGGTGAAAGCCAAAGAGTCAATGCCGATGGAAGAATTCGTCGCGCGCGCCCCCGACATTCTCGCGTCGATTCAAGATTCTCTATACGCGCGAGCGAAAAAGTTTCGCGACGCGAACACACGCGTCATCAATTCGAAGAAAGAGTTCTACGATTTCTTTACGCCCGAAGATTCCGCAAAACCGAAAATCCACGGTGGCTTTGCCCTCGCACACTGGAACGGCTCGCGCGAAATCGAAGAACAAATCAAAAATGACCTCAAAGTGACGATCCGCGTCATTCCGCTCGACAATTCGGCCGAAGGCGGGCAATGCATTTTTACTGGTGAACGGAGTGCCCGGCGCGTGATTTGGGCGAAATCGTACTGAACGCGGGGGCAAAGTCGGACGCATGAGAGTGTGTTAGGACGCATCTCAGTTGACTGCGCAGTATCCACTCGCTTAATTCCGCCCTGCCGATGGAATTAAAGCTCTACAGTCGCGAGTGGTGCTCGTGGTGTATTGATGCGAAAGATTATCTCAGCGAGAAAGGATATCGCTTCCAGGAGATTGACGTCGGTAAAGATCGCCGGGCATACGAGGACATGAAAAAACTTTCGGCCCAAACGTATGTTCCCACGTTTGTGGCGGGCGACAAAGTCCTGGCCAATTTCGATACCGATCAGCTCGAAAAATTCCTGAACGAGCACCAGATCAATCCGTAGCACTTTGATGCTTTTTGGCGTTTTCATTACACTCGGCGTGGCCGTGCTCAGCGTCGGCCTGCGCAGTTTTCAAAACTCGTATGCACAAAAAGTCGGTGCACTCGGCATTCTCGCGGCGACTTTTCTCGCTGTTTATTTTATTACCGCTAGCTGGGTATGGGGTTTGGTTGCCGCAGTAGGCTGGCTGTTTCTCCCGTGGCTGGAAATTCTCACCCGGATTCGTGCGCTCCGGCTTCCGAAAGAAAAGCAGCTTCGACCGAAAAGTCCGCCGTCTGCGGACACGTTCCCAGCGCTCAGCGACATCACCCACGAGATCGAGGATGAAGGCTTTGTACACCTAGGCGACGCCGGATGGGATTGGGAAGATTATCGGCAATTTTTCCGGCTGTTTTACAGAGAAGAGGATCGAGCCCAGGCCGCGATTTGCCTGAACGAACAACATGATTTTTCGTTCTATTATCTACGCATTTCGTCGCGCGCCAAAGACGGCAAGGTTTGGACCACATGGAATTATCCGTTGTCTTACGGCTTGAAACTCACGCCGCTCTTCCGCATCAATCGACAGCGGCCGGATCGATCGTTCTGGCAGCTCTATCAAAGTCATCGCGAGTTTCTTCGCCGGAACAGAGTTGATCCCGCTGAAATCGATGCCCTCGAGGAAGAGCAAATTGAGGCTGAAATGGAGAAGGATTTGCGCGACCAGATCGCACACAACATTCACAAAGGCGTTCTTAAACAGACCGCGACCGGAGATGTTAAATACTCCTGGCGCGGGATGATTTACCTTTGGTGCCAGTTTTTGGTCGACTTGGTGCGGCTGTAGTTCCTCTGTGTCATCACGAGGCAGTGACCTCGCAATCGAAGCGTGGGGTAGTCAGCCAGCGTTTGTCATGCACCTGTTCATTTGAACTTGCTTTACTGCGCGCGGTGAAGCATCATACCGACATGCTGACCGAGCGGCAGAGAAGCATTCTGGATTTTATTCAGCGCGAGCAACGCGAGAAGGGCATGACCCCAAGCACACGCGAAATCCAAAATCATTTCGGCTTCGCCAGCCAGACATCGGTGATGCAATACATCGCCGCATTGGAACGTAAAGGCTTTCTTGATCGACACGCGCGCAAGGCCCGAGCGCTTATTACTCCGGCCATGAAGGTCAGGATTACGGACATTCCAATTTACGGGCAGATTCCCGCGGGCATGTCGGCGTTGACCGAGCAAACGGTTGAAGGTCACGTCTCACTCGATGTGCGCTCGGCAAATGTTCTAAAGAATCGCGGCACATTTGCCTTGCGCGTCCGGGGCGACTCGATGATCGGCGCACACATTGTCGATGGTGACATGGTGATTTTGGAAGACACCAAAGAGGTCCACAACGGCGATATCGTTGCGGCGTTGATTGACGGCGAAACGTCATTGAAACGTTATGTTATGGAGCACGGCCGGCCATATCTAAAAGCCGAAAATCCGCGCTACCCTGATTTGGTCCCGGCGCGCGAGCTAAAGATTCAAGGCGTGATGGTATCGCTAATCCGCAAACAAGAGCGGCGCAAGAAACACTGAAGGCCGAAGACGGTCTGCGAGTGCGAAAATGTTCTCTTGAACATATTCCACAGAAGCGCCATCTTTTCTTTCATGCCTGCAAACGGCAAGATTATCGATCTCCGGAAACTGCTGGTGGAGCGTTTTCCCCATGCCCCTGCTGCGCCAACAACGCGTTTAGTTACCTTACCTGTTCTTGATGAATCGACTGAGGGTGGATTGCCGCGAGGCGCGATCACTGAATTAATCAGTCCACAAATAAGTGCAGGAAGCGCATCGCTGATTCATGCGCTTCTTCATGCCGCACATCGCGATAATTATTTCCTGGCGTTAATTGATGGACGCGATTCCTTTGACCCCTGCGGGTTAAATAATGCTTCCATGCGGCACCTGCTTTGGGTCCGTTGTAGCAAAGCACCTGAAGCGATCAAAGCCGCTGATCTGCTCTTGCGGGATGGCAATTTCCCGCTCGTGATTGTCGATCTTGTCCTGAACTCGCCGGAAGAATTGCGTAAAATTCCGCAAACGACCTGGTATCGCTTGCAACGGCTCGTCGAATTAGCCCCTACGGCATGTTTGGTCCTCAGTCGCTACGAAATGGTTGGCAGTGCACAACTGAAACTTGTCCTCGAAAATTCCTGGAACCTCGAAACTTTCGACATGCATGATGCGCTTTCACGGGTGCGAACTGTTGTGAAACGATCACATCTCCATCCACCGATCAGATGTGAGATATCAGGGGTCAGTTAGAGTGATGTTTGCGACGATTTACCTGCCGAATTTCTATTTGCAGGCTGCTACCCGGCATCAGCCAGAACTTCGCGCCAAACCAGTGGGATTGATCGAAGAACAGCAAAGAAAACCGGTCATCGTTCAACTGAACGAGCCTGCGGAAAAAGCGGGAATTCGAAAAGGAATGACGCCTAGTCAGGCTCTGGCCCGTTCTTTGCGCGTGGTGATCAAAACTCGTGCACAGATGCAGGAAAAATCGATCCAGGAAACCTTGATTCACTACGCATTTACTCTCAGTCCGTTTGTAGAAGCAACCGGACCCGGCATTTGCACAGTTCAATTCACCGATAATCGCAATTTGAGCGAAAAAGTTTCGCGCGTTATCCAACAATTGGCTGAATGCGAAATCGCCGCACAAGCCGCGATCGCTCCCACACCGGATACGAGTTTTCTCGCGGCAAATCTGGTCCCGTCAGTCTTGCAGATTGAAAACGCCAAAGATTTTCTTGTTCCTTTGCCGATCGAAACGTTGGCGATCCCGGATGGAGGCGAATGACCCCATTCGCGCAAGCCAGGCGGTTGCTCGCGGATCAGCGGTTCTTTTTTGGTTTCCCTATTTTTTCCGTTTGCTTTACGACGACTGATTTTACCCGGAGATACTCCTTCTGAACACCGCTGGCGAAGTCGCGAGGGCCGTACTCGAACAGCACAACGAAGCAAAACGTGAAAACGATGAACAGAGCGAACCAAAAAAGCCCGCGCAGAAGCGCCATGCAAAAAACATTAGCCGCTACAAATTATGGAGCAACCGCGGTCGGCGGGACGCCGGCGCTACTCGTTTATTCGCAGATTTCGCGCGAAGTGCAGCGATATCTGGTCAACGCCGATCGTTGAATTTTTTCAATAACGATAGACAATTAGCGTTCGCATGCGGAACCTCGCCGCTGCGAATGTTCCGCTACAGCAAGGGTAGGTACCGAAGTGGCCAAACGGGGCAGACTGTAAATCTGCTGGCTTTACGCCTTCGCTGGTTCGAATCCAGCCCTGCCCAATCTCTTCCGCAGGAGCCGTGATTCGCGAACTCGTCAGTGGCCTCTTCGCTGACCACCTTCGCGGCGACCGCCATATCCACCGTCGCCACCGTAACCGCGTCCGCCACCTCCGCCGGGCGCTCGTGGTTCTCGCGGGCGGGCTTCATTTACTGTTAATGGACGGCCTTCCATAGCCTGACCATTTAGCTTGGAAATGGCGTTTTGAGCATCCTCTTCCGAGCCCATTGTGATGAAAGCGAAGCCGCGTGATTTGCCGGTGAATCTGTCCTGCATGAGAGTGACTTCCTGCACAGTTCCAGCCTGTGAGAAAAGCTCCTGCAGTTCGTTTTCCGTGGTGTTGAAGGGAAGATTGCCTACGTATAATTTAGTTCCCATTGAGTTTATTCTGGAAAACGCAGCCAGGTCACTGTTCCCGCTTATCGGATTTCAAATCGCCACTGAATAAACTCAACTGACAATCCACCAACTCCCAGGCTTCCGTTTCCTTTTGGCACATTTGTAAGATGCTTCCTGTAAGAAAGCAATAGAAAATCGCGACGCAATTTTTCCTTTTCAACTATGGCTCAATCAGACAGCTCGAACCGGAAAAACATCAGTGCTCGTGTCGCGGTTGTGGCTGCAGGCGTGGTTAGCCCCCTGGGCTTTGGACTGACTGAAACATTCGATTCGCTGCGCAATTCGAGAAACTGCATTAGCCCTGTCACGCGATTTTCCGTCGGCCAATGCCGATGTAAAACTGCTGGTCAAGTTTCCGATGACCGTCTCCTTGCGACCCAGGCTGAGGCGCCGCGTTCGCGACGCCTGCATCGCGCCTCACACATGATGATTCAAGCGCTAGCAGAAGTTGTAGCGCAAGAACCTCACTTCGAGCCCGAGTTGACAGTAATCGGAACAACAAGCGGCGGCATGTCGTATGGCGAACATTACTACCGCTCGTTACGGCAAGCTGGAGACCTGCGGCATGCGCCGACCTGGATTGCAAATTATCCCGCGCAAAAGCCTGTAATCGACGCTCAGGAGTCCTTCGGAATCTCTTCGCCATGCCAGGTGATTGCGAACGCATGTGCCTCGGGCACAAATGCGATCGGCCATGCGTTCGAATGTGTGCGATCGGGTCGCTATCAACGCGTATTGGCGGGTGGCTATGACGCTCTCTCAGAACTGGTTTTTACCGGCTTCGATTCGCTTCAAGCGTCAACGCCGGAGAAATGCCGGCCGTTTGATCGACATCGTACCGGAATGGTATTGGGAGAAGGCGCTGCGATCCTTGCGTTGGAAAATCTCGACAGCGCCCAAGGACGTGGTGCATCTGTTCTGGCAGAAATCATCGGCTACGGAATTTCTACGGATAATTTTCACATCACACAGCCGGATCCTTCCGGTATCGGGCCGCGACAAGCGATGGAGCGTGCTGTTCAAAGCGCGCACGTTGCAGAGAACGAAATCGATTACATCAATGCCCACGGCACAGCCACGCTGTTTAACGACGCCGCCGAGGGAAAGGCGATCAACAGATTGTTTAATGGCGTTTCGGTGAGCTCCACCAAGAGCATGATGGGTCATTCACTAGGAGCAGCCGGTGCGATCGAAGCCGTAGTCTGTTTGCTGGCGCTCCAACACCAATTTCTCCCTCCAAACATCAATTTTCGGGCGGCAGATGACGATCTCGATCTAAACATTGTGGCGAACGAATCGCGGCCGGCTGTTTTGCGCACAGTCCTTTCGAATTCTTTTGGCTTCGGTGGAACAAATGCTTCGATTCTCATGCGTAGGTTTGAAGCATGAGTCTGGCAATCGCCGGCATGGGGTGGGTGACCCCTCTCGGAAGCGGCGTTGATTCAGTGTGGGAGCGGTTGCTCCAAGGCCACGAGGCGTCCGCGACAACAATTTCGGAACCATTCAGCGAGCAATCTTACAGCGCTTTCCGAGTGTCGGAATCGGTGATGGCGGGATTCAGCTATCCGCGTCTTCGCCGAGCCAGTGTCATTTCGCGATTTGCAGCAGCAGCAGGGTTGGAAGCCTTACGCGCTGCAGGGGTAGAGCTAAATTCGCAGAATGCAGAACGAACTGCGCTCATCTTCGCCATCTCAAATGGCGGCGTGATTTATACAAGACGTTTTTACCGCGACATTGTTGACGCAGGCGCGCAGTCTGCCAGCCCGCTGTTGTTTCCGGAAACCGTCTTCAATGCTCCAGCGAGCCATCTTGCGGCGATTCTCGGTATTACTGGCGCTACTTATACCTTGGTGGGCGACGGAGCGGTTGGCCTCGCGGCGATAAAAATGGCCGAAGACCTGATGGCGAATGAGGCACTCGAACACTGCCTCGTCGTTGGAACGGAAGAAGTCGATTGGCTTTTGTGCGACGCCTACCGGCGATGGCGGTTGCTTCGTCGGGCGCCTCCGATTGAGCCATTCAGTAAGCAATCACGCGGAATGATTTTGAGCGAAGGCGCGGGAGCAATCTTGCTCGGACAAGATGGCCCATTCATAATCGAATCCGCTCATCCCGGTGGATGTTTTACGAAGCGCGCCGAAGCGGAGAAAATTTTGGAGCGAACCCTGCGTGATCTCGCTGAAACCGAAATCGATTTTGTTGTCTCGAGCGCCAATGGCACGTTCGTCGATCAAGCAGAATGCCGGGCGCTGAAGGTGGTAATTCCAAATGCGGTTGTTTACACTGCGAAACCAGCCTTGGGCGAAAGCGTCGGTGCTGCGGGGCTATGGCAGATCATGCTGGCGGCTCAAGCCTTACGTTCGAGAGAGCTTCCGCCCGTTCTTCACGTACGCTCGACGGGTTCATTGCAGCTTCCACATGCCCGCACGTCCATACCAAGAGCGCGCCGCGCAATCGTCCTTAGCTGTGGCCTGAATCAGCAGGCGGCGGGATTGCGACTGGCAAGCGACTGATAGCTGATCTCCTTGCTTTAGCGAAGCGGGACGAGCTGCCAGTCAATTTTTCCGTCCGAGATTTCAAGCCACGCCACGCTTGGAGGCGCCCCTTGGTTCGCGCGCGTTACGCAACCGGGATTTAGAAACAGGACACTTCCGCGCCTTTCGTTTCGCGGGACGTGCGTATGTCCGTGGAGGAGGATATCAACGTCATTCGGCAAGTGGTCAGGCGGCACATGTTGCAGACGAAATTTCAATCCGCCTCGCACGAGATCGATGACCAGCGGCCAATCCAAATTACTGTCGCAATTCCCTCGCACGACCGTGACTGGAGGCCCAGCGGCGCGAAGCTTGTCGAGAATGTTCTCGGCGCAAACATCCCCCAGATGCCAGATTTCATCGGCACCTTTCGCGATCTCAAGCACTCTTTCCGGTAAACGATTGTGGGTATCGGCAAGCACGAAAATGTGCCGCCGATGCTCCTTTCCTTTCGCAAGGTTCGCCATATCTCGTTAATCTTGTTTAATTCCCGCACTGAAGCCAAGGCCCGTGCATGCCGTCGATTGTTGACGAAACGTCTCTCGACCGCGACGCTCGATTAGCTTACGTAATTTTCGCGAATGGCCATCGAAGTGAAAATTCCAGCGGTCGGTGAATCAATTACCAGCGGTGTCGTGTCCGTCTGGCATAAGAAGTCTGGGGAGTTTGTAAACGAAGGCGAGCCGCTCTTCACGCTCGAGACTGACAAGGTTTCTACGGAGATCGTTGCTGAAAAAGCCGGCGTGCTCGAAACGAAAGTGCCAGAAGGCCAGGAAGTAAAGATCGGCGAAGTGGTCGCTACGATCGAAGATTCAAAGCAGCAGCTAAAGGAAAAGAAAACTCCTGAAGCAAAGAAGGCTGAGAAGGCTCCGGAAAAAAAGAAAGAACCCGAGGAAACCAAGAAAGCGCCCGAGCCAGAAAAAGAAGCCGCGGAAGGAAAAGAGCCTGTAGCCGTGAGCGCTAACCGCGGCAGGGCGGAGTCATCCATTGCAGCTACAGTTCTCTCACCTGCCGTTCGCCGCATTGTGGAAGAAGAGAAACTTGAGCCGGAGAAAATTTCGAGCACGGGCAAAGGCGGACGTTTAACTAAAGCTGATGTCCTGCACCCTGCTCAGAGAAGAGAAACTGCGGGGGAAGCTATGAGCTTCCCCGGGACGGCAACGCCGTCGGCTACAGTTGCTGAACCCTCCGCAGATGGCCGGTTCACGCGGAAAAGAATGTCGCCGCTGCGCCGTAAAATCGCGCAGCAACTGGTAATGGCGCAGCACACGGCAGCGATTCTTACCACATTTAATGAATGTGACATGAGCGCCGTACAACAATTGCGTAGCAAAGCTCAAGAGGATTTTACAAGAAAGAACGGTGTCAAACTTGGTTTGATGTCGTTCTTTATTAAGGCATGCGTAGAAGCGCTCAAAGCCGTGCCGGTTGTCAATGGGCGCATCGAAGACAACGATTTCATCCAAAACAATTTCTACGATATCGGTGTAGCCGTTGGGACCGAGCGTGGACTCGTCGTGCCGGTAGTACGTGAGGCGGACAAGAAAAGTTTTGCCGAGCTTGAACAAGTCATTGCGGACTTCGCCGCCAGGGCGCGCGAGGGAAAACTGAAGATCGAGGATCTGCAGGGCGGCACGTTTACAATCACAAACGGCGGAGTATACGGATCGCTTTTTGCCACGCCGATCTTGAATCCACCACAAAGCGGCATTCTCGGCATGCACAAAATCATGCCGCGACCTGTTTCCGTGAATGGGAACGTGGAAGTCCGCCCGATGATGTATCTGGCGCTCAGTTACGATCATCGCGCCATTGACGGAAGAGAAGCCGTCACTTTTCTCGTCAAAGTGAAGGACTGCATCGAAAACCCAAAAAAGTTGCCCTTGGATTTTTAAGTCTCCTTGTGATGTGCAGCGAAGTGGAGGCGTCTCTTGCTCTTTCCGTTTTACGTCCGAGAGATTCCTCCACTTCGGTCGGAATGACAAAATGACGTATGGAAAAATTTGATGTTGTTATCATTGGCTCGGGACCGGGCGGTTATATTGCTGCGATCCGGTCCGGCCAACTCGGCCTAAAGACTGCCCTCGTCGAAAAGGACAAGGAGCTGGGCGGCACTTGCCTGAACGTGGGCTGCATCCCGAGCAAAGCGCTTCTTACCTCGAGCGATCATTTCATGTTCGTCAAAAAGGAGGCGGCCAAACACGGCATCGTCACTGACGGAGCGCGTGTGGATCTCGCGAAGATGCAAGAGCGCAAGGACAAGGTGGTAAAGACATTCAACAGCGGCGTGCGCTCGCTGATGAAGACGAACAAGGTCACTGTGTTCGCGGGCTTCGGCACGATCACCACGCCTGGAAAGGTTTCGGTCAAATCCGCCAATGGTGATACGCAGGAGATCGAGGCAAAAAACATCGTCATCTCCACGGGCAGCGCGGCGACGGAACTGCCGTTCGCGAAATTCGATGGAAAAACGATTGTCAGCAGCACTGAAGCCCTGGAATTCAAAGAAGCGCCAAAGAAACTTCTGGTCATCGGTGCGGGCGCGGTCGGACTGGAGCTGGGTTCTGTTTGGAACCGCCTCGGTTCCGAAGTGACGATGCTGGAATTTTTGCCGCGGATCGCACTCGGTTTCGATCTAGAGCTCTCGAATCTGCTTCAACGTCTGCTCACCGCTCAGGGCATGACGTTTCACCTGGAGACGAAAGTGAATGGCGTAAAGATCGAGAACGGTCGCGCGACTGTGACCGCAACCAAAGATGGCCAGGAATTAAAATTCGATGCCGACAAGGTTCTCGTGTCAGTGGGACGCCGGCCGTTCTCTGAGGGCTTGGGCGCAGAAAAAGTCGGCGTCGAGTTCGACGAAAAGAAGCGCATCAAAGTGGACAAGCATTTCCGGACGAATGTGGATGGTATTTATGCCATCGGTGATGTGATCGCCGGGCCGATGCTGGCGCACAAAGCCGAAGACGAAGGAATGGCGTGCATCGAAATCATCGCGGGCAAGGCGGGCCACGTAAACTACGAAGCCATCGCCGGTATCATTTATACGAACCCAGAGCTTGCCGGAGTTGGTCTCACTGAAGAGCAAGCGAAAGAGCAGGGGATTGATTATCGAGTCGGAAGATTTCCATTCCGCGCCAACAGCCGAGCGCTTTGCAGTGATGATGTGGAAGGAATGGTCAAATTCGTGGCCGACGCGAAAACCGATCGTATTCTTGGCGCACACATTTTGCACCACGTCGCTTCAGAATTAATTGCCGAAGCCGTTTCAGTGATTGAATTCGGCGGCAGCTCCGAAGACATCGGCCGCACCACTCACTCGCACCCGACCTTGAGCGAGGCAGTGAGAGAAGCCGCGCTCAATGTCGAGAAACGCGCGCTGCACATCATGAATCGCTAATGATGTAGCGGCGTTCGCCGCGGCGAACGCCGAAATTCAGAGGCAGGTGCTTGGCACAAGCACCTCTACAATCGCCGCGTGTGCTAACTTGCACTGTGGACACAACGGCTGCCATCCTGTTGCGCAAGCGCAAACTTAGCGACACGAGTCTGATCGTGTCGTGGTGCACGGAATCATTCGGCTGCATCCAGACCGTCGCTAAAGGCGCGCGCCGTCCAAAGAGTCCATTTGTCGGAAAGTTGGATTTATTTTTTGAGACTGAAATTTCCATCGTGCGAAGCCGGAAATCGGATCTGCATACGCTTACTGAAGTCGTGTTGAAAAATCCGTTTGCCGGAATTCGCAGCAACTACCTCCGCACGCAGACTTCAGCTTATTTTGTCGAGCTAATTGAGATTTGCACCGAGCGAGATCATCGGGAGCCAGAGTTGTTTATGCTGTTGCGTCGGGCTTTCGGTTACCTGGATGCAAATGATCCGACGCCGCGCGCGGTTGCTCATTTCGAGACTGAACTGGCGCGCATCACCGGCGTGCATGATATGAAGAGACTGAAAGCCGATCCCGCCTTTGCGCTGGGGAATTTGTTCGGGCGATTGCCACTTTCTCGTACGCCGCTCTTGAAAACGCTTACGACGGAGGCGAAAGACAGTTCCAAATGAGATTAAGCAATTCTATCGCCGCATTTGTCGTCGCCGGCTTGAGTTCCGCCGCGTTAGCGAACGAGACATATAAATTCGACCCGTCAGGATCAACGATCGGTTTCAGTGTGCATCAATTCCTGGGCACGACTCACGGAAAGTTCGCGAAGTTCAATGGCCGGATCAACGTCGACCGCGAGCATCCGGAGAATTCCTCCGTAACGGCGCAGATCGACGTGCGCAGCATCGACACCCGCATCAAAAAGCGCGACGATCATCTGCGCAGCGCGGAATTCTTTAATGTTGAAAAATCTCCGCAGATCACTTTCAAGAGCCGCAGCGTAAAACAGACCGGGCCGCAGAGTGGCGACATTCTCGGCGACCTCACCATGCACGGCGTGACGAAGCCCGTAACACTTCACGTGAAATTACTTACGCCGCTCAACGAGACGAGCCAGACGCGCTGGGGCGTAACGGTCGATCCAATCACGCGGCGCGACTTCAATTTGGTGTTTGCTCCAGCCACTGAAACGGTCTCCGGCATCAGCCAAACGGTTGCGATCAATATCGAGATCGAAGCAAAGCGCGCAGAGTAAGCTGACTAGCGCCAATGGAGATTGTCCCCCTCGGAGATTCCGCGCTGATCGTTCGCGTGCGCGAGCGATTCGAAGACGCGCCCGAGGAAACACTGAACGAAGTCTTGCAAATGTTTCAGCAACTCCGAAGTGCGGCCATTCCCGGCGTTACTGAAGTCGCACCGGCTTACACTAGCGTCGCAGTCTTCTGCGACCCAATGCAGGCTGCTAAAGCACGTGGGCAATCGGATCGAGCGTTCGACTGGTTGAACGAGCGAGTTCAGCGTGTGATAGCCGCGACCTCTGACCGCGGCAGACGCGGGAGAACTACAAAAGGCGATGTACGCCTGGTCGAGATTCCAGTCTGCTACGACGCCGAGTTTGGTCCAGACCTCGATGACGTTGCGCGACACGCGCAAATCCCGGCAAAAGAAGTCGTTGATCTTCATAGTGCGGCTGAATATCGGGTGAGCTGCATTGGGTTCGTTCCCGGATTCCCGTTTCTCACGGGTCTTCCGAAGGTACTAGCGACGCCTCGTCAAACCACTCCACGAAAGGAAATCCCTTCTGGGTCGGTCGGCATTGGAGGCGGGCAAACCGGAATTTATCCTTTGCGCTCCCCGGGCGGCTGGAATCTCATCGGCCGCACACCGTTGCGATTGTTCGATCCACAACAAGATCCGCCTACGCTCTTACGGGCGGGTGGTCGCGTGCGTTTTCGTGCAATCACGCGCGAAGAATTTGCCGCCTTCGCCGAGACTACGGCGGCCGAGGAATCGATGACGCAAATGAAAGTCGGTCATCCCGAGTGAAGCGAGGGACCTCCCACTCGGAGTATTGTGCACACAAATTTTTTAGCGTCATCAATCAGTTTGTTGTGGGGTCCTTCACTTCGTTCAGGATGACTGCGCAAAAAAAGGCGGAATGACAAATGATGACTGCGACTGTTCTTCGAGCTGGATTTCTTACCTCCGTGCAGGACTTGGGGCGCATCGGCTTTCGCGAGTTCGGCGTCTCGTTAAGTGGCGCGCTCGACCTGTTTGCGTTGCGTGCGGCGAATCTACTCGTTGGCAATGATGAACATGCCGCCGGCCTCGAAATTACTTTTGCCGGACTGCGTCTGCATTTCCAGGATGAGCGAATCGTAGCCTGGTGCGGTGGCGAATTCGATGTGCGCGTTGGACCGGCGGCGTTACCCGCGGGACACGCTTGCTTAGTTTCTGCTGGGGATGAACTGAAATTCGGTCCGCCAAAGATTGGATGCCGATCGTGGCTCGCAATTTCCGGCGGGATCGACGTTCCAATTGTTCTCGGTAGTCGCTCCACCGATCTCCGAGCCAGTTTTGGAGGATTCAACGGTCGCGCTCTGCGCGATGGAGACGAGTTATTCTTGGGCGAATTTCGGCGGTCATCCCGACCAGTCGGGACTACAGAAAGAATTTCTTTGCGGACTGCACCACATGATTGGGTGAGTCCCGCAAGGCGCGAACCGGTGTTGCGATTCGTCCGCGGGGTGGATTACAACCGCTTCAGCGCTTCATCGGTTCAACATTTCACGAGCGAATTGTTCGCTGTTTCACCCGATTCCGATCGCATGGGTGTGCGTTTGGATGGTCCAGAACTGAAGCGGGTCGATGAGAGCGATCTGATTTCTGAAGCAGTGGCTCCGGGCACAATCCAGGTTCCGCCGAGCGGAAAGCCGATTCTGCTTTTGGGCGATTGCCAAACGATCGGTGGTTATCCGAAAATAGCGCACGTGATCACGGTCGATCTTGGGATCGCGGCGCAGCTTCGAGCAGGCGACCGCGTGCGCTTTTCCGAAGTTTCGCTGGCCGATGCGCATCGCCTTTTGCTAGAACGCGAGCGCGAACTCGAACGCTTCCGCATCGGTCTCAGCCTTCAAGTCCTATGAAATTGTCTGTCGATCTCAATGCCGATCTCGGCGAAGGATCCGGACACGATGCCGAGTTGTTCGAGCTCATCAGCTCGGCCAACATCGCAACCGGTTTTCACGCGGGCGATTCCGACACAATGCACGCTGCCATTTCTGCGGCGATGCAGCATGGAGTAGCTGTCGGAGCGCATCCGAGTTTTTTCGATCGCGAAAATTTCGGACGCAAGGAATTGAAGGTACCCAACGAAGAAGTGTTCGATGCCGTGGCTTATCAGCTTGGAATATTTCAAGCGATCGCGTCCGCGCTCGGTGTGCGACCCAATCACGTAAAGCCGCATGGCGCGCTTTATAACATGGCCGTACGCGACGAGAAACTGGCCGATGCAATAGCGCGGGGCATTGAATCGGTTGATCCGAAGCTAATTCTGTTCGCGCCGGACAACACTGAGCTTGCCCGCGCCGGCGAGACGCACGGTATGCAAATCGCACGAGAAATCTTCGCCGACCGTAATTACCTGAACGACGGATGGCTTGTTCCGCGCACGCGACCGGATGCATTACTTCGCGATCCAAAGGAAGCTGCTGAGCGCGTCCTACGCATGTTGCACGAAGGTAAGGTCCGCTCCGTTGAAGGCCGCGACATCGATGTGCGCGGCGAGACGATTTGTGTCCATGGCGACACTCCGGGCGCAGTCGAGTTCGCGCGTGAACTACGAACACAACTCGAACGTGAAGGTGTCGGAATAAGTGCGCCGCAGAGACGTTCATGAACGCGCTGTCATTCTGAGCGAAGCGAAGAATTTCAGATCATTTTCCAAGCATCCGTATCAAAAATAGCCAGAGATGTTTCGCTTCACTCAACATGACAGAATCGATTGACACCGATGTGAACGCGAACATCGATAATCGCCCACAGTCCGGTCTGGTTCGCGCGCTCGGGCCGATTGATGCGATGATGATCGTTATCGGGTCGATGATCGGCTCGGGCATCTTTATCACGTCCGCGGAATCGTCTCGATTGAGCGGCGCACCCGGCTGGTTACTGCTAGCGTGGGCTTTTGCTGGTTTGCTAACTATTACGGGCGCGCTCTGTTGCTCCGAACTAGCGACTATGATGCCGCGCGCGGGGGGTGTTTATGTTTTTTTGCGCGAAGCGTACGGAAGTTCTATCGCGTTCTTGTATGGCTGGACCCTGTTTCTTGTCATTCAAACCGGAACCATCGCTGCGGTAGCGATTGCGTTTTCAAAATTTCTCGGCGTTTTCGTTCCACGAATTTCGCCGGACAATTATCTGGTTGCGCCAATCTCGTTCGGCTGGTACGCGATTAGCCTGTCGCTGGAGCAATTGGTCGCGATTGCATTGATCATACTGCTGACGTGGAGCAACACGCGCGGCCTTGAAGTTGGAAAGATTATCCAGAACACATTCACATTTGCAAAAACAGCTGCACTGGCAGCTGTGGTTGTCATTGGCTTGTGCCTGGGTTGGAATGCAAACTCTGCCGCGCTGAGATCGGATTGGTGGAACTCGTGGTCCAACGGCTGGAGCCCGCAGGTCGCGCAGCCTGGTTTCGCATTCGTCGGTGGGCTGGCTCTCGTACTGCTTTTTGGAAGATCGATGGTCGGCCCGCTTTTTGCGCAGACGGCCTGGACAAATGTGACGTTTGTCGGGAGCGAAGTGCGTGACCCGGGAAAGAATCTGGTGCGCGCTCTGGTGGGAGGCTGCGGAATTGTGGTCGTACTTTATTTGCTCGCAAATGTGGCTTATCTGGCCGTTCTGCCGTTCCCGGAGATCCAGCACGCGCCGCAGAATCGCGTCGCCGTGGCAATGATGAAGGCCGTGTTCGGGCAGCCGGGCGCGATGTGCATGGCTGCAGCGATCATGATCTCTACGTTTGGTTGCAATAACGGTCTGATTCTCTCCGGGGCTCGCGTTTACTATGCGATGGCTCGGGACCGATTGTTTTTCCAAAAAATCGCGACCACGAATCGCTTTCATGTTCCGGCCGCAGCGCTGGTGGCACAGGCAATCTGGACGGCGTTCCTTGTGTTGCCGCGCACAGTGACAGTGAATGCCGCAACACATGAGGCGACCTATGGAAATGTTTACAATCAACTGCTCGAATACATCGTCTCGGCAGATTTGCTCTTCTACGTTCTAATGATTGCCGCGTTGATGATTTTGCGAAGTAAAAGACCGGATGCAGAGCGCCCATACCGCACCTGGGGTTATCCGTTCGTGCCGATCATTTCGATATTGCTTGCCGGGTCGTTGATCGTCGATCTGGCATTTCTCGCGCCAGCCACCTCCGGAATCGGAATGCTCATCGTCTTGACAGGCGTACCGGTTTACTTCTTCTGGCGCGAGGTCGCTGCTGCCTAAATCCGTCTTGGAGCAGCTACGGCGTGGCAGGCGAATCCAATTCGCAGTTAAGATACGAATTATTTGTGTATGCCTGCAAAGTCAAAGAAACAGCAAATGGCTGCCGGAGCTGCCCTCGCGGCCAAGCGCGGTAAACGCTCCAAGTCATCACTAAGAGGGGCTTCGCGCGGAATGTACAAATCGATGAGCAAAGCGGAGCTGCGCAGAATGGCCAAGACCAAGCGCAAAGGAAAGCCGACAAGGAAGAAGCGGCGTTAAGAATTTGCCGGACCTTAGAGGGGTCGAACAGGATTACTCATCCCTGTTGCGCTGTAGCTATTGCCTGCCTCAAAGGTTCCAAACTCACTCTGCTTGCCCCGGTAAAGGGATGGTCGAGCACGTAGATCAAAAACAAAATCGATGTGATCATGACTGTGAGGGTAGTGGTAATCAGGTATTGCGCCCTGATGTTTTTCATTCCGAAGAAAAATGTGTAGGACACCGCAAATACGCCGCCAACAAGTATGACCAACCAGATTACTGGCGGCACGGTATCGGTCCCCGCAAATATTCTCATTCGGCGATACTGAGCCAGGTTGTTCACACATCGCAGCGATTCAGCGTAGAGCTCTCTGTTGGGAATCGAGTTCGCGTCCACCTGAGCAAACAACACTCTCAGAGTGGCGTGAGCTCCGCCGGAATAGAGGCTAATATCTCCTTCTGACATCTTCGGGACTTCATCGTTGTAAACCGCAGCAAGGTAATCTCTCACTCCCTGCTGTATAACCTTCTTGGGAGGGTCAGGAAATGCTTCGGCGCCGTGAAAAAGGTCCAGAGCCTCGCTAGCCTCCAGTTGCAGATTTTTCGTCGCTTCGTCGTATCCGCTCCAGGTAACAAACACGACAAACGCCACCATCACACCATAGAAGAGGCCGAAGGCATTGAAAATGATCGCAGCTACTTCGTGGTTCTCCTTTAGTACTTCAGCCGAATACTTCCTTCGCACTAAGTAAAGCCCAGCCAGCCCCAAGAAGGTAGTAATCGCCGAGACGATAAAAAACGAAATCGGCGGCGGTAACTGAAGCAGGAATCGCATAAATGGGTTAAATCTTGTAAAAAGTTCGCACGAGTTTACCGCTTTTGAGTTGTTGCTACGCGTTTGAGCCGATAGCCATCCTTCATCGCGCCGTAGCCGCTTGCGTACTCAACCAGTCCACCCCCTTTTTTCCAAACGACCTTTGTGAAATGGCCTGAGTTATGGCTGGCAAGATAGGTGCATTCGTCACCTTTGAGCTCGATCGTCGTAGTCCACGGGCCATCTTCACGGTTGAATTTACCAGTCGTAATTCCGTAAACATCGCCTGGATCGAATTCTGGCGGTTTATCCATTGCGGAGATTTTCTTAATAGCGGCGTCGTTGTTCTCTTCGTTTAACAGAACGATGCGGTCATCTGTGACGATGAAATAATCCCGCCGAATTTCACGTTTCTTCGGCGCACGCGATTTCACATCCGCAAATTCGATTTTGAAAATCGCGCCCCACGGCATTTTCGCGACGCGTGTTGTCACGACGCGCGCGGTGAGCGGGATTTCGCCTGCTGAAACTTCATCACTCCATTCAGTGCCGCGGAATTTTGCAGAGACCGGCTTATCATCTGGCGCATCCAGAAATGGATTGGCTGCGAAAACGCCAACGGGCAGCAGGACCGAAATCGTTAATGTCGCGATTCTGCAGCGGTGCATGTTGCAATGCTAACCACCAACAGATTGACATTGCACGCTCGAAATTCTTAATCTCAGATCGTGCTTCCCTCCAGACTATGGTTACCAAGGGCGACGACTTGGAATCATTTTATGAAAAGGAGCCCACCTGCTAGCGCAACCTGGACGTGGCCGGTTATCGCGTTGCTCCTGTTGGCGAGCGCGTCGGCTGGTTACCCCCAAGCCCAAAAGAAATCCGCTACATCGACCCAGGAAAAACCGGACGCGCTCCTCGCGGCCGCAATGGAAAAGATGAGCACCGGTGTCTGGTCGGTAAACGGCACCGTCGCGGTCAAGAAAACGATTAAACTTCACGGGCTTCTTTCCGGCGAAGATTTTGATTTAACGATGGAACCGGGAGTGAACCCGAACACGCCGATGCGCGAGATCGTCATCAAAGACAAAGCCTGGATCTGTTCCGACGGCGAGACTTGGCACGCCGGTAGCCCGGACGATCGGCTGCTCTACAACCGGGCACACGTTCCAATCATGGCCGACCGGCGGTTGCCGCCGTTTGAAAAGGTGGGCACCGAACAACGCGACGGGCAGACTTTATTGCACGTGCGGCTCAAGGTGCCGGAGAAAAAAATCAATCCAAAGGAGTTACCACAATATTGGATCGTGCTCGATTCCCAGGGGCAAGCTCAATACATCGGCCACACAGAGATGCCGATGTTCTCACAGGCCAAAAAGGAAGTTCTGTATTGCTCATTCGATTACGCGCCGGCCAAGGAAAACATCGCGCCGCCGCCACTGGGCCCGCCAGTCGATGACAAGGCGTATGGCTTTTACGATATCGAGCAACACAAGTTTGATTGGAAAGGCAAGATCGTTCGCCTTCAGGTGACTCCGAAACTTTTGGAGTCGAAACAAATTGGTGAGAGCACTTACCGGGCGTTTCTCAAGGACACCGCGACGCCGAATCATTATGGCATCGTCGAATTTCCATACGACGCGTTGGTGCAGCTGGGATTTCTCAAAAAAATCGTGAACGGAACACATGGCTGGGAGGAGCTGGAAAAAATGGGGGCACTGGGTCGAACACAGGGTGAACCAGTTTCGTTTTACGTGGAGGTGATTCCAATTGGCGAAAAGCCCGCGGCAAGGGCGGTGGCAGTCGGGGCGAAATTCAATCGCGATGCCGACGGAACTGTGAGCTACACCTGGGGAGCTAATGAAAAGGCGGCGAAATCACCGTCGCCTGCTGCAATGGCTTCTGATGCGTCCGACGGCGATCTTGTTAATCGCGGAATCGAAAAAGCGAAGAAGGGTGACTTGGACGGAGCGATAGCTGATTTCGACCGCGCGGCCGAACTGAATCCAAAAGATGACGCCCCTTATTACAACCGCGCCCAGGCCAAACGGCTGAAGAATGACACGGCCGGCGCCGTCGCCGATTACACCAGAGCAATTGAATTGGGGTCCACAAACCCGGCTGCTTACAACAACCGCGGTAACGCCAGAGCGGAGAACAACGACCAGGATGGCGCCATTGCCGATTACACGCGCGCAATCGAACTGAAACCCGATTACGCTCGCGCTTATTACAATCGCGCGATGGCGAAGGAGGCCAAGGGGGACAAGGGGGACAAGGGGGACAAGGCCGGCGCTGCCGCAGACCTCAAGCGCGCGAAAGAACTGGATCCGGAACTCGCAAGCGAAGAGTCTGCTGCGGATTCGAAGAACGAATCAGACGTCGACCTCGTCGAGCGCGGGATCGAGAAGGGACAGCAAGGCGACTTGGATGGAGCTTTGGCTGATCTTAATCGCGCGATCGAGCTCGATCCTAAGAATTCAGCCGCTTATTACAATCGTGCCGCTACCAAATTGTTAAAGAAGGATACGGCTGGAGCCATTGCGGATTACACGCATGTTATCGAACTAGACCCAAAAAACGTTAACGCTTATAACAACCGCGGCATCCTGAAAGCCAGGAACAACGACCCTGATGGCGCCATCGCCGATTACAACCATGCCATTGAGTTGGATCCAAAGGAGGCCAAGGCATACAACAATCGTGGAAATGTCAAGAAAGCGAAGGGGGACCTTGACGGCGCGATCGCTGATTTCACCAGCGCGATTGAATTAGACTCTAATCTAGCCATCGCTTACAAGAATCGCGGCGAAGCGAGGCAAGCTAAGGGTGATGCAATTGGGGCTGAGGCAGACCTTAAGAGCGCCGAGAAAATCGAGCTCGTTAATCACGGCTTCGAAAAAGCGAAGAAAGGGAACTTGGATGGAGCTCTGGCTGATTTCAATCGCGCCATTGAACTCAGTCCCAACAATGCCGTCGCCTATTACAATCGCGCTCACGCCAAACGCTTGAAGAAGGACGCAGCTGGCGCGCTGGCCGACTGTACGCGAGCAATCGAACTCGACCCGAAATTCGGTGAGGCTTACTTCGAACGCGGCACTTTGAAAGGAAGAAGCAAAGACGTGGACGGCGCAATCGCCGATTTCACGCGCGTGATCGAACTAAAACCCGATCACGCCTTCGCCTATTATAATCGCGGCATCGCTAGGAAGGCCAAGGGCGACAAGGCCGGGGCCGACGCAGACTTTAAGAGCGCTGCGGCCGCGAACAGGGTGAGCCTGCTCGACGGCAAACTCAAGATCGATATCTCACCGGATTTTTCGCGTGAGCCTGATGATCCAGCACATCCAAAAACGATCGCTAAGTTCTCTGGCCCAGCAGATGGAGCGTGGGGGGAGGTGTTGCGCGGCACACATGGTCTGACGCCAGATAAGCTCGAGGGTTACCTGAAAATGCGCGTGGCCGAATACAGCAAAGGCTTCAAGTGGCTGCCTAAGGATTCGCGTCTGCGATGGCTGAAGAAAGAAATCGTGACGATCGATGGCCGTAAATGGGCAGACTGGCGTTACGTCCCGGTGCTAAAGGGAAAGAAGGATTATTCTCACAATCCAGTTTATACGCGCTTCCTAACGACTTCTTACAAAGGCCAGCTGTTAGAGATTACATTTACCTCAAACCTCAACACTAACCCCGAGTTAAAGGAAGAGATCAACCGTATCATGGAGTCGGTGCACCTCGAAGAATGAGAGACACGAATTTCACCAACGTACACTAATTTTCAGAATCTGATGCCCGCGAAAAACACTAAAAGACACGAAACCGAACGGCATTTGTCTGCCAGACTCCGTGTCTTTGCCGCGTCTAGTGGACTCAATTAAGAATAGAACTTCAGACATGAATTTCAGGAATTCACACTAACGTGATCATGTTAAGGGCACTTGTTCTCGCATTGCTCACGGTTGTTGCGTCATCTGCGGTTGCCGCGGGAGATGGTCCAGAGGAGGTTATTCGCGCGCTTTACAAGGCTCACCGCCCGTGGGAGCACAAACAACTCAACCTCGGCAATCGCGCTATGCTGTCGAAATATTTCAGCCCCGAGCTAACGAAGTTATTCCTAAAGAATGCGCAGGTCGACCGGGACTGTCCCAAGGGCGACCTTTGTGGGATCGATTTCGACCCAATCCTTGGATCTCAGGACTTCGATGACAATCTCAACTTCAAGCTTCGCATCACTGAGGCAACGCCGCCGCAAACTGGCCGATTCGAAGCACGCTTCAAATTATTTAACGAAGGGAAACCGGAACAAGAGCAAGTACTCGTTTTCCAACTTGTTCAGTTGAAAAACGGATGGCGCATTGACGACATCATTTATACCAAAAATGACGCCTCGCTCAAGGCAGTCCTTACCGCGATTATTGACGAGGCGACGCATCTCAAAGAATGAAAGTCAGACTGGTCTCGTCCATCGCAGTTGCCTGCTGTGTCGTATATCCCTGGCAGTGGCTAGCGGCAGCGGAGGAAATCAAATATCCATCGCCCGATGGGAAGTTCGCATTGCGGATTACCAATGGCGAGGGCTTTGGCGAAGGAAGGGCGAGTTGATCGAGAAAGCAACCAGCAAGGTCATAGTCGGTCTAGGGGTACCCTGGCGCACACAGGTTCTGGTATGGTCGCCAGATTCCAAGCGGGTTGCCTACGCCAACCGCGGTGACAAGTGGGGCGAAGTAAAAGTTTATTTCTGGAATGGCACAACTTTCGATGAAGCGTCCTTGCCTAAGGACCTACCGTCTCCCGATATCAAGCTCCCCAAGGGCTGCGGTGCCGTCAAAAACTATGGCGGCTCCGCGACGCCGGTGAGGTGGTTAAGGTCGGGAGACTTGGAGCTGTCGAGCGACTTGATGATGCTTGGTCGTGAAAGCGGCGCCACTTGCACCGCAGAGGTGCGGTTTACACTTGCATTTGATGCGCAGCACCACGCGTCTGTGAAGAAGATCGAGAAAACGAAGACCGAGGTGTCCGAGTAAATGCAAAAATTATTTCTCGCGCTAACAGTTGCTGGCCTGGGAGCAATCCTGCTTTCCATCAACGCCCACGCCAGTGGCATGGCCTTTGACGGGGCAGGCAACCTCTTCGTTGGGACAGGCAATGGCTCGATCTTCAAATTAGCGCCCGATGGCAAAAGGAGCACCTTTGCCTCTGGGCTTCAACCTGAACACCTGGCTTTTGATCGCTCGGGCAATCTCTTTGTGTCAGACAGGAACAACCAGTCGATCCTCAAATTAACACCCGACGGAAAGAAGAGTACCTTCGCCATCGGGATCAAGGATCCGATTGACCTGACCTTTGACGACAAGAGCAATCTCTTTGTGTTAGACAGCGATTCCAACTCGATCTTTAGGTTCACGCCCGATGGGAAGCAGAGCACCTTCGCCTCGGGGCTTACTCATCCGGTTGATCTGGCTATTGACCGCGGCGGCAATCTATTTGTAACCGCTTCCGATGGTACAATATTCAAATTCACTCCCGACGGAACCAAGACCACCTTCTTCTCCAAGATGGGGTGGCCTCATGCCATGGCCATTGACAGGGCCGGCAACCTCTTTGTGGGGGACATGGACAACCACTTGATCCTTAAATTCACACCCGATGCAGAGAAGAGCACCTTCGTCACCGAGATCAATCCTTCGGACCTGGCCTGTGACCCTTTGGGCAATCTTCTTACGCCAGAAGGCGACAGCGACAGGATCTTCGAATATGCTCCCGATGGGACTAAGAGCACCTTTCCTAAAGGCGCAACCTCACCGGACAAACAGTGGGAATATCGGTGGCCCCTTGGTAAGAGTCCGGGGATTCTAAAGGCAGGCACAACTCAAGCCGTTTTGGATCTCTCTAAAGACTTGAAGGTGGATCTTCCCTTTGCGAGTGAGGCAATGGTAATCTGGGCGTCGGATTCAAAGCGGTTTGCGTTCAATTACCGCGCCGGCAGCCGCCATTACACGACAGCGCTCTTTCAGTTGCGCAGTAACAAATGGGTGCCGTTGCGTTCACCCGAAACGCAGGACACGAGCAAACCGCTCGAGCGCGCGATTGCGGCGCAACTCCGGGAACTTGGTCTTCCTTCAAAACTTGATCCTCAAAGCCTCAGCGATGTTACATCGGTGCGTGAGGTGCGTGAATGGGTCGGTGCTGACACCGCCATACTTTACTGTTCGTCTTCCGAAGAAGTGCAATCGAAAAAAGAAGGCGAGGGAAGGAATCATCTGGGCGCGGATTTTCTTCTCACATTGAAATTCGACGCTGCGGGCAACTGGAAAATTGTCAAAACCCGTGAGATCCCATCAGAGCCCCATTGAGAGAGCTGGAAAAGGAAGGTGCTGTGGAAAGATGATCAGCGTTGAAACGTATATGAAAGACAAGAAGCGTCGGTGCCGGAAATCTCTCGTCAGACGCTGGGAGAATTTATGAAACGTCTTGCTCAATTATTACTACTGGGAGCGCTCATACTGCCGCCAGTTAAAGGTGCCCGGGCAGAACCTCCCAAAGATCCAATCTACGTGAAAACTTCCAACGGGTGGAATGGCGCGTTTGCACACGATAACGAGTACGCTGAATTCCGGGTAATAGGGAACAGCGCAAAACTTCAAGATCCTTACCACATCCTACTACGAAAGGATGTTGGAATGATGGTTTCTTTTGCCGATAAAAAGGAGCTTCAAAGCGACAGGGATTTGTTGAGCGCTCACGCTCAATGGGAAATAGATTACTGGAATCAACATGCCAGCAGAGTTGAAAGTGATAATCGCGCAGACCTAATAGGAACAAGAAAGGACGTTAAGGTGACTGAGATAAGAGTGTACAACGACAAAGGCGCACAGCTGTCATCTTATTTGATCGGACTTGCGGCGAAAGATGGGGTTTTTGCGCTTTCGGTTTCACCAGTCAAAAAGGATATAGATCCGTTGGTAAAAGAATTGGTCAGCTCGTTCAAGCTTGTTCCTCGAAAACTGGATGCTGAAGAAGCTAAGCGGCTGTCATCGGAAGCCAACGCGCAGCAATCGCCTGCGCCTTCGTCCGCACCCGAAGTCCATCCGAAAGACGCCGAAGCTTACTACAACCGCGGCATCGCCAAGCTAGACAAGGACGACTTCGACGGCGCCATTGCCGACAATACTCGCGCCATCGAGCTCGACCCGAAACTTACCGACGCCTACTACAACCGCGGCAATGCCAAGCGGGCCAAGGGCGATCTCGATGGAGCCATTGCCGATTACAGTCGCGCCATACAACTTAATCCGAAATACGCGCCCGCCTACAACAACCGCGGCAATGCCAAGCAGGCCAAGGGCGATCTCGATGGAGCCATCGCCGACTGCACTCGCGCCATCAAACTTGATCCGAAGTCCGCCAACGCCTACAACAGCCGAGGCAGCTTCAAGGGCATGAAAGGCGACGTGGCCGGGGCCATCGCGGATTACAATCGCGGCATCCAACTTAATCCGAAAGATTCGAGGGCCTACCCCGACCGCGCCCGCGCCCACGCTAAAAAGAAGGAGTACGACGCCGCGGTCACGGATACACTGAAGGCTACTGAACTCGATCCGAAGAATGGGGGCTACTACCTGAACCTCGGGTGGTATCAGCTCTTCAATAGAAAACCCCGTGAGGCAATCGCCGCTTCTCTCAAAGCGCTGGAGCTCTGGCCCGATAAGGCAGTGCTGATCAAAACCAATCTTGCCCACGGCTACCTGTTTGATAACCAGTTCGACAAAGCAAAAACCATTTATCTGGAAAACAAAGATGCCAAACTCCCCGACGGCAAGCGAACCTTTAGCCAAGTCGTCCTCGATGATTTCAAAGAATTCGCAGACGCAGGCATTACTCATCCCGATATGGAGAAAATCAAAGCGCTGCTCACTACCAAGCCGGACGCCCCATGAGCATCTTAAGGTTAAGCGAGTGGTTCTCGCCTCCGCCTTCTGCAACAGCAAGGGTAGGTTGCCTATTGGCCGCGTGCTTGTGCTTTGCCCTAGGTTCCGTCCACGCACAGACGCAAGCGGAGATGAATGCGCAGGCGCGCGCGGAGTTTGAGCAAGCTGATGTGGAACTTAACAAGACTTATGAAGCGCTTCTGAAAAAGCTTCCGGATGCTGAGGGCAAGGAAAAGCTAAAGCAAAGCCAGCGAGCATGGCTCCCCTTCCGCGATGCCGAGGCGGCCTTTGCGAGTGATCAGGCGCGCGGCGTGTCAATGGCTCCCACAATCCGCTACGGAACCATGACCGAGCTCACTCAACAGCGAATCAAACAGCTAAAAGCGCCCCTCGACGAATGAAAACCATCAGACACGAATTTGAAACTCGCTTGCTTCCCCGCTCGCTCGTGGCTACCCATCGCGGCTTTGCCTTCCATGTCGCTAATCGCCTCAGCTCCATTCTCGAATTCACACCAAATAATCCGACAACTGCCTCAACTCTTGTGCAATTCGTGGTGATTAGTGTAATTCGTGTCTCTGTTCTTCCGTCCTATGAAACTTGATAAATTATTCATCGCCCTAACAGTTGCCGGCCTGGCAACAACCTTGGCTCCTGTCAGCGCCCACGCCGGTCGCACTCGATCGATCGAATTCAATCCGAAACAAGCCGGCGCTTACAACGATCGCGGCAACGCCAAAGGGGCCGCGGGCGATCTGGATGGCGCTATCGCCGACTACAATCACGCCCTACAGCTCGATCCGAAACTCGCCGAAGCCTATTACAACCGCGGCAACGCCAAGCGCGACAAAGGCGACCTGGATGGCGCCATTGCGGATTACACTCGCGCGATCGAACTCAATCCAAAATACGCCGCAGCCTACGATAACCGTGGCAACGCCAAGCGCGACAAAGGCGACTTGGATGGCGCCATCGCCGACTACAATCGCGCCATCGAACTCAATCCGAAAGACGCTATCGCCTATAACAACCGCGGCTACGCCAAGAGCGACAAGGGCGACTCGGATGGCGCTATCGCCGACTATAGCGAAGCTATCAAATTCGATCCAAAATACACCATAGCCTACTGCAACCGTGGCAACGCCAAGCACGATAAAGGCGATCCGGATGGCGCCATCGCGGACTACACCCAAGCTATCAAATTCGATCCAAAGTACGCTAAAGCCTACTACAACCGCGGTCTCACTAAGAGCGGCAAGGCCGACCTGGATGGAGCCATCGCCGACTTCAGTGGCGCGATCGAAGTCAATCCGAAATACGCTAAAGCCTACTACGACCGTGGCATCGCCAAGGCGAAAAAGGGCGATCTGGGTGGCGCCATCGCCGATTACACTCGCGCCATCGAACTCAATCCGAAATATCCCGAAGCCTACAGCGCCCGTGGCAACGCCAAGCGCGAGAAAGGCGACTTGGATGGCGCCATCGCCGATTGCACTCGCGCGATCGAACTCAATCCGAAACTCGCCGAAGCCTACAGCAATCGTGGCAACGCCAAGAGCGGCAAGGGCGATCTGGATGGCGCCATCGCCGACTACAACCGCGCCATCGAACTCAATCCGAAACTCGCCGCAGCCTACAACAATCGTGGCAACGCCAAGAGCGACAAGGGCGATCTGGATGGCGCTATCGCCGACTACACTCACGCCCTGCAGCTCGATCCGAAACTCGCCGCCGCCTACGAAAACCGCGGCAGCGCCAAGCGCGATAAAGGGGACTTGGATGGGGCCAGGGCCGACTTGGCTCGCGCGGCGGAACTTGATCTGCAATTGCGGGGCGGAGAGTCTGCCGCGAACTACGTTAATCGCGGTGTCGGTAAGGCTGCGCGAGGAAACTTTGATGGGGCCATCGCCGATTTCACTCGCGCCATCGAACTTGATCCCAAGGAACCCAAGGCCTACAACAACCGCGGTCTCGCGAAACACCACAAGGGGGACTTTGATGGGGCCCTCGCCGATTACAATCGCGCGATCAAACTCGATCCGAAATACGCTGAAGCGTACTACAACCGCGGCAACGTCAAGGCTAAAAGCAACGATCTGGAGGGAGCGATCGCCGAGTACACCCGCGCCATCGAAATTAATCCGAATTTGGCTCAGGCTTACTACAATCGCGGCGTCGCGAAGACGGACCAGGGCGACTCGAGCGGAGCGGCCAGGGATTTCAACCGCGCCGCGAAACTTGACCCCAAACTGGGCGAAAAAAAATGACGTGGTTCAATAGGACTGCACTACTGCCAACATGCAGTTTGCCGTTATGGCCGCTGGACGTTGTCGACGTCAACGCCGTTCTTTACGCTTATGCTGTCTCAAACGGCAGCGGCTCGCGGGACTCGGAGGCAAGTTTCTTTTTCACGTTGAAGTTCAACGATGCCGGCAACTGGAAGATCATCGAGGGACATGACATGTCGGAGAAGGAAGTTGAAAAGAGAGAAAAGGGAGAATGAAATACTTCGGCACTGTTCTGATCCTCGTCGCGTGCGCGACCACTTTTGTTTTTTCCAATGCGCAGGAGTCCCCATCTCCGGCAGAGGAGCAGCCCTCGATTTCTCCAGATAAAAAATGGGGGTACATCGGCGGGGATACACCGAAACTTGTTAAACTCTCCACAGACGAAACTGTGATCGATTTCTTCGAGCAACGTAATCCGGGTACCGCGCCGGCAGGTCAGGATCCGGAATTGCTCTGGGCGCCGGATTCAAAACGGTTTGGCTTCAATTACAGTCCGATGCACGCGCATCATATGACGTTTCAGTCGATCGTTTTTTATCAGCTACGTGGCGATAAATGGGTAGCGCTGGATTCACCGGCGGATGAAACAAAGGGCCCGCAGTTGGCGCGGTTCGGCAAAGGCCATTTGCCAAAGCATTTTGACCCGCGCCATTGCGCACCGGAATGGGACATTATGAAGTTGCGCAAATGGTCCGACGCAAATACGGCGATCGTGTACGCGACCTGTTATGGGCGAGAGTCTGGCAAGTTGGAAGCGGGATTTCTTTTCACGTTGAAGTTCGACGACGCCGGCAATTGGAAGATCATCAAAGCGCATCAGATGTCGAAAAAAGAACTCGAAGAGGAACAATGAGATCGTTTATCACCTTACGTGCGATCGTCGCATGCACGATTAGCTGTTGTTTTTCAAATGCGCAGGAAATCCAATCGAAAGGAAAACACCGTGATTAAAGGAACATTGAAAACGTCGGAATCAAATTCATTCGCATCTATTCGCGCTTGCCGGCCGTGGCGTGTGATCAGCGCGCAGACTTGGTTAGCCACAATTCTAATTCTGTCGTCATTTCCAAGTGCCTTTGCGGGGTCCGACTTTTCGGCATTCTGGCAGAAATTTAAGTCTGCGGTTATCGCCGGCGATAAAGCCGCGGTCGCAGAGATGACGAAATTCCCGCTGTCGATTGGTTATTTGGAGAAACCCGTAAAGAACAAGCAGCAGTTTTTGCGCCGTTATGACGAGATCTTTAAAGGCGAGGCGAGTGCCGCCCAATGTTTTCCCAGCGCCAAACCGCACCAACAATCCGCCCGGCAGTACGACGTTTACTGCCCGTTCAAGGAGACACCCAACGACTGGGAAAACGCACCGATTCGCTTCATCTTTGAACAGACCAAAAGCGGCTGGAAATTCAGCGGCCTCGACAATGTTAATGAATGACGCGGCAGCCGTCGGTCCTTGGTTGCCCTTCAACTTACGATTGCTTCGCGAGCGGCAAATGCGCGGAAGACCCGCAGCAGCCCAATGTCGTATTTGTTACCAAGAAGCGCGCTCACATCGACAAGCTTTCCATCACTGATTTGCCCGAATGCGGCGGCGATTTCATTTTCTTGCGCAGGCGTAAAGAATCGATCACGCGATTCCGGGACGATTCTACCGCATTCGATGGCAGCCAGTAGGTGGCTGTAAATGGTGCTGCGCACAAAACCGCGGGTCCGCGCGATTTCATCGACCGATTCACCTTTTTGAAATCGCCGCAGCGTTTCGGATTGACTGTCATTTAAGCGGGGTCTGCGTTGCGGGAACGGCGAATCGGCGTTTTCAGAAAACGTCCGCCGCGGATTCGTCGCGAGATAATTTTTAATCTCGCTAAGGAACGGCTCCGCGAAATCTTTCAGCTTCTGCTCGCCCACTCCGGCAATGCGACGAAACTTGGCTGCGTTTGTCGGATAATTTCTCGCCATTTCGCGGAGCGATACGTCAGAGAAAATGACGTAAGCCGGCACGTCGCGTTCGTCGGCGAGTTTGCGACGCAGGCCGCGCAAACGCTCAAATAACACTTCGTCGCATTCAATCATGCCGGCGCGAGCCTTTTGATCCTGCGACCGCGGGACAACTTCGATCTGCTTCGTGAGTGTGATTAGCGTGCGCTGACGCAAGGCGTCTTGGCCGCTACGCGTCAGCGCCAGCGTTGCGAACTTTCCAGGCGCACATTCGACGAATCCAAGGCGTAGAAGCTCGCGTCCGATCGCCTGCCAGGCTTCGCGTTTTAGGTCGCGGCCAATGCCGTACGTGGACAATTCATTGTGACCTCGTTGCCTCATCGCCTCCGTGTCTGCACCACGCAGAACATCGACAATGTGGTTCAATCCAAATGCGAAACCGCTTTTCGCCTGGACGCGATGCACGCAGGAAAGAAATTTTTGTGCCGGGATTGTGCCGTCGAACGTCTCGCGCGGATTAAGACAGTTATCGCAGCCTTCACACGATGGCTTCGAATATTGTTCGCCGAAGTATTGCAGCAGCGCCGCGCGCCGGCACTCGCGCGTCTCAGCGTAATGAACCATCTGCCGCAACTGCGCCCGCGCAATGCGCGCTTCGCTTTCACTCTTTTCGTCGATGAAATGAAGTTGCTTGGCGACATCACTGGCGCTGAAAAGCAACACGCATTCGCTGGGCAATCCATCACGCCCGGCGCGCCCGGTTTCCTGATAATAGCTCTCCAGATTTTTCGGCAGATCGTAATGCACGACGAAGCGCACATTGGGCTTATTGATACCCATTCCGAAGGCGATCGTTGCCGTGACCACTCGAACGTCGTCACGCAAAAATGATTCCTGGTTTTTTGTGCGTTCTGCGGCGGTAAGGCCGGCGTGATACGGCTTCGCGCTTACGCCATCTTCGTTGAGATTGCGCGCCAACGAATCGGTGCGCTTTCTGCTGGCACAATAAACAATCCCGCTCTCGTTCGGCCGTCTCCGGATGAATTCGAGCAGTTGTTCGTAGGGCGCCGCTTTCGGTACGACGCGGTACGTCAGGTTTGGCCGGTTAAAGCTGGCGACGTAACAACGCGGCTCACGCAGGTTCAGTTCCTTGACGATGTCGCTCCTAACGCGCTCGGTCGCTGTCGCGGTGAGCGCCATGGTCGGCACGTCCGGCAAATGCTTCCGCAGTTTTTTCAGCTCGCGATATTCGGGACGGAAATCGTGCCCCCATTCGCTGATGCAATGCGCTTCGTCGATCGCGATCTGGGCAATGTTCCAGTTGAGCGCGCGTTCCAGAAAGGTATCAAGCATCAGCCTCTCTGGAGCCACGTAAAGCATCCGGTATTCGCTGCGATGCAAGCCGCGCCAGCGCGCCTTTGCCTCGTCCCGATCCAGCGTTGAATTCAAATATGTCGCCGGGATCCCGCTGGTTTGCAGCGCATCGACCTGATCTTTCATTAGCGAAATCAGCGGCGACACGACAATCGTGAGCCCGTCGCGCATCAAAGCCGGCAGTTGGAAACAAAGCGACTTGCCGCCGCCGGTCGGCATCAGCACAAACACGTCCCGCCCGGCGAGGGCGTCGCGAATGATCTCCCGCTGCAACGGCCGAAACTCATCGTAGCCGAAATGCTTTTTGAGAATCGCGCTCAAATCCACAACGATCGTTTTAGCCGCACCGCCACATTTTGCCGAGTATTGTTTGCTTGTGGGCCATGCCGAAAACATGCAGAACGTCAGATCGACATGATCAAATCAGCAGGAGCTGTTTGCCTGGCGCTGTTGTTTCTGCCCGCAGGAGTTCCTGCACAGGACAAGTATCCCGGCGGAATTGTTCATGGACCGAAAGCCGGGTTTAACATCAGTGCGCCCGAAGGCTGGGTCGTCGACAATGAGTCGGGCAAAGGACAGGACATGCCGTGCGTTCTTTATCCAAAAGGCGAATCGTGGTCGAATGCGAAGACGGTGATGTACGCGAAGGTAGCGAGCCCTCAATGGGAAGGCGTGAACGCATTCGTGGCATGGGCCATTCAAGGCATGAAGGCACAGCACGGCACGCCGAAGGAGAAAATTGCGTCCGGCAAAACCAAGGACGGCCACGATTACTTCATCAACGAATACCCTGCCACAAAGACCTATTCGCAGTGGGAAAGGGTGGGCTACGTCCAACTTCCGCAGGGAGTCGCTTACATCGTTCTCACCTCACGCGATAAAGCGAGCTACCAAAAAGATTCCGGTCAACTCGAGAAAGTTCTGAAAACCCTGGTCTACGTCGAGCCGAAGTCCGAGGCGGCGAGCGGCCAGGAATACGCTCGCCGTTACAGACAACTGCTGGATCAGCATGCGGAGGGACAGATCGAGCCGCTGCTTACCGAGTGGCGGGAGAAGGCGCCTGACGATCCCGACGCATGGATCACGAGCGCGAATTATTATTTTAACCAACGCCAGATGAGGATCGAGATGAAGGAGCCCCGCCCAGGTGACATTACGATGACGGATCCGAGAACAGGAAAGGTGGGAATCATTGTCCACGAGGTAGATAAACCGGGTATGAAGCGGGCGGTCGAGCTTCTGCAGGAAGCGACGACGAAATTTCCCGATCACCTCGATATCTGGTGCGGGCTCGCGTTCTTTTACCAGGACTCCGGCGATTTCGAGAATGAGTTGTCGACGTTGAAAAAGATGGTTGCGTACGCCCGCGGTCACCCGACTCAGCTCAAGTGGTTGAAAGGCGAGCCGCTAGGCCAGCCAGCTGACAAATTCATTCCAGATAAACTGCACGAGTACGGTTCGTATTACGAGCAAAAGGAAAACGCGGAGGATGATAAGCGCTGGTTCCAGATTTCGACAGTGGCAACCGATCAATATCCAAATGACCCGCAAGGCTTCAAAGATGCAGCCGGTTATTGGGCCGATATTGGCGAATGGCAAAAGGCGCGCGAGTCCTTCGAAAAAGCGCACCAGCTCGATCCGAAATCTGTTGTGGCGTTGATTGGCCTCGGACAGATCAGCGCTGAGATGAAAGACTTCGTAAGCGCACGAAAATACTACGAAGACGCTTTAAAACTGGAGCCGAACGGCCAGTACGCGCAGAATGCAAAGGAGGCCTTACGAAAACTGAAGAAGACGCCCGAAGACAGGCAGGCCGGCCAGCCGAATTTGAAAGAGGCCAACGGCTACAACGAACGCGGCATTGCCAAAGGCGTTAAAGGCGACATCGACGGGGCCATAGCCGACTTCACTCGCGCCATCGAACTCTATCCGAAATATTCTACGGCCTATACTAACCGTGGCCTCGCCAAGAAGAACAAGGGCGATCTGGACGGGGCCATCGCTGACTGCAATCGCGCTATCGAACTCGATCCGAAAGATGCGGGCGCCTACAGCAACCGCGGCATTGCTAAGCAAGCTCAGGGCGATCTTAAGGGGGCCATAGCCGACTACACTCGCGCCATCGAACTTGATCCGAAATACGCTAAGACCTACGCCAACCGCGGCATTGCCAAGGAAGAGAAAGGCGACATGGAAGGAGCCATCGCTGACTGCACCCGCGCTATCAAACTCGATCCGAGATACGCACCCGCCTACAGTACCCGCGGCCTCGCGAAGAAGAACAAGGGTGATTTAAATGAGGCCATCACTGACTACACCCGCGCCGTCGAACTCGATCCGAAATACGTCAATGCCTATTACAACCGCGGCCTCGCCAAGAGGGCCAAAGGCGACATCGACGGGGCGATTGTCGACTACAATCGCGCGATCGAACTCGATCCGAAAGATGCCGGTGCCTACAACGAGCGCGGCATTGCCAAGCAAACTCAGGGCGATCTCAATGAAGCGATAGCCGACTACACCCGCGCCGTCGAATTCGATCCGAAGTACCCCAACGCCTACTACAACCGCGGCGTCGCCAAGTGGGGCAAAGGCGACATCGACGGGGCCATAGCCGACTACACTCGCGCGATCGAATTCAATCCGAAATTTACCGAAGCCTGCTACAACCGCGGCCTCGCCAAAAAGGATAAAGGCGATTTGGACGGAGCCATAGCCGACTACACTCGCGTCATCGAAATCAATCCGAACAATCCGAAATACGCCGTTGCCTACGACGACCGCGGCATTGCCAAGCAGGCCAAGGGCGATCTGGACGGAGCCATCGCCGATTGCACTCGCGCTATCGAACTTAATCCGAAATACGCCAACGCCTACAACAACCGCGGCAGCTTCAAGGGCATTAAAGGCGACGTGGTTGGGGCGATCGCCGACGTCAATCGCGCTATTGAGCTCGATCCGAAGCTGACGGCCGCCTACTACAACCGCGCCTACACAAAGCAGGGCAAAGGCGACATTGACGGGGCTATTGCCGACTACACGCACGCCATCGAAGTGGATCCGCGATGTGCCCGTTGCTATCTTAACCGCGGCGGCTGCTACTTTAAGAAGCAGCAGTATGATGCCGCTATCAAGGACCTACAGAAGGCTATTGAACTCGAGCCGAAAAACGGAGCCTACTACTCATCTCTCGGTTGGTATCAGCTCTTCAATCGAAAGCCTCGTGAGTCGATTGCCGCATCGCTGAAAGCTCTGGAGCTGTCGCCGGATCACGCAGCGATGATCAAGGGCAATCTCGCCCACGGTTATTTGTTCGATAACCAGTTCGAAAAGGCGAAAGCGCTCGATTTCAAGGAATTCCAAGAAGCAGGTGTCACTCCTCCCGATATGGAGAAAATCAAAGCGCTGCTCACTAGTGAAACAGAGGCGCGATGAGCCTCTCGAAAGAAGACGTAATGATTAAACGACACAAATCGATCGGCTGAAATGAAAACGAAAATATCCATTCTCGCGTTATTCGGGGTCACTGCGCTCTCTGCAAGCATACTCGGTCAGCAGTCCTATCGCGGCGGAATTGTTTACGGTCCGAAAGCTGCTTTTGACATCCATGCACCCCAAGGCTGGGTCCTGGACAATGAGTCAGGCAAAAATCAGGGATTACCGTGCGTGCTGTACCCAAAAGGCTCATCGTGGGCTGACGCGAAAACGATCATGTATGCGAAGATTGCCGGGACCAAATTTGAGGATGTGAACGCGTTCGTCGCGACGGCCATCAAGGACATGGAAAAAGTGCATGGCAAACCGAAGGAAAAAATCGCGTCTGGCAAAACGGCTGACAGCCGCGATTACTTCATCAACGAATATCCCGCAACAAAGACCTACTCCCAATGGGAGCGCGTGGGTTATGTGCAACTCCCACACGCCGTGGCTTACATTGTCCTCTCCTCGCGCGATCACGTGAGCTACCAGAAAGATTCCGGCGCGCTCCAGCAAGTTTTCAAGACCTTTACCTATCTACCCATGGCCGTCGCTCCCAAAAGCGAGACCGAAAAGCAATAACGCATGCTTACGATTCAGAGAGACATTCTCATTCGGTTCTCGGTTGCCGTTGGAATTCTCGCGCTCGCGGGCAGTGTATCGGGCGCGCTCTCAGTGGAGGAGCAGGTGAAAAAGTTAGCGGCGCGTTATGCTCAAGTCGAAGACCAACTTGCACGCTCGGTCCGTTATGCCAGCCGAGACGACAAGGGCAACAGTGAACAGGCGTGCTTCAACGGCGCGGATGATTTGATTAAGCTTGCGGTGGAGAGTCATGACGGCGACGTGCGCGAGCTGACTGAATATTTCGCCCTCGATTTTGATAATGACTACGACGGCATGTTCATGCTCGTGCGCAAGGAAACGCCGGCGCCCGATGGCGGCGTGCAAGTGGAAGAATCGCGCAAATATTTTGGCGAAGAAAAAAACGGTGGTAACGGCGTTCTTATTCGCGAGCTGCGCAAAAGCGCGCGATTCAAGCCGGGCGAACCGACGGACACCGTGCGCACGCCAAATGTAACTGTCGATCTTACCAAAAAAGTGAATCAGCCGACGGAGGAGCAGTTGAGGGAGATGTTAAATGCGCCGACGAAAATGGCGGAAGAACTCAGAAAAGGTGCGCCGGAATTCGATCCGTCCGCCAAAATCAAAGGCGATAGCGACAATTATCGCGTCATTCATGGAAGCGCGTCGCCGGACGGACGATTTGCCATCGCGTTGGGATTTGCGCGCGAATCGATTGATTGGGACGCCTTGTATGACAAAGAGACCGAGAGTTACAACGCCGAGAGCGAGGAAGACATTCGCAATTACGTTGTCGATCTTGCCGAAAAGAAAATCCTCGGACAAACCGGCGCGGGCTGGATTGGAACGCGTCGCCGTTACAATCATCCCGAATGTGTTGTCACGTGGTCGGCCGACTCCAGCTTTTTCGTGCAGTTGTTGGCTAACAAGTGGGCGTCCGACGATTGCGTAGCTGGAAAGATTGCGAGCGGCCCGAAGTTTGTCGGCGATGTCAATTTGCTGAAGACGCTTTCGCCGAAGATCTATGCCTTCGTCAAAAGGCGTTTCGATCCCGAAGAAGGCGGAGCGTTATCATTCTACAACGAAAAAGTGACTAACGATGGCGCAGTTGAGATGAAGGCGTACGAGTACACGCCAAGCGGCGAGCGGAAAGGCGAAACCAATTTCGCCGTAAGCGTGCGTCTGCAGCTGCGCGAGACTCCAAAGGGACTCAGCATCGAAGCCGTAAACATGCGCCGGTTGCCTAAGGAACGGTGAACGAAAATCATTTACAGTACATAGTTAGGACAGCGCAGTGCGCGGCCCCGCATACGCTTCCCCCCTTGCTCGCCGCTGCCCGTCGCGGCTTTGCCGTTCTATGTCGCTGATCCCCTCAGCTCCATTGACGAATTTACACGAAAATGATCATCTTAAAGAAGGAGGTAATGATTAATGGTAATGACTAAGGCAATTGTTCTTGCGTTGCTCACGATCACTGCGTCATCTGCGGTCGCCGCGGGAGACGGCCGAGAGGAGGTGATTCGCGCGCTTTACAAGGTTCACCGGCCTTGGGAGCACAAAGAACTCAACCTCAGCAATCGCGCTGTGCTGTCGAAATATTTCAGTCCCGAACTAACCAAGTTATTCCTCAAGAATGCGCAGGTAGAGCGGGACTGTCCCGAGGGCGACCTTTGCGGAATTGAGTTCGACCCAATTCTCGGATCTCAGGACTTCGACGATCATCTCAGGTCTAATCTTCGCATCACGCAGGAACACCGGCGCAAGCTGGTCGGTTCGAAGCACATTTCAAATTGTTTAACGAACTACGGGAGAAACTAAGTGAACACAAAAACTAGTCTGCTTGTCCTTGCGCTGGTCGGCTGTTTGTCGGCGCCCATGACTCTGGTAGCTGCCTCCCTAGAGGAAAAGTATTTTGAAACTCGTGACAATTTCATCCGGGAGTTTGAAAAAGCATCGACCCCGCTTGATAGCCTCGCTGAACAAGATCAGCACGCCCTCGATGAAAAAGATGAGCATGCCCTTGCTGAACTTGAGAAACAGCTGAAGGCAATTGTAGGGCCAGTTAATGTTGAAGGGTTTCCGAAAGAGGGCAAAATAAACCTTGAAACTCTCCAAAACGGCGACTTGGGGTTTGGTCAGGTCGATGGGCTTAGATTCAGTGCCAAGCAAGAATACCTTTTTGTAACAACCGATAACATTTTGAAGAAATATCTGACTGGACAGCCAAAGCTACCTAAAGACCTGGCTGAACTTTCCAGGACTGGTGAATTTTATACTTGCGCCTTTACGCCGGGTGAGGCTGTTACGTACTTTGCAGAGATCCCGGTCAAAAGCCCAAACGGCAAATCTTATGTCCGCGCGTTTCTCGGTCTAACTGCTCAAGATATTGGCCCCTTCATTCCAAAAGACGTCTTTGTATTCGTTACGAAGGGAAATCGAATACTCGCAGTCCAGTCGCCAGCGGCAGCTGAGATCACAGAAATTCCGCAGTGTAGAAACGAGTGGGAGAAGTTTGCTAAGAAGAAGGCAGACGCAATGGAGGTTTATCGATCCTTCGGCTTGAACAATGAAAAGGCGTTCGATGAAGGAGTTCAACAATATGAGCAGCAAGGGTTCGAGGCATACCAGCGCTGTTACGACAGAGAGGCAAAGAATCAAAAATTCTTCGCTTCCCTTAAGAAGCAGGCCCAATCGATTGTTGATCGTTTGCTGAGAAACTGAGCATTGAAATTGCGATGCCCAACAAGTCGCTCCACCTGACTCGCGGTGCTGGGGCGCTCGCAGGTGAGCTCATCCGTTAGGCCGACTAGCCGCTCAGCGAGCTTGCACAATTTTTCCTTAATCGGTTTTTGATCAGCCTTGGTTTGTTGCGCGGCCAATTGAACGACAGCGACACTCGACGCCAACAGAAACACGAATATCAACCGACTCGCTTTCATATCCTTGCGATCTTGTTTCCGCTGTTCATGGCAGAACCTGTGCGAAATCTTCTTTGTCTTTTCTGAGCGCACGACGATCGTGCGGGCCCTTTCTCGACAAACAGAATTGCCAATTACCGGTCGTCGCGAAGCTTCCACGATGTAGACGCCGTCCCGTCGTCTTTGAAAGAGACCGTCATCTCGTAAAGGCGCGCGAAGCCGTGAATCTCTCCAGATGACGGGGTAAGCTTTTCGTAATAGTCGTGCTTTTCTAGAATCAGAGTGTTGGGGTTCTGCCAACGCGTAGGAGATACGAAATCGTGGCCCATGACAGCGCCAGTGATTTCGCGATCGCTTTCTTGCCCTGGCGGCTGGTTCAACGGCAGATCCACTTTCACACACGAGTTGCCCGACAGCTGATACACTGTCGTTTGCGTCTTCTGCGGAGGAGGCTGCGGAGTGCGGAAAATGCCTCCGGGGTGACTTACATCGGACGCCACATAGGCAAAACGCTTCGAATCTGGGGACCAAAGCACACTGCCTTCACGACCACCGCCGACGCCAATGTCGGCGTTAGTCAGGTCGCAGAGCACCTGACCGGTCGCTTTCTCGATTAGTTCTGAGTGGCTGACCTTTGATTCCGTCAGGTCAAACGGATTCGTAAAAGTCTTACGAATGCTGTAGCGCCCGTCCGGCGAAGTCCAATCAACGATCTCACCGCGAAAGAGAATCTTCGTCGT
>WNGF01004041.1_pt1 | contig 48368 bp, 38 predicted proteins | sample 5400641 | NCBI WGS metagenome assembly WNGF01 (sample SAMN13153371, study PRJNA577476) | soil metagenome | isolation source: 80 cm soil or saprolite under grassland replicate 2 | place: USA:California | collected 2016-06-15 | reverse complement strand
CCACGGTTTCGAGCACGGTGGGCATAGGTCAGCGTCCTTCTGGAGAGGGTACGGCGCCTCGCGCGAACCGGCGCGTGATGCGCTCGGCAAGGACGCGCGCAGCCGATGTCCATACCCCGATGCGGTCGCGCCCGATGAGCACGATCAGGACCAGCACGAGACCGATCCAGAACTGCCAGTACTGCGGGGTCAGATTGGCAATCCAGTCCTGCATCAGCTTGAAGATCACCGCGCCGATCAGCCCGCCGTAGAGATAGCCGGTCCCCCCGATGATCAGCACCAGCAAAAGATCGGCGGAGCGTTCGAAGGAAAATACATCGAGCGAAGCAAAGGAGGTGGTCTGCGCCAGGAGGGCGCCGGCAATCCCGGCGTAGAACGCGGCCATCGTATAGATGGCCACCAACCGCGCGTTCACGGAGATGCTGATCGAGGAGGCGCGCAGCGGATTGCCTTTCACCGCCCGCAACGAGAGGCCGAACGGGGAATAAACCACGCGTCGCGCCAGCAGGAAAAGAATGAACAGAACGATCAAGCAGTACACATAGGCTACGTGCCCGAAAATATCGAACTCGAACATGCCGAGAATGGGCCCCACCATTACGCCCTGGAGACCATCGGCGCCGCCTGTGATGTCGGGAATCTGGTTGGCGATCTCGCGCATGATGAGCGCAACGCCAAGCGTCACCATCAGGCGCGTGAGGTCTGAGCCGCGCAAAACGAGGAAGCTCGTTGCGAATCCGAGAATGGCGGCGCAAAACCCGGACACCACGAGCGCGAGCACCGGCTCGCTGATGATGGCGTGCTTGGCCAAGAGCGCCGCCACGTAGGAACCCAGACCGAAGAAGGCGGCATGGCCGAGCGATATGATGCCGGCATAGCCGAGAATGAGGTCGAGCGAGAGCGCGAACAGAGCAAGCCAAGCGATCTCGGTCAGGATCAGATGCCGCCCAGGCAGCAGGAACACGCTCGCCAGCGCCGCCAACCAGAAGACGTATTCGAATGGCCGCCAGCGCGCGCGCGTCGCAAGGCGCCGGGCAACCTCGGCGACAAGCGGCGACGGCGCGGCGACCATCGTCGCTACCTGCCGGCGGGCCGGGCGAACAGGCCCTGCGGACGCCAAATCAGGACGAGGATCATGATGGTGTAGATGACGAAGGCGCCGAACTTCGGCACGTAGTACTTGCCGGCGACGTCGGCGATGCCGATCAAAAGCGAGGCGGCGAAGGGACCGGTGATGCTCGAGGTGCCGCCGACCGTCACCACGATCAGGAAATAGACCATGTATTTGAGCGGGAAGGTCGGATCGAGGCCGAGAATCTCGGCGCCCAGCGCGCCGCCGAGGCCCGCGAGTCCCGACCCGACGGCGAACGTCAACGTGAACACCGCGTTGACATTGATGCCCAGCCCGCGGGCGACGCGCGCGTCGTCCACCGAGGCCCGCAGCCGGCTTCCGAACCGGGTGCTGGACAGGATGAGCTGCAGCGCGAGCGTGAGCAGGCCGCAGATCACGATGATCAGCAGCCGATAGCGTCCGATACCGATACCGAAGATCTCGAAGCGGCCCTGCAGCACGCTCGGGATCTCGATGAAGACCTGCTGCGACCCCATGACGTAGTCGACGGCGGCGACCGACATGAAGACGAGGCCAATCGTGAACAGCACTTGGTCGAGATGGCTCCTGCCGTAGACGTGCACATAGAGCGTGCGCTCGAACAGCACTCCGATGAGGGCGGTGACCACGAAGGCGATGGCAAGCCCGGCGGAGAACGGCAGGCCGGCGCGGTTGACCAGGACGAGGGTGATGTAGCCGCCCGCCATGGCGAAGGCGCCGTGGGCGAGATTGACGAAATTCATGAGCCCGAGCGTGACCGAAAGCCCGCATGCCAGCACGAACAGCAGCATGCCGTAGGCGATCCCGTCGAACAGAATGGTCAGCATGGTCGCTCGTCCCCGCCGACGGTCATATACTGACGGCGGCACGGGGAGCGATGCAAGGCCGCTCCCGGCCGCCGCCAACCATTCGAGCCGAAGAAAAGCGCGCCGGCGCGCGGCTTAAGCCGCGCGCCGCTGTTGCCCCGGCTACTTCTTCATCTTCAACGGGTCTTTGACGGCTTCGAAGGTCGCGAACTCAACGTTGTAAAGCTCGCCTTGGACCTTCTCGACCTTGCCGATGTAGATGTTCTGGACGATGTCCCGCGTTTCCGGGTCAATGGAGATCGGCCCGCGCGGGCTTTCCCATTTCATGCCCTTCATCGCATTGACCAACGTGTCGCCATCGGTCTTGCCCTGGGTCTTCTTAAGCGCCTCGTAAATCAGGTGCATGCCGTCATAGCCGCCGAGCGAGATGAAGTTCGGCCGGAGTCCGTTGGCCTTCTTGAAGGCGGCGACATACTCCTTGTTGGTCGGCGAATTATGCAGGGCGGAGTATATGCCGGCGGTGACCACGCCGAGCATGGCATCTCCCATTCCGGGAAGGTCGTTATCGTCGACGATGTCGCCGGGCCCGATCAGCTTGATGCCCGCTTTGTCGAGGCCGCGCTCGGTGAACTGCTTGGCGAAGGTCCCGGCCTGCCCTGCCGGCACGAACACGAACAGGGTGTCCGGGTTGAGGTCGCGCGCGCGCTGCAGGAACGGGGCGAAATCAGGGTTGGCGAGCGGGACCTTGATGGTCTCGGCGATCTGCCCGCCGGCCTTGGTGAAGGCCTCGGTGAACACCGCAGTCGCCTCGGCACCCGGCGCCCAATCCGACTGAATGATGGCGACTTTCTTGCTGCCGTTCTTGGCCGCCCATTCCGCGATGATCCCGGATTGCTGACCGAGCGTGAAGCTGGTGCGCACCATGTAGGGGTTGTTGGGGTTGATCACCCCTGAGGTGCCCGACACCATGACGACGTTCGCGGTCTTACCCTGGGTGGAGAGCGGGCCGATGGCCATGGCGCTGGGTGTGAGCGCCGAGCCGATGACGGCGACCTTGTCATTGACGATCAGCTCTTGCGCCAACCGCTTCGAGTTGTCGGGAACGCCGCCGTCGTCCTTGATGATGAGGTCGATCTTCTTGCCGGCGACGCTGGCGCCGTTCTTGTCCATGTAGAGCTTGATGCCGGCCTGGACCTGCTTGCCGACCGGCGCGAGCCCACCGGTGAGCGGCAGCACGACGCCGACTTTTACGTCCTGGGCCGAGGCGCCGGAAGCGGCCAGCGTGCCCACCACCAACGCAATTCCAATGATACGCAGCATGAGGTTTCCTCTCCGTAGGTCGGTTTTCGGAAATCTATATCGGAACCGGCCGCCGGTCATGGCACAAAAAATGGATTCTTCGTAACCATGCGACAAGTCCACCCAGCCCGCGCTGCCTCTCCGCCCGCTCCCACCGGCGAACAACTTATTGGGCGCTAGGACCATGTTGCGATCGCATCGAGCAAGAAACTGGCGTCATGGCCGGGCTCGTCATCGCAAGTCGGGTCTACCCGACTTGCGGGGCTTGATAGTGCGGAACTCGGGCAAGCCCGAGTTCCGGTGCCATCCACGTCTTCATTTCAGACCACAAAAGACGTGGATGCCCGCGACAAGCGCGGGCATGACGGATGAGAGAGTGATTCAACCTGATCGGGACAGGTGCTAGGCGTGCGCCTTGCGCTGCGGGTCGATGATCTGCTCGAGCTTGCCGAGCACGCGCATGCAAGGAAGCAGCTGCGCCAGGCTGGCGTTCGGCTCGCGCTTCTCCTTGATCGCGGCGATGAATTCGCGGTCCTCGAGCTCGATGCCGTCCATGGACACGTCGACCTTCGATACGTCGATCTTGTTGTCCTTGCCGTCGCTGAGGTCGTCGTAGAACGCCTTGTAGGTCCCGTTGTCGCAGATGTAGCGGAAGAAGGAGCCGAGCGGCCCGTCGTTGTTGAACGACAGCGAGAGCGTGAGGATCGCCCCCGACGGCACCTTGGCCACGATGCCCATGTCCATGGCAATGCCGAGCTGCGGGTGGATCGGCCCCTGCACCGCATAGCAATCGGAAATCGTCTCGCCGGCTTGGTACTGGAACAGGTCGATGGTATGGGCCGCGTGATGCCATAGCAGGTGATCGGTCCAGCTGCGCGGATTGCCGGCCGCATTGATGTTCCTGCGGCGGAAGAAATAGGTCTGCACGTCCATCTGCTGGATCTTGAGCTCGCCCTTCTGGATGCGCTTGTGAATCCACTGATGGCTCGGATTGAAGCGGCGCACGTGCCCGCCCATGGCGACGACACCGCCCTCCTTGGCGATTTTGACCAGCTGTTCGGCCTCCTCGACGCTGTCGGTGATTGGGATCTCGACCAGCACGTGCTTGCCCGCGCGCATCACCTGTTCGCCCTGCCGGAAGTGCAGCTTCGTCGGCGTGGTCAGGATCACCGCGTCGGCGCGCTTGATGCCCTCCGACAAATCGCCGGTGTAATGGGGGATGCCGTACTTCTTGGCGACTTCAGCGGTGGCGTCCTGATTGCCTCCCACCAGCGACGTCACCTCGACGTCATGGATGCGCTTGAGCGCGTCGAGATGCTTCTGCCCGAACGCGCCCTGGCCGGCGACACAAATTTTCATCGTTATCCCTTGCTGGCGATGCGGTGAGCCGCTTTGCGGGCGGCCGCCTGCTCGGTCCTGGCGGCGGGAATGCGCTTGCTCCTGCCCGCGGCCTTGCGTCTGTTCTCCAGAATGATGTGGCCGACAGCGGTGTTCGAGGCCGGCACCGTATAGAACCGGTAGACCTCGTCCACCTTGTCATCGAGCGCGCCGCGCATGATCAACCACATCACCATCTCGATGCCTTCGGCGCCGGCCTCGCGCATGTAATCGATATGCGGGATGCGCGTGAGTTTCTTGGGATCCTTGGTGAGGTTGTCGAGGAAGCTCTTGTCCCATTTGCTGTTGATGAGCCCGGCGCGCGGACCGCTGATCTGGTGCGACAATCCGCCGGTGCCGAAAATGACGACCTTGAGGTCCTCCGGATAGGACTCGACCGCCTTGCGGATCGCCTTGCCCAGCATGTAGCAGCGATGGCCGGTCGGCGGCGGATACATGACGACGTTGACGGCGAGCGGGATGACCCGGCACGGCCATTCCTTCGGCGTGCCGAACAGCAGATTCATCGGCACGGTGAGGCCGTGATCCACCTCCATCTTGTTGACGACGGTGAGATCGAATTCGTCGAGAATGACGGATTGCGCGATATGCGCGGCGAGCCGGGGATGACCCTTGAGCACCGGCACCGGCCGCGGTCCCCAGCCCTCATCGGCAGGAGCAAACTCCGCCGCGCAACCGAGCGCAAAGGTCGGGATGATGTCCACCGAAAAGGCGGAGGCGTGGTCGTTGTAGACCACGATGGCCACGTCCGGTTTGGTCTTCGCCATCCATTCCTTGGATTTCTCGAATCCCGAGAACACGCGCTTCCAATAGGGTTCCTGGGTCTTGCCGTTATCGAGCGCCGCGCCGATGGCGGGCACATGCGACGAACCTACACCTGCGATGATCGTTGCCACGATTCACTTCCGCTTTGCTGATGATTTGGATTTGGATTTGGATTTGGATTTGGATTTGGATTTCGACTTGGCGGGCTTGCCCTTGCCCGACTTGCTGCGATTGCCTTCCACCGAGCGTCCGCCGGATAGCATCATCGCGGCATAGTCCTGCTGCGAAGAGCCGGTCATGAGCGCGGCGAGATGCTGGAACGAGTGGCCATCGGTGGCACCGAGCTTGGCGGTAAAATAAATATTGCCGCCGAGTTCCAGCATGCGATTGTAGTCGCGCTTGAGAATGGCGTCGGTCTGCTCGGGCGTGAGGTTGAACTTCTTGAGGTATTCCGCCTCGTTCGCCTTGAAGGCTTTGCGGTTCTCATCCTTCATCAGCGACATGCAGAACATGTTGATGCCGTAACCCTGGCGCGAGCGTTCGGCATCGAACACGAAGGTGCCGGGAATGTCGTCATAGTCATGCTGCGCGCGTGGCATCGGCGTCCTCCATACTACCGCCCGGGTCCCCAGACCGGACGCCCGACCTACCCCTGAATTCGGCCTCACATAATATAAGCTCGATGCGCCTTCGCAACGTAGCTCGACTTCGGCACTTGGAACGATTTTAATTCCAATAAAGCCGCATCGGATTGTCGACCAGCAGCGCCTTTTGCGCCGCCGGGCTTGGCGCGATGCGCGGGATGAAGTCGACCAGCACCCCGTCGTCCGGGGCCTCTTTCTTCATGTTGGGGTGCGGCCAATCGGTGCCCCAGATCACGCGGTCGGGGAATTTGTCGATCAGGCTTTTGGCGAAGGGCACCACGTCCTCGTAGGGCGGCCCGGCAACCGTCATCCGTTCCGGGCAGGTGGTTTTGACCCAAAAATTCTCGTGCCGCTCCATCAGGCGATGGAAGCGCTGGTTCTCCGGATGGTCGACGCCCTTTTTCACATCGGGCGTGCCCATGTGATCGACCACCACCGTCGTCGGCAGCGACGTGAAGAACGCTTCGAGCTGCGGCAAATCCGCCATTTCGAAATAGACCACGATATGCCAGCCGAGCGGCGCAACTCGCGCCGCGATGCGCTCGAGCACCTCGCGCGGGGTGAAATCGACCAGACGCCGGACGAAGTTGAAGCGCACGCCGCGCACGCCGGCACGATCCATGGCCTTGAGTTCAGCGTCGGTGATCTCCTCACCGACAAAACCGACGCCTTTAGCCTTGTCGTTGGAGCTTCCGAGCGCATCGATCATCGCGCGATTGTCTTTGCTATGGCACGATGCCTGCACGATCACGTTCTTGTCGAAACCGAGAAAGTCGCGCAGCGCGAACAGCTTCTCCTTGGGCGCGTCGCAGGGGGTATATTTTCGCTCGGGAGCGTAGGGAAACTTGCTCCCCGGTCCGAAGACATGGCAGTGCGCATCGACCGCGCCCATCGGCGGGACGTATCTCGGCTTCGACGGGTTGGGGTGGAAGGGAATGTAGCCTGGACTCATCGCCACCGGGCGTTTTCCTTCGCTGGTGTTAGACGCGTTCCAGCGCGAGGGAGACGCCCTGCCCCACGCCGACGCACATGGTGGCGAGCGCAAGCTTGCCGCCGCGCCGGTGCAACCCGTGGACCGCGGTCAAAGCAAGGCGCGCCCCCGACATCCCGAGCGGATGCCCGAGCGCAATCGCGCCGCCGTGCGGATTGACGTGCTCGGCGTCGTCGGCAACTCCGAGCTGGCGCAGGCAGGCGAGCCCCTGCGAGGCGAACGCCTCGTTGATCTCGATGAGATCGAAATCGCCGATCTTGAGGCCGAGCCGCGCCATCAGCTTGCGCGTCGAGGGCACCGGCCCAATCCCCATCACTCGCGGCGGCACCGCCGCCGACCCCATGCCGAGCACGCGCGCGCGCGGCGTAAGCCCGTGATGCTTGGCCGCCTGTTCCGAAGCAAGGATGACGGCCGCCGCACCGTCGTTGATCCCGGACGCGTTGCCGGCTGTGATCGTGCCGCCGTCGCGAACGATGGGCTTGAGTTTGGCGAGGCCTTCGAGTGTCGTGCCCGGCCGGGGGTGCTCGTCTTTCTCGACCGCGACCGGACCGCCCTTGCCGGGAACTTCGATGGGAACGATCTCCTCGGCGAAATAGCCCGCCGCCATCGCCTTCGCGGCACGCTGCTGCGAGCGCAGCGCGAAGGCGTCCTGGTCCGCGCGCGAAACCTGGTACTCCTCGGCCACGTTCTCGCCGGTCTCCGCCATGGAATCGATGCCGTATTGCGCCTCGAGCAGCGGATTGACGAACCGCCAGCCGAGCGTGGTGTCGTAGATTTCGGCGCCGCGCTGGAACGCCTCCTGCGCCTTGCCCATGACCAGCGGCGCGCGCGTCATCGATTCGACGCCGCCGGCGATGGCAAACTCTGCCTCACCGCAGCGGATGGCACGTGCGGCGTCGCCGATGGCGTTGAGGCCCGATGCGCACAGCCGATTGACGGTCACGGCGGGCACGCCATCGGGCAGACCTGCCAGCAACAGCGCCATGCGCGCGACGTTGCGGTTGTCCTCACCGGCCTGATTGGCGCAGCCGAGCACGACCTCGTCGAGCGCCGACCAGTCGACCCTGGGGTATCGTTTGACAAGCGCCCTGATCGGGACGGCGGCAAGATCATCGGTGCGCACCTTGGCAAGGGCGCCGCTATAGCGGCCGATCGGCGTGCGCACGCCATCGCAGAGAAAAACGTCGCGCGTGTCGGTCATATCCAAACTCGCTAGTGTCCCGATTCCGAAGTTCGCAAGCCCTCGCCGCACGCTCTCGTGCGAACTTCGGAATCAAAGGGACACTAGCAAACTTATGACTCTAGTGTGGTTTTTGGATTTGAAGTTCCTATGCGAAGCTCGCTGCAAATCCGTAGGAACTTCAAATCCACCACACTAGTATCGTCCTCGCAAGCGCGCCGCGCCAAGTCAACAGATGGGTCTTGGCCGCAGGCGCCAGAATCGAGCGCTGATCATGATCTCGCAGGCACCGATCTTCACCATTCACGCGGAGCTCGCCGATGTCCGCCATTTCGGGCAAACGCCCTATGGCGAGCGGCGGGTGATCGACATCCGCGGCGGCCGGGTCGAGGGGCCGCGGCTCAAGGGAAAGATTTTGCCCGGCGCGGATTGGCAAATCGTCCGGCCCGACGGCGTCGCCGATCTCAAGGCGCGTTATGGCATCGAGACCGATGACGGCGCGCGCATTCTCGTGCGCAGCGACGGCCTGCGCCACGGCCCGCCGGAAGTCATTGCCGCGCTCGGCCGCGGCGAGACGGTCGAGCCGTCGCGCTACTATTTCCGTACCGTGATGCGCTTCGAGAGCGCCGACCCCGCGCTGGCCTGGCTCAACCGGATCCTGGCGCTCGGAACCGGGGCGCGCGAGCGGCTTGCGGTCCATCTCGACGTCTATGAAGTCGTGTGAGCGCTTGACCGGTTTTCGGAGAAATGTCACCGAACGCAGGTTTAGACCAGCGAGGATCGCGGTGAGCAAATCCGCTGGCGGCTTCGATGTTGAACTGCCGCCGTCGCTCAAGGCCGAGCGCCGCGGCGACATTGCCATTCTCTTCCTGGCGCGCCCGGAAAAGCGCAACGCCATCGACGATCCGACCGTGTTCGGCATCGAGGCATTCTTTGCCGCGCTGCCGGATGCCATCAAGGCGGTCGTGCTCGCCGGCGAGGGCGAGCACTTTTGCGCGGGGCTCGATCTGGGCGAGCTCACCTCCCGCGACGTCGCGCAGGGCATCGCGCATTCCCGGAGCTGGCACCGCGCCTTCGAGCGCATCGAGTTCGGCAAGACGCCGGTCGTCGCGGTGCTGCACGGCGCGGTGGTCGGCGGCGGGCTCGAAATCGCAGCCGCGTGCCATGTCCGCGTGGCTGAAACGTCCGCCTATTACGCGCTGCCGGAAGGCAGCCGCGGCATTTTCGTCGGCGGAGGCGGCGCGGTGCGCCTGCCGCGCCTTATCGGCACCGCGCGCATGATGGACATGATGCTGACCGGCCGCACCTATGACGCCGCGGAGGGTCAGGCGATCGGCATCTCGCATTATCTCGTTCCTGCCGGCGCGGGCCTCGCCAAAGGCATCGAGCTCGCCAAGCACATTGCCGGCAATGCACCCATGACCAATTTCGCCGTCACCCACGTCTTGCCGCGGATCGCCGCCTCCGATCCCGCCGCCGGCTACGTCACCGAGGCGCTGATCTCGGCGATCGCGCAGGGGGACGAGGAGGCAAAAGCGCGGCTCAAAGCCTTTCTCGAGAAGCGCGCCCCGAAGACCGTCCGCAGCTGAGGAGTTATGGCGACACAAGTCAAAGCGCGTCGACCCGAAACCGCCGCTGCGGCGGTGCGGGCGGTGCGCCTCGGCCCGCGCGACGTGGTGAGCGAACGCAGAAGCGACGGGACGATCCTTCTGAGGTCCCCGCACCCGCTAGCGCCCTACCCCGCGAAATTGACCGAACGCCTCGAATATTGGGCGGCGGCCGCTCCCGCGCGCACTTTTCTCGCGCAGCGCACGCCTTCCGGCTGGCGCAAGCTCGGCTACGGCGAGACGCTCGATTGCGTCCGACGCATCGGCGCGGCGCTATTGCGACGCGATCTCTCCCGCGAACGGCCGCTCGTCCTCCTCTCCGGCAATGACATCGAGCATGCGCTCCTCGGCCTTGCCGCCATGCATGTCGGCATTCCCTACGCGCCGATCTCGCCGGCCTATGCGCTCATGTCGAATGATTTCGGCAAGCTCAGATCCATCATCGATCTGCTCACGCCGGGCCTGGTCTTCGCCGCCGATGGGCAAACCTACGCCCGCGCGATCGACGCGGTGGTGCCCTCGCAGGTCGAGGTCGTCGTCACTCGTAATCCGACTGCGGGCCGAGCGACGACCTCGTTCGAAACGTTGCTCGCGCCGAGAGCGACGGGGGCAGCCGAGACGGCTCGACCGGCACGCCCAAGGCGGTGATCAACACGCAGCGCATGTGGTGCTCCAACCAGGCGATGATCCTCTCCCAGCTCGCCTTCTTTGCCGAGGAGCCGCCGGTCATCGTCGACTGGGCGCCCTGGCACCACACCGCCGGCGGCAACCACAATTTCGGTTTCGTGCTCTACAACGGCGGCACCCTGTACATCGACGAGGGCAAGCCGGTGCCGGGCGCAATCGAGACTACGGTCAAGAATCTGCGCGAGATCGCGACCAACTGGTACTTCACGGTTCCTAAGGGCTACGAGGCACTGCTGCCCTATTTCCGCGCGGACGCGGAGCTGCGAAAAACGTTCTTCCGTGAGCTCAAAGTGCTGTGGTTCGCCGGCGCCGCGCTGGCGCAGTCGGTGTTCGACGAAATGCAGGAGCTTGCGCTTGCTGCCTGCGGCGAGCGCATCATGTTTCTCACCGGCCTGGGCTCGACCGAAACCGCGCCCATGGCGATCGCCCGGATGTGGCAAAGCAAGGATTCGACCAATATGGGCGTGCCGGTGCTCGGGGTCGAGCTCAAGCTCGTTCCGAGCCACGGCAAGCTCGAAGCGCGCGTGCGCGGGCCGAACATCACACCGGGCTATTGGCGCCAAGGCGAGTTCACGGCGCAGGCGTTCGATGAAGAAGGCTTCTACAAACTGGGCGACGCGCTCAAATTCGAAGATTCGGGCGAGCCGCGCGCCGGCCTGTTGTTCGACGGCCGCGTCGCCGAGGATTTCAAGCTTGCGACCGGCACTTGGGTGAACGTCGGTCCGCTGCGCGGTCGCCTCTTGCAAGCGCTCGAGCCTTATGCGCGCGATGTCGTCATCGCCGGAGCCGATCGCAACGAGATCGGTGCGCTGATCTTTCCGAACTTCGAAGCCTGCCGAGCGCTTGCCGCTGGTCCCACGGCCGACGTGACCAGCGATGCGCGCGTGCGCGAGGAGCTGCGCGCGCGGCTTGCGGCCTTCGCGAGCACCAGCACGGGCAGCTCGAACCGCGTCTGCCGCGCTATCCTGCTTGCCGAACCGCCCTCGCTCGATACCGGCGAGATGACCGACAAAGGGTCGATCAACCAACGCGCGGTGCTCGAGAGGCGCGCCGCCCTGGTTGACGAACTCTATAGGCAACCGCTATCGCCACGCGTGATTGCGACCGAGGAGCAGGCGTGATGACGAGCAAGACGGCAGGTCTCAGCGCAAGCTGGAGCGACGTGTGGCTGCTCGACGGCGTGCGCACGCCGTTCGCCGACTACAACGGCGCATTGGCGCAGGTTTCCCCCACCGATCTCGGCATCAAGGTCGCGCGCGAGGCGTTCGCGCGGTCGGGCGTGTCGCCGCAGGACGTCGGCGCCGTCATCACCGGCTCGATGGCGCAAGCGAGCTTCGATACCTACTGCCTGCCACGCCATATCGGGCTCTATTCCGGCGTGCCCATCGAGGTCCCCGCGCACATGGTGCAGCGGGTATGCGGCACGGGCATCGAAGTGTTGATGCAGGCGGCGGACGTCGTCACGCACAAAGCAATCGGGCTCACGCTGTGCGTCGGCGCCGAATCCATGAGCCGCAACCCGATCGCCTCCTATACCATGCGCGGGTTTCGCATGGGCTCGGTCGATTTCAAGGATTTTCTCTGGGAAGCGCTGCGCGATCCGGCCGCCGACGTCACCATGGGCGACACGGCGGAGAATCTCGCGCGCACCTACCAGATCACGCGGCCGGAGGTCGACGCCTACGCCGCGCGCAGCTTCGAACGCGCGCTCGCGGCACAGAAATCGGGCTTCCTCGCCGGGGAGATTGCACCGGTTAAGAGCGAGACGTTCGAGCGCGAGGGCTTTCAGCCGCGCAAACTCAAGCTCAACGGCGTGGACGAGCTTGGCGCCGACACCCACGTGCGCCCGTCCCCACTCGAGACGCTCGCCGCCATCCGCCCCGCCTTCGGCGGCGTGCAAACCGGCGGCAATTCCTCCGCCATCGTCGACGGGGCGGCGGCGGCGCTCGTCGCCTCCTCCGATTACGCGAAGAGGAGGCCCGCGCTCGCGCGCATCCTCGCCGGTGCAACCGTCGGCGTGCGACCGGACATCATGGGCATCGGTCCGGTGCCCGCCATCAAGGCCGTGCTCGAGCGCGCGGGGCTCAAGCTTTCGGACATCGATCGCTTCGAGATCAACGAAGCCTTCGGCGCGCAGGTCATGGCGTGCGCGCGCGAACTCGGCATCGACGAAACCAAGCTCAACGTCAACGGCGGCGCCATCGCCATCGGTCATCCGTTGGGCGCAACCGGCGTGCGGCTCGCCCTCACGCTCGCGCGCGAGCTCAGGCGCGCGCAAGTGCGCTACGGCATCGCCTCGGCCTGCATCGGCGGCGGGCAGGGCATCGCCTTGCTGATCGAGAACGTCCCTTCCACACGAAACCACTAGAATGGGAGTCCCCATTCAGATTGAATGACGTGTCCCGGGCGCAGCGCAGCACGAGCGAGAGCGAAGTGGCGCGCTGCAGACCCGGGACCGTTACGGTCTGTGGCGGTCCCGGATCAGCGGTGCACCGCTACGCAAGAGCTTCGCGCTGCACCGCATCCGGGACACGAGAAAGACGGTTTAGTCATGGACATCAAGGGACATGCCGCGGTCGTGACCGGCGGCGCCTCCGGCCTCGGCGCAGCGACCGCGAGCGAGCTTGCCCGCGCCGGCGCCAAGGTCACGGTGATCGACGTCAATCTCGACAGTGCCCGCGCGCTGGCACAGAAGATCGGCGGCCACGCGCTCCAGTGCGACGTCACCAATGCCGAGCAATCGAGCGCGGCGCTGCGGGAGGCCCGCGAGCGGCATGGCGCCGCACGCATCCTGATCAATTGCGCCGGCGTCGGGCCGGCCAAGCGCATCGTCGGCCGCGACGGACCGATGCCGCTCGCCGAGTTCGAGCGCGTCATCAACATCAACCTTATCGGTACCTTCAACATGATGCGGCTCGTTGCCGCCGACATGCAGAGCCTGAGCCCGCTCGCCGACGGCGAGCGCGGCGTCATCATCATGACGGCCTCGGTCGCCGCCTTCGAAGGGCAGATCGGTCAGGCCGCCTATTCCGCCTCCAAGGGCGGCGTCGCCGCGCTGACCTTGCCGGCGGCGCGCGAGTTCGCGCAGTTCGGCATTCGCGTCAACACGATCGCGCCAGGCATTTTTCACACCCCGATGCTGATGGCACTGCCGGAAGAAGCGCAGAAGAGTCTTGCCGCCGCGGTGCCCTTTCCAAAGCTGCTCGGCCGCCCCGATCAGTTCGCCGCGCTCGCGCGCCACATCATTGAGAATACGTATATCAACGGCGAGGTGATCCGCCTCGACGGCGCGCTGCGGCTTGCGCCGCGCTGAGCGGAACAAGCGCATGCTCGTCAACTACCGTGTCGTGCGCATCGAATGGGGCGATTGCGACCCGGCCGGCATCATCTATTACCCCCGCTATTTCGCCTTCTTCGACGCCAGCACCTCGGCGCTCATCGAGCGCGCGCTCGGGATGAGAAAAATCGATTATCTCAAGGCCTATGATTTCACTGGGCATCCGCTGGTCAACGCGCATTCGCGCTTTCTCCTCCCCACCAGGTTCGGCGACGAAGTGACGATCGAGACGGCCGTCACCGCGCTGCGGCGATCGAGCTTCGACGTGCGCCACCGCTTGTACAAGGACGGCGCGCTCGCAGCCGAAGGCTTCGAGACTCGGGTGTGGGTGCAAGGCGATCCTGTCAAAGGCACGATGAGGTCGAAGCCCTTGCCGCAAGCCGTGATCGAGCGCTTGTCGCAGAAATAGGCCGTGGACTATTCGTGTCCGGGCGCAGCGCAGCGTGGAGCGTGCCGTCCGTGGCGGTCCCGCGCAGTTACGACGCCGCAAGATTCGAGCCGGCGGTGGGACGGCGGTAGTCGGTCGTTCGTCTGTCCGGAACTTGCGATGAAGGCAGGCGGTCCATGGCCAAGGTCGCATCCTTCTCGAACGCGCTCATGGCCTCGTAATCATGTCGCGCCCAGGTCGCCACCGGGATGGGGCCGGTGAGCAACATGAAATAGTCGTACCGGGCGCGGCGGTCGTTCGCCATGATGAACTGATAATGCAGCCGGAAGAAATGGAAGCGCAGCCGCCGGAAAAACTGGGGCGAGAGCATATCGCGAAACCGCAGCATCCAGGGCCAGGGATTGCAGCGTTCCCCATCTGCCCGAGCGCCGATCCCTTCGACGGGATCGAAGTCCCAAAAATTCATGATGTCCGCGCGCGACTGGCAGTCGACCCAGAGAACCGACGGTTCGGTCGCAAGCCGCGCGGCAATCGCGCGCAGGCGCACCGCATTGGGATGCAGCGCGGCTCCCGGCGCGATGGAGCCGAGCGTGAGCAGCACGAGCGGCGGTCCGCGGCGGCCGACGTCGGGATCAAGCTCGAGCGCACGCACCACGACCGCCGGCGCCAGCGCGCCGCCGCCGCTGTGGCCGATGACGATGATCTCGTCGGCCGCTTCGGCGCGGACGGCGGCGACGAGGCGTTCCGCGCAGACCTCGATCGGCCGATCGAAGCATGACCGCTCGCCGCGGGCGAATGCGCACAGGTGCGGCCAGTGACTATTGATCTGGACCACGAACCAGCGGTCGGCGAGCGGGCGCAGCAGCGCGAAGACGGCAACCGCGCAGGCAATGCCGAGCGGCAACGCCGCCAGCGCGGACAAGCCATATTTCGCCGCGAGGTAGGCGGCGAGCGCGCCGCCGCCGACGGAGAGCAGGATCCACCAGACGAGCATCATCTGGAAGTAGATCAGCACGAGGCCGAACTGCCACGAGGTGCGCAGCACGCGCACGAGCGCTCCACTGACAAGGTAATCGAACGCCCAGGCGAGCGCGCGCGGCGCCTGCCGCGTCATCGGCTCGGCCATATTGGCGCGAATCATTTGCTCCTGCCGTAGGAACTCGTAGCGGGTCGATACCTGCCAGTTCGGCCCCCCCGCTTCGATGGTCCAGTGCGCAAAGTCCTCCGAGTCGAGCTCGAGCGGCCCGACCTTGGCCACAAGCGGCCACATCGTCAGGAAACGTTTCCACGAGCGCGCGAACAGCCGGTAATAGCCCTCCGCGCCCTGCGGATCGTAGCCGCTGACATAGATGACATGCCGCCGAGCGACTAAAGCGCGCTCGGCGCGACCGCTCGTTCCATCAGGCACGGGGGGTCCCCGCGGCCGTCGCTTCGATGATGGTCATCGCCGGATGCCTGGTCGGAATGGTGCGCGCCAGGCGAAGGCCCGCTTGCTCGAATAGTCCGGCATATTCCTCAACCGTGCGCTCGCGGCCGCCACACAACAACATCACCTGCAGATCGAGCCAGCGACCGGGCCCCGGACTCTCGTCGGAGGGCAAGGGGGCTTCGAGCACCAGCACGCGCGCCTGCGGCCGCATGGCGCGACGCACATTGGCGAGAATGCGAACACAATCGCGATCCTCGTAGTCATGCAACACATGGCGAATGAGATAGAGGCCGCCGCCTTCGGGCGCTGGTGTCGTGAATATGTCTCCGCTCACGAAGCTCACGCCTGGGAGCGGTCCACCCTCCCCGCGCTTGGCCGCGGCGATCGCTTCCGGCATGTCGAAGAGCGTGCCGCGCAGCTTCGGGTAGGAGGCGAGCACAGCGGACAAGAGCGAGCCATTGCCGCCGCCGATATCGACGACGTGCTCGAATGGGGAGAAGTCATAGGCGGCGACGATCGCCGGGGTCTCCGGCCCGTGCACCTCAAGCATCATGCGATCGAAGCGGCGGGCTTCGTCCGGATGCTGGGCGAGCCACTCGAAGAACGGTGCGCCCTTGAGCACCTCGAAGGCGGTGCGCTCGCCGGCGAGCGCGTCGTCGAGATGCGTCCACATGTCGGCGAAATAGTCGTTGAGGAAGATCGCGGTGGTCCTGGTGTTGTTCGGCGAGTGGGAACTCAAGAGCCGCCCGAGCCCCGTGAGCCTAAAGCGCCCGCGTGTCGGCTCGGTCACGATTCCCAGCGTGGAGAGCGCGCGTAAGAGCCGGTAGACGCGATCGGGAACGAGCCCGCGCGCCGCGGCAATCGCCGCGTGGTCCTCGAGTCCATCCTCCATCACGTCGGCGAGACCAAGCCGCGCGAAGGTTCCAACCGCACGCGTCACCCACAGGCTGCTCAACAATTGCAGCATTTTCTTGTGGAGCAACGCCGGACTGGCCTCGGAACTCTTGTCGCTCTTGCCGTTCACGATCTGCTTCCGCCAAACGCCTCGACCGCGCGGAGGCTCCGCATAGACCAATTCGGCGAACGAGGCTAGGCACGTGCTTTACAGCAACCCGTCGGTCGTTGAGCGGAGCAAGACCCGTGCCGACGCAGATGCACCGCTGATCGACAACAACAGCTCTTTTGCGGCGCTCGTTTGCAAAGCATCGGAAAGTTCGACGCGTGGATGGATGATGGATTTCGTCCCGCTCGATCCATCCTACCTGCTGATCTCACTGCACCGGAGTGGGCATGCAGATGGGAAGGCAATTATGCCCATGAAGCCCGCGAACGTCACTTTACAGTGCTCGTCGCTTAAGGCTCAATGCCGGCAAGCACCGCTCAGCGGGCACGCGTTTTGATCAGGAGGAGACGATGCCAGCGCGTCGAAGCAAGCATCCCTTTGCCATGGCGATCTCCGCAGCCGCAGGATTGCTGATGGCAACATCAGCCGCGCTCGCGCAGGAGAAAACCTTCGAGCTCAAGCTCTCGCACTGGGTACCGCCCACGCATCCGCTGCAGAAGGCGATGGAAGAGTGGGGCGCGTCGGTCGAGAAGGCGTCGAACGGCACGATCAAGTCGAAGGTGTTTCCGTCCCAGCAGCTTGGCAGGGCCTTCGACCACTACGACATGGCGCGCGACGGCATCGCCGACTTCACCTACGTCAATCCGGGCTACCAGCCCGGCCGCTTTCCCATCATCGCCGCCGGCGAATTGCCGTTCCTCGTCGGCGATGCCAAGGGCGGCATCCGGGCGATCGACGCCTGGTATCGCAAATACGCACCGACCGAGATGAAGGACGTGAAGTATTGCTTCTCCTTCATTCTCGATCCTCTCACCTGGCACTCGAGCAAGAAGAAGATCGTGGTGCCGAGCGATATCAAGGGGATGAAGGTTCGACCCTCGCAGGCAACGGTGGCAGCGTGGGTAACGCTGCTCGGCGGCACCAATGTCCAGGCCAGCGCGACCGAGGTGCGCGACGTGATGGAGAAAGGCGTGGCGGAGGCGGTCACCTTCCCCTGGGGCTCGGTGCCGCTGCTCGGCGTCGACAAGGTAACGAAATATCACATGGACGCGCCGCTCCATACCGTCACGTTTCAGTGGCTGATGAGCCCGCGCACCTACGCGGCGATGTCGGCAGCGCAGAAGAAGGTCATCGACGATCACTGCACCACCGAGTGGGCCGGCAAATTCGCCGACCCCTGGGCAGATTTCGAGCACGCCGGCCTGGCCAAGGTCAAAGCCGAGCCTGGGCACGAGGTCTACCCGATTACTGACGCGCAGCTCGAGGAATGGAAGAAGTCGGCCGAACCGCTGGAGAAGCAATGGTTCGACAACGTACGCAAGGCCGGCGGCGATCCCGACACCATCATGAAGGAGCTCAAGCAGTCGCTCGCTCAGTATAAGGCGGCATACTGAGGACCTGCGAACCGATGGCGCACGATTCGTAGGGTGGGCATTGCGCGCTCCGGGCTCTCGCATCCGCACCTGTCCTACACGCGCAATGCCCACACGCTCTGTCCGCGTGGGCAAGATCGCCCGCGACCGCGGAGCGAGTTATCGTCCCTCGGCAGGCGATTCTGCCCACCCTACGTCAACGTTGTGAGGGCCGGGGCGTGAAAACCAGGTTCATGGATCGGTTCATCGACTCGATCGAGTTCCTGGCTGCGCTGTTTGTCGGCATCGTTGCCGCCGACGTGTTCGTCTCGGTGCTGCTGCGTTATTTCTTCGGCGTCTCCATTCCGGACAGCTATGACTTCGGCCGCCTGTTGTTGGGCGTGCTGATCTTCTGGGGCATCGGCGCGACCTCCTATCGCGGCACCCACATCACGGTCGATCTGCTCTACGCCAATGTTGGCCCCAGATACCAACGCGCGATCGACATTTTCGCAACGCTCGTGCTTTTGTTCGTGGTGGCGGTGCAGACATTTACGCTCTACGACAAAGTTTGGACGACGCGCGCCGACAACGTGCTCACGTTCGATCTGCGGCTGCCGACTTGGCCGTTTTTCGCGCTGGCGTGGATCGGCGACGTGTCGGCGGTGATCCTGATTGCACTGCGCACCTATCGGCTGATCTTCCATCCCGAATTGCTGAGCCGGCCGGAGCAGATTAAGCCGGTCGAATGAGATCGATGAGTTCCGACGCCATCGCTGTCCTGGGTTTCGTCGTCCTATTCGTGCTGATGTTGCTGCGCGTGCCGGTCGGCATGGCGATGGGATTGGTTGGCGTGAGCGGATTTGCCTATATCGTCGGCGGCGCCGCCGCGCTCAAGAACGTCGGCCACACCACCATGCGCACGGTGACCGACTACAACTTCGCCGTGGTGCCGCTGTTTCTGCTGATGGGGGCATTCGCCACCACCTCTGGCATGAGCCGGGAGCTGTTCCGCGGGGCGAATGCCTTCGTCGGGCACCTCAAGGGCGGGCTCGGCATCGCCACGATTGCCGCCTGCGGCGGTTTCGCCGCGATTTGTGGCTCGTCCGTCGCGACCGCAGCAACGTTCTCGAAGGTCGCCTATCCCGAGATGCGCGCCTTCGGCTATCCGCAATCGTTCGCCACCGGCGTCATCGCCGCGGGCGGAACGCTCGGCATCATGATCCCGCCTTCGACCGTGCTCGCCGTCTACGGGCTGATCACCGAGCAGGACGTCGGCAAGCTGTTCATCGCCGGGGTTTTGCCGGGCGTGCTGGCGGTCGCGATGTATATGATCACCATCACGATGATCGGCATGGTGCGACCCGCCTTCCTGCCGGCGGGGCCGCGCAGCTCCTGGAAGGAGCGGCTCGCGGGACTGCGCGGCATCTGGGCGACGCTGCTCTTATTCGCCTTCGTGATCGGCGGCCTCTATGGCGGCCTGTTCACCGCAACCGAAGCCGCCGGGGCCGGCGCCGGTGGCGCCTTCATCATCGGCGCCGCGCGCGGGCGACTGTCATGGGAGGACATCTACCGCTCATTGCTCGAGACCACGCGCGTGACCGCCGCAGTCTTCACCGTGCTGATCGGCGCGATTCTGTTCGGCTATTTCCTCACCGTCACGCAGACCCCGCAAAAGGTGACCGAATTCCTCACTGGGCTCGGGCTTGGCCGCTACGGCGTGCTCTCGCTGATCATGATCATGTACCTGGTGCTGGGATGTCTCATGGACGCGCTCGCCATGATCATCATCACCGTCCCGATCATCTTCCCCGTCATCAAAGAGCTTGGATTCGATCCAATCTGGTTCGGAGTCATTATCGTCATGACGGTCGAGCTCGGCCTCATCCATCCTCCCGTCGGCATGAACATCTTCGTGATCAAGAGCGTGGTGGAGGACGTGAAGATTTCGACCATCTTCTACGGCGTGCTGCCGTTCATCGTCACCGACATCCTGCGCCTGATCATCCTGATTGCGTTTCCCGTCATCGCGCTCTATCTGCCCTCCAAAATGTGAGGACCAATCATGACCGCGCACTTTCGTCCTCGCTTGGCCATCGTGGTTGCAGCCGTCGGCTTGGCGGCATCGCTTGCGCCGAGCGCATGGTCGCAGCCGGCGGGAACGATCAAGATCGTCGTTCCCTATACTCCGGGCAGCGGCCCCGACATTCTCTCGCGCCTGATGGCGGAGCAGATCGGCCGCGCGCAAGGACCGACCGTGGTGGTGGAGAATCGCCCGGGCGGCGGCACCGTGATCGGAACCGAGGCCGTCGAGCGCGCCGAGCCCGACGGTCACACCGTGCTGCTGGTGGCGAATTCGTTCGTCGCCAATCCGCCACTCAAGCGAGCGAGCTACGACCCGACGCGGAGCTTTGAACCGGTCTGCTACCTCGCGGCGACCCCCATGGTTCTCGTCGTGCTGGCCTCTTCGCCCTACCGCACGCTCAATGATTTGATCGCCGCAGCGCGCGCCAAGCCGGGCGAGCTCGCCTTCGCCAGCGGCGGACCGGGCTCCTCGCTGCACGTCGCCATCGAGGTGCTCAAGCGTGCGGCGAACATCAATGTGACTTACGTGCCCTATGGCGGCACCGCGCCCGCGATCAACGCGCTGATGGGCAATCATGTAGCGGCGGTGTGGGCCGATTATCCGACCGTGGTGTCGCAGCTCAGCTCCGGTGCGCTGCGCGGGCTTGTCACCACCTCGCGCACGCGGGTCGAGGCGCTGCCGGAGGTGCCAACCCTAACCGAGACCGGCATCAGCAACTACGAGGCGGACATCTTCTATGGCATCGTGGCGCCGGCGAAAACGCCGCCGGAAATGGTCAACCGGCTGTCCGCCTGGCTCATCGGCGCGCTCAAAGCTTCCGGCATGAAACCCAAGCTGGCGCAGCAAGGTCTGTTTCCCGTCGGCATATGCGGCGCGGAATTCGGCGCCTATCTGCAGCGGATGGTCGACGACTACACCCGCATCATCCGCGAGGCGAATATCACGGTCAAATAGGCCGTGCCCGCCGCCGAAGGACGGCCGGAGCGGCTGGTAGCATTCGCCCCGGCGTCGATATAGAACTCCGTCGCTCGAAGGTGGAAGCGATGGAACGCTCCTTCAAGAAAGAGGTGCAAGCGCTCAAGCTCGGGGACGGCGAGACCTTCCGTGGCGAGGGCATCCTCGCCGTGACCAAGGCGCTGCTGCAGTCCGGCGTGAGCTATGTCGGCGGCTATCAGGGTGCGCCGGTCTCCCACCTGCTCGACGTGCTGGTCGATGCCGAGGACATCATCGGCGATCTCGGGGTGCATCTCGAAACCTGCACCAACGAGGCGTCCGCCGCGGCCATGCTCGGCGCGTCGATCAATTATCCGCTGCGCGGCGCCGTGACCTGGAAATCGATCGTCGGCACCAATGTCGCAGCCGACGCGCTGTCCAACCTCGCCTCCCCCGGCGTCGTCGGCGGCGTCATGATCATCCTCGGCGAGGACTACGGCGAGGGCGCGAGCGTGATCCAAGAGCGCTCCTACGCCTATGCCATGAAATCTTCGATGTGGCTCCTCGACCCGCGGCCGGATCTGCCGACCATCGTGCGCATGGTCGAAGAGGGCTTCGAGCTTTCCGAGGCGAGCCACGCGCCGGTGATGATGGAATTGCGTATCCGCGCCTGTCACGTCACCGGTGAATTCAAGGCCAAAGCCAATCGCCGCGCCGCGTTTTCCGGCAAGAACCGCCTCGCCGGGCCGCCGCGGTTCGATTATGGCCGGCTGGCGCATCCGCCCGTCATTTTTTCGCAAGAGCGGCTCAAGGTCGAGGAGCGGCTGCCCGCCGCACAGCAATTCATCCGTTCACGCAAACTCAACGAGGTGATCGCCGGCGATCTCGCCGACATCGGCATCATCGTCCTGGGCGGGCTCACCAACGGTGTGCTGCGCACCCTCGCGCGGCTCGATCTCGCCGATCTCTACGGCGCAAGCCACATTCCGATCTACGTGCTCAACGTCGCGTTTCCGCTGGTGCCGGAGGAGCTGCGCGCGTTCTGCGCGGGAAAGCGCGCCGTGCTGGTCGTGGAGGAAGGCAGTCCCGACTACGTCGAGCAGGCGGTCAACGTCGAACTGCGCCGCGCCGACATGACGACTCGCGTCTTCGGCAAGGGCGTGCTGCCACGCGCGGGCGAATACACCTCGGACGTGCTGCTCAACGCGCTCGCGTCGTTCTTGACCGAGAGCAGACCCGCAGGCATCGACGCCGATGTGATCGCCGCGCGCGCCAAGAACATGCTCGCGCACAAGGCCGCCGCCATGTCCGCGGTGGGCGACATTCCGGCCCGGCCGCCGAATTTCTGCACGGGATGTCCGGAACGGCCGGTGTTCAGCGCTATCAAGCTGATGCAGCGCGAACTCGGGCCGACCCACATCAGCGCCGATATCGGCTGCCATTCGTTTGCGACCTTCGCGCCGTTCAGCCTCGGCAACTCCATCCTCGGCTACGGCATGTCGCTCGCGAGCGCGGCGGCGGTCGCCCCCAACATGGCGCGCCGCCCCATCGCCGTCATGGGTGACGGCGGCTTCTGGCACAACGGCCTCATCACCGGCGTCGCCTCGAACCTCTTCAACAAGGGCGACGGCGTGCTGATCGTGATGAAGAACGGCTACGCGTCCGCCACCGGCCAGCAATATCTGCCGTCGAGCGCTGCGAACCGGCTTGGCGGACCGACCGGCATGAGCATCGAGCAGACCTTGCGCTCGTTGGGCGTGAAGTGGCTGCGCACGGTGCACAGCTACAGCGTCGCCAAGATGACCAAGACACTCAAAGCGGCGATGCGCACGGCCGAGCGCGGGCTCAAGGTGATCATCGCCGACGGCGAGTGCCAACTCGCCCGCCAGCGCCGCGTGCGCGCGGAAGAAGCCGAGAGGCTCAAGCGCGGCAAGCGGGTGGTCAAAGTCCGGTTCGGCGTCGACGACGAAATCTGCACCGGTGACCATTCCTGCATCCGCCTGTCCGGCTGCCCTTCGCTTACGGTTAAACCCAATCCCGATCCGCTGCGCAGCGACCCGGTGGCAACCGTCATCGAGAGCTGCGTCGGCTGCGGGCTGTGCGGCGAGGTGGCGCATGCCGCGGTGCTTTGCCCCTCGTTCTATCGTGCCGAAGTGATCCGCAATCCGAACTGGTGGGATCGTGCGCTCCACCGCGGACGGCAAAGGATCATCGGCACGTTCACGGCGCATCGCGCCGAGGCGCGCGGATGAGCGGCCCACGGCCGATCAGCATTCTGATCGCCGCGCTCGGAGGCGAAGGCGGCGGCGTGCTCACGGGCTGGATCGTCGCCGCGGCCGCCGAGCTCGGCTTTCCCGTGCAATCGACCTCGATTCCCGGCGTCGCCCAGCGCACCGGTGCGACCACCTATTACATCGAGATCGTGCCGGTGCGGGCGCACGAACTTCCAGCGCGCCCGGTGCTGGCGCTCGCGCCCGGCGTGGGCGATGTCGACGTCGTGCTGGCGAGCGAGCTGTTGGAAGCGGGCCGCACCATCGCCTCGGGCTTCGTCACGTCCGACCGCACGCTGATGATCGCTTCGACCGCGCGCTCCTACCTGGTGGTCGAGAAAATGGCGCTGGGCGACGGCCGCTACGACAGCGCGCGCCTGACCAAAGCGATCGAGACGCATGCACAAAGCCACATTCTCTTCGACATGGATACGCTGGCCAAGCAAAGCGGCGCGGTGGTCAATGCAGTCATGCTCGGGTCTATCGCCGGCTGCGGCCGCCTGCCGATCCCGGCTGACGCCTTCGAGCGCGCGATCCACGCAGACGGCAAGGCGGTGGATGCCAATCTTAGGGGCTTTCGCGCCGGACTCGACGCCGCGGCGAAGGCACATGTGCCGCGCGCCGATGACAAGACGCACCGTCGCGCGGCCGCGGACGCGCTCGCCGAACTTGAGCGCGGGATCGTCGTGCCGCCGGCGGCGCGCGATGTCGTGGTCGCCGGCGTGCGCAGGCTCGCCGCGTATCAGGACGTCGCCTATGCGCAGCTTTACCTCGATCGCCTGACGCCGATCGGGGCCGCGGACACACGCGCGCAAGCGGGCGGCCGGCTCGTGCGCGAGACCGCGCGCCACCTCGCGTTGCGGATGTCCTACGAGGACGTGATCCGCGTGGCGCAGGCCAAGATCGATCCGGGGCGGCTCGAGCGTATTTGCGCGGAGCTGGGTGTTGGCGCCGACGAGCCGTTCACGGTGACCGAGTTCCTCAAGCCCGGCATCGAGGAGCTGTGCTCGCTGCTTCCACCCGCGCTCGCCAAGCGCATCCTCGCCGTCGCGGAGCGGCGCGGCCTGACCGAGCGCCTGCATTGGGGCATGGAGGTCAACACCACGTCGGTTTCGGGCTTTCTGCGCTTCTGGCTGCTGGCCAAGCTGCATCGCTGGCGTCCGAAATCATACCGCTTCCAAGAAGAGCAACGCGCGATCGACGCGTGGCTGCGCCTCATCGCCGAGGCGGCACGGCTTTCCGGCGATCTCGCGCTCGAGATCGCCGAGTGCGCGCGGCTCATCAAGGGCTACGGCGATACATTAAAGCGGGGCAGCGCCAATTATCGCCTCATCGAGATGCGCATCATCCGGCCGATCTTGGCGGGACGCATGCCGCTCGTCCGCGGCATCGACGCCATCGCCAGCGCGCGCGCGGCGGCGCTTGCCGATCCCGAGGGCGAGGCGCTCGCGCGCTGCCTTGCCGAGGTCGAGGCGCAAGCCGCCGTGAGCATCGCGGCCGAGTAGGCCCGGCAGGCATGATGGACTCTCGCCGTTCGAGTGGCTAATACCAACGGCGTTGACGCTGAATCTATCCACGCCGTCATGGCCGGGCTTGTCCCGGCCATCCACGTCTTTGCTGCATCAACCAAGGAAGACGTGGATGCCCGGCACAAGGTTTACACTCGGGCCGGCCGGAGGCCGGACCCGTGTGCCGGGCATGACGAAAGAGAAAAGCCGGAGGACCGCCGATGCGGATCGACGCGTATACGCACTTCTTTCCCAAAAAATTCTTCGACAAGATGCAAGAGGTCGCCGGCGACTACAAGGACATGGGCAAGCGCGTGCGCTCCTTGCCGGCGCTGTTCGATCTCGACCACCGCAAGAAGATGGTCGACGGTTTCAAGGACTACCAGCAGATCCTGTCGTACCCGCAGCCGCCGGTGGAGACCTTCGCCAAGACTCCGGCGCAGATCGACGAGCTCATCCGCCTGATCAATGACGGCTTTGCCGAGTTGTGCGCCAAGGAGCGCGACCATTTTCCGGGCTGGGTGGCGCAAATATCGCTCGATGCACCCGATGCCGGCGTGCGCGAGGCGGAGCGCGCGATCAAGGAGCTTGGTGCCCTCGGCGTGCAGATCTACACCAATGTCGCCGGCAAGCCGATTGACCGCCCGCAATATCTGCCGTTCTGGAAGGAGATGAACGAGCTCGGCAAGCCGATCTGGATACATCCGGCACGCGGCGCCAACATGCCGGACTACATCGACGAGAAAAAATCGCTCTACGAAATCTGGTGGACGTTCGGCTGGTCGTACGAGACCGCGACCGCAATGGCGCGCCTGGTGTTCTCAAAGATCATAGACAACCATCCCAATCTCAAGATCATCACGCACCATTTCGGCGGCATCGTGCCGATGCTGGAGGGACGTATCGGCCCGGGTTGGGACGTGCTGGGATCGCGCACCAGCGATGAGGATTATGTCTCGCTGCGCAAAAGCCTCAAGAAGCGCCCGCTCGATTATTTCAAGCAGGACTTCTACGCCGACACGGCGGTGTTCGGCGGCAAGCCCGCGACCAAATGCGGCCTGGAATTTTTCCCGTTGGAGAAGATCGTGTTCGCCTCGGACTGTCCGTTCGATCCGGAAGGCGGCACGATGTATCCGCGCCTCACGCTCGAGATCCTCGATTCCCTCAATATTCCCAAAGCCGACCGCGAGAAGATCGATTATAAGAATCTGGAAGCCGTCACCGGCGTGAAGCTGGTGCACTAGGCCTGTGTCCCGGATGCGGTGCAGCGCGAGCGCCAGCGAAGCGGTGCACCGCTGATCCGGGACCGCCACGGATCGTAACGGTCCACGCAAGTCGGGCTTGCCCGATTTGCGCATGTTTGAGGGCCGATCTCGGGTAATCCCGAGATCGGTGTCTGCAGCGCATCGTTACGCTTCGCTCCACGCTGCGCTACGCCCGGGACACGAGCCAATTGGGTGCGCCATGAACCTTTCCCGCCGTCGTTTTCTGTATACCGCCGCGGCGGTTTCCGTCGCGCCGGGCCGCGCGAGCGCGCAGGCCTATCCGGCGCGGCCGCTGCGCTGGGTGGTGGGATTTCCGCCCGGCGGCGGGGCTGACATCGTGTCGCGGATCATGGCACCGTGGCTGGCGGAGCGACTCGGCCAGCCCGTGGTGATCGAGAACAAGCCGGGCGCCAGCGCCAATATCTCGGTCCAGACCGTGGTCAACTCGCCGTCCGACGGCTACACGCTGCTGTTCGTTCCGGCTTCCGCCGCGGTCAACGTGACGCTGTTCGAAAATCTTTCCTTCAACCTGCTGCGCGACATCGCGCCGGTCTCCGGGCTGATCGATTTTCCGCTGGTGCTAGTCGCGAATCCGGCGGTGCCGGCAAAGACGGTCGCCGAACTCATCGCCTATGCCAAGGCTAATCCGGGCAAGATCAGCATCGGCTCGTTCGGCACCGGCTCGACGTCGCACGTCGCCGGCGAGCTGTTCAAGATGATGGCCGGCGTCAACATGATCCACGTGCCATACCGCGGCGGGGCGCCCATGGTCGCCGACCTCATCGGCGGGCAGGTGCAGGTGGCGATCGATGTGTTGACCGGCTCGCTGGCGCACATCCGCTCAGGCTCGCTGCGCGCCTTGGCCATGGGCGGCAAGAGTCGCTCCGAGGTGCTGCCGGACGTGCCGACCATCGGCGAGACGGTGGCGGGCTACGAGGCGAACTCCTGGTGTGGCGTGGGCGTGCCGCGCGGCACGCCGCCCGAGATCATCGAGCGGCTCAACCGCGAGATTAACGCCGGGCTGGTCAACCCGACCATCAAGGCACGGCTCGCCGACGTCGCCACCACGCCCATATTGTTCACCCCGGCCGAGTTCGGCGGCTACATGGCGGCCGAGGTCGAGAAGTGGGGCAAGGTGATCACGGCATCAGGCATCCGGCCGGAGTGATTGGATGTGTCCCGGGCGCAGCGCAGCAACGCAGATAAGTTTACGCAATCTGCGTACACTTGATTGCGCTGTGGTGCGCTGCAGACACTGATCTCGGGTTTACCCGAGATCGGCGCTTAAATGTGCGCAAGTCGGATAAGCCCGACTTGCGTGGACCGTTACGGTCTTTTGCGGTCCCGGATCAGCAGCGCACCGCTCCACTTTGTTTCGCGCTGCGCCGCATCCGGGACACATGGCCTAAGCGGGTGTATCGCATCCCCTGTGGCTATCTCCCGCCGCGCCCCATGAATCTCCCCGCGCCATCTGCTAGCGTCGCGACGCCATGGATGCCGCGCGCCCGATTATTCCGTCCGGCTTCGAATCGGCATCGCCCGGCGATGCCGCCCCGCGCGCCACCCCGGTGATGGAGCAGTATATCGAGATCAAAGCCGCCAATCCGGATTGTCTCCTGTTCTACCGGATGGGCGATTTCTACGAATTGTTCTTCGAGGATGCCGAGATCGCCGCGCGCGCGCTCGGCATCGTGCTCACCAAACGCGGCAAGCATCTCGGCCGGGACATCCCGATGTGCGGCGTGCCGATCCATCGCGCCGACGAGTATCTCAACCGCCTGATCGCGCTCGGCCATCGCGTTGCGGTATGCGAGCAGCTCGAGGACCCCGCCGAGGCGAAGAAGCGCGGCGGCAAGAGCGTGGTGCGCCGCGACGTCATCCGCGTGGTCACGCCCGGCACGCTCACCGAGGACACGCTGCTCGACGCCAAGCGCAATAACTATCTGCTCGCGATCGCCCGCGCGCGCGCATCGGTGGGCGAGGAGAGCCGGTTCGCACTCGCCTGGATCGATATTTCCACTGGCGAGTTCCGGATCGCCGAATGCGACCGCTCGGGGCTTGGCGCCGAGATCGCCAGGCTCGAGCCGGGCGAGATCGTCGTGTCGGACGCACTGTACAGCGACAGCGCGCTTGCTCCTTATCTGCGCTCACTGCCGGCGGTAACGCCGCTTCCCCGCGACGTGTTCGATGGGGCAACCGCCGAGCGCCGGCTCGCGGCTTATTTCGGCCTCGCCACGACGGAAAGCTTCGGCGCGCTTTCGCGGCTCGAGCTTACGGCCGCCGCCGCCTGCATCAGCTATATCGAGCGCACGCAGCTCGGCGGACGCCCGCCGCTCTCGCCGCCGGTGCGCGAGGCGCCAGGGGCGACGCTTGCGATCGACCAAGCGACACGCAGCAATCTCGAGCTCGTGCGCACGCTCGCGGGCGAGCGCCGCGGATCGCTGCTCGCCGCCATCGACCGCACCGTGACGGGAGCGGGCTCGCGCCTTCTCGCCCAGCGTCTCGCCGCTCCGCTGACCGACCCAGCCGCGATCGGCAGGCGGCACGATGCGGTCGAATTTTTCGTGACCGACATGGCGGCGCGTGCCGAGGCGCGCGAGCGCCTCAAGGCGGCACCCGATCTCGCCCGTGCCTTGGCGCGGCTCGTTGTCGCGCGCGGCGGCCCCCGCGACCTTGCCGCCATCCGCGACGGCATCACCGCCGCCGCCGAGCTTGCCGCCGGCCTGGAGAAGCGCAGCGACCCCGCCGCCGAGCTTGCGCAAGCGGCGCAAGCGCTGCGCCGGCTCGATCCTGCGCTCGCGGGCGAGCTTGACGCGGCGCTGGCCGATGAGCTTCCCCACCTCAAGCGTGACGGCGGCTTCGTGCGCGCAGGCTACAGCGCCGCCCTCGATGAGGCGCGTGCGCTGCGCGATGAATCCCGCCGCGTAATCGCGGCGCTGCAGGCGCGCTACGCCGATTTGACCTCCGTGCGCGCGCTCAAGATCCGTCACAACAACGTGCTCGGCTATTTCGTCGAGGTGGCCGCGCAGCACGGCGAGAGAATGATGGCGGCGCCGCTCAACGCGACCTTCATTCATCGCCAGACGCTTGCGGGGCAAGTGCGCTTCACTACCACCGAACTCGGCGAGCTCGAAGCCAAGATCGCGAGCGCCGCGGATCGCGCGCTCGGGATCGAGCTCGAGACGTTCGAGCGACTCGCCGCCGCCGTGACGGCGGCGGCCGCCCAGATCAAGGACGCGGCCGAGGCGCTGGCCGTGCTCGACGTCGCGGCGGGCTTGGCGCAATTGGCGGTCGAGCGCCGTTACGTGCGGCCGCAGATTGACAGCTCGCTTGATTTCGTCGTCGAGGGTGGACGACATCCGGTCGTGGAACAGGCGCTCAGCGGGGATGGCGGTCCGTTCGTAGCCAACGACTGCGACCTTTCTTCGCCTGCGTCGGCCGCAAACGGCCGCATCTATCTCGTCACTGGCCCGAACATGGCGGGCAAATCGACCTATCTGCGCGATCGCCTGTTCTCGCGCGTCGGAGCGGCCGACGACATCGCCCGCGGGCGCTCGACCTTCATGGTCGAGATGGTGGAGACCGCGGCGATCCTCAATCAGGCCGGCGAGCGCTCGCTCGTCATCCTCGATGAAATCGGCCGCGGCACCGCGACCTTCGACGGCCTCTCCATCGCATGGGCCACCATCGAGCATCTGCACGAGACGAACCGCTGCCGCGCATTGTTCGCCACCCATTTCCATGAGCTGACCGCGCTGGCGACGAAGCTGCCGCGCCTGTTCAATGCCACGGTGCAGGTGAAGGAATGGCAGGGTGATGTGGTGTTTCTGCACGAGGTGGTGCCGGGGGCGGCCGATCGCAGCTACGGCATCCAGGTCGCCAAGCTCGCGGGGCTGCCGCCGGCGGTGATCGAGCGCGCGAAGCTCGTTCTCGCCAAGCTCGAAGCCGAGGATCGCGCGTCGCCGCGCGATTTCGACGAGCTGCCGCTATTTGCCGCAACCCCGCGGCCGGCATCGCCACGCGCCGGTGCCGCGGCAGCAGATAGCATCATTGCGGCGCTCGCGGCGCTCAATCCCGACGAGATGTCGCCGCGCGAGGCGCTCGAGGCGCTCTACGCGCTCAAGGTCAAGGCGGCGCAGGATCGCTGACCATGGACATACGACTCGGCGCTCTCATTTTGCTCGCCTGCCTCGCCGACCCCGCCGCGGCGCAAACGCAATCCTATCCAACGCGCACCATCACGATCACGGTGACGGCTGCGGCCGGCGGCGTGACCGACGTGGTGGCGCGCGCCCTCGGTCAGCGGCTCGCGGAGGCGTGGGGCCAGCAAGTCGTCATCGAAAACAAGGGCGGCGCCGCCCACGTCGTCGGGGCGCAATCGGTGGCGAAAGCCGCGCCCGACGGCTATTCGCTGCTGGTGGCGGAGGCCGGCACCTTCACGGTCAATCCGACCCTCTACGGCAAAGGCAAGCTCCCCTACGACGAGGAGAAGGACTTCACCCCGATCACCGGCATCGTGCGCATCAACCAGGCGCTGCTCGGCCATCCGTCGCTGCCGGCGAACAACGTGCGCGAGTTGATCGCCTTGGCGAAGAAGAAGCCGGGCGAGCTCGCCTACGGCACCGCCGGTATCGGGTCGGCACCGCACATGAACATGGTCTTGTTCGAGAGCATGGCCGGCGTGAAGCTTCAAGCGGTTCACTATCGCGGCGCCGCGCCGGCGCTCACCGATGTGATTGCCGGACATGTCCATCTGATGTCGGTCAGCGTCAGCCTGGCGCTGGCGCCGTTGCGCGCGAGCCAGATCAAGATTTTCGGCATCGGCAGCAGCAAACGGCTTGCTCCCGCCGCCGACATCCCGACGGTCGCCGAAAGCGGATTGCCGGGCTACGAGGCTTCGACCTGGTTCGGACTATTCACGACCGCCGGCACGCCGCGCGACATCGTCGACAAGATCAATGCCGAGGTCGTGAAGCTGCTGGCCGATCCGCAGTTCCGCGAAAAATTCCTGGCGCCGCAGATGTTCGAGCCGATGGCGAGCTCGCCGGAAGCCTTCGCCGATTACATCAAGGCCCAGACCAACAAGTGGGCCAAGGTGATCCGCGAGCAGAAGCTTTCCATCGACAAGTAGCCCGCCCACGTCAGGCGATGCGCAGCCGCGCGCGCCGCACGAGCCAAAGCGCGGCGCTCCACGCCATGGTGATGGCGAGGCCCGCCGCGAGGGACCACCACACGCCGATCGGCTCGACGAGGTAATGCACGCCGAGAAATCCGAGGCAAAGACCCGCGAGCGCCGGCTGCGCATGGGCGAAGACCGCAGCCGCCGCCTTACCACCGGCGCGCGGATGCATGATGACGGCGAAGCTTCCCATCACGATTGGGAAAACTGCGAACGTGCCGGAGGCAAATGGGCCGATCCAGTGGCTCGCGGTGGTGACCACTGTGACGACCACTGCGACCGCCGCCGCGCGCAACGGTAGATCGTAGCTGTTCCGCCTGAAGCTTTCCCTCGCCACCGCGCCGGCGCGGTAGCGCGCCGACAGCGGGATGGTGAAAGCGAAGACCAGCCCATTGAGGAGGAGCGCGGTTGCTGGCGTCCAGTCGACCAATCGCAGACCGGCGACAGCGGCGAACCACACGAGGCTTGCGACCGCTATGCTGAGGACGATGCCGTGGCGCTGTGCAAGCGCAGCGTAGCTGAGCGCGAAGATCGCAACCGCGGCATTCGCGGCCATGCTGCCGACGGCACCTGCGGCAATGAAGGCAGGCGGGTGTTCCAACGCCAGGATGATGTAGGTCGCGCCGGCGGCGGTCGGCAGCGCGGCAATGAGCGCGGCAATGAAGGGTCCGCTGCGCTCGGCCGCGACCGACGCGACGACCACGATCGTCGCGGTCAGGGTCACCTTGAGCGCGAGACCGTACCAAAAGAGCGGATCGGGGAGCATGCGACGGTCATGTAGCGCTCGGTGAGCTTGAGCAGTTGATCGAGCTTGTCCTGGGGGGCGTCGGTGTCGACCTCGAAGCGCAGACGGATCGCCGCAAAACCAACCGGCGCATCCTTGGCCACGCCGAGCGTGCCGCGGAAGTCGAGATCGCCCTCGGCCGCGACCTTGCCAGACTTGAGCGGAATGTCGAGCGCGGTCGCGACCGCCTTGAGCGTCACGCCGGCGCAGGCGACCAGCGCCTCGAGCAACATGTCGCCGGAGCATAGTTCAAGTCCGGAGCCGCCCGTGGCGGGGTGCAGGCCCGCGACCGCGAGCGCGCGCCCGGTCTCCACTTTGCAGGCGATGTGCGCATCATCGAGCGTGCCCTTGGCCTTCAAGGTGATGAAGGCTGACTTCGGGTCGCCCTTGTAGCGCTCCTTGAGCGGCGCCTGCATGGCGCGCAGCGCAGTGGCATCCATTGGAAATCTCCATTTCGAACGGCGATGGACAGACGACAGATGAGGGAAAAACGCAAGCCCGGCCCTGTGGGTGTGTTTTCCCTCACCACCACAGCCCGCCGCCGGCCGCAGCGCGCGTCTCGCTCTCGTCCGCCACCGTAACCGCACGATCCAGCGAGCGGTCGAGCGCCGCCAGCACGCGACGCTTGACGAAGTCGAAGGCGGCCGACTGGCGGTCGCGCGGGCGCGGCAGATCGCATTCGATTTCCTCGTAGACCCGGCCTGGGTGCGCCCGCATCACCATGATCCGATCGGCGAGCACGATCGCCTCGTCGACATCATGCGTCACCATGACGAGCGTCGGCTTGAGATCGGCCCACAGATCGAGAAGGTGGTCCTGCAGATCGGCGCGGGTGAAGGCATCGAGCGCGGAGAATGGCTCGTCGAGCAGAAGAACCTCCGGCCGCGGCACCAATGCGCGTGCAATGGCAACGCGCTGGGCTTGCCCGCCGGAGAGTTCGCGCGGCCACACCCTCGCCTTCTCGGTCAGCCCGACGCGGTCGAGCGCTCCCGCCACGCGTGCCCGCCGCTCCGATCTTGGATACTGCTCCAAGCCAAAGCCGACATTGTCGGCGACGCGCAGCCAGGGCAGCAGCCGGGGCTCCTGGAAGATCATGCCGATCTTCTCGTGCGGCGCGGTGATCGCGGTTCCGTCGAGCACGACCCTGCCTTGCGTCGGCGGATCGAGACCCGAGATTGTCCGCAACATGGTCGACTTGCCGCAGCCCGAGCCGCCGATGATGACGAGAATTTCTCCGGGCGCGACGGCGAGCGAAATGCCATCGAGCGCGCGCACCCCATTCGGATAGGTCTTGCCGACGCGATCGAGAACGAGCATCGGGGATCCTTCAGCTGCGCGCGAAGCGGTCTTCCCAGCGCAGGAACGGGGACGACACCAGCACGATGAGCCAGTCGGTCGTTTTGCCCAGGATGGCGAACGCCACGATGGCGGCCACGATCTGCGCCGGCTTGCCGAGCTGCTGGCCGTCGATGAGCAGGAAGCCGAGCCCGGTCGAGGCGCCCAAAAATTCCGCCGCCACCACGAACATCCAGCCGAGCCCGAGCCCCGCGCGCAGCGATATGACATAGGCTGGCATCACCGCCGGTAGCAAAATGCGTCGGACCATGGCGACACCGGACAAGCGAAAGACCTGGCCGACCTCGACGATCTTGCGATCGACCGACATCACCGCCCCCATCACGCCGAGATAGACCGGAAAGAACACGCCGACTGCGATCAGGATGATTTTCGACGCCTCGAAGATGCCGAACCACAGAATGAAGAGCGGCACCCAGGCGATCGAGGGAATCGAGCGCAAGGCCTGCAGCGTCGGATCGACAATGCGATGCGTCAGTGCCGAATAACCGGTGATGGCGCCGAAAATGGTTCCGGCCATGACGCCGAACACGAATCCCCAGGCGACGCGCCAGAGCGTGGCCAAGGCATGACGCTGAAGCTCCCCGGTCGCGGCGAGATCGTTAAACGTATTCCAGATCACCGACGGCGGCGGCACCAGTCGGCCGTTGGATAGGCCCATCCGCACCGCCAGTTCCCAGAGCACCGCCAGCCCGACCGGCAGCAGCAAACCGAGCGCCGGCCGCAGCACGCGTGCGACTCCCGCCTTCGAGGTCGCCTGCGGCACCCCGGCTTGTTCGACGCCCGCCGTCATGGACACAAGAGACACGGCAGAGCCTTCCAATGCAATATCGTCAATGCCGTCACGGGGCGCGGGGTGTGCGCGTCAATTCGCAGCCGTCACGTAGCGATCGTCGATAAGCTCGTCGACCGACTTCTTGACGTCGACGCTGCCACCGATCACGCCTGCTTTCTGCAGCGCGAGGCCGGCCTCGAGGATCGATTCGCGTTGCGCCGGACCGACCTTGTTGTGGGTGAGCTCGGTGCGTTCCTTGAGCTGCTTGTCGACGACCGGACCATCCAGGCCAGTGACGCCGATGAAGATCTTCTTCAGCTCGTCGTAGTTGGCGAGCGAATATTTGCGGGCCTCCTCGTAAGCGGAAATCACGCGCCGCACGATGTCGGGGTGATCCTTGGCGAACTCCTCGCGCACATTGAGGATGCCCCAGGTATTCGCCTCGGGTTTGCGGTAGAACAGCCGCGCGCCGTCCTTGACTTCGTGCTGCGCCATCATCGGGTCGAGCCCGGCCCAGGCGTCGACGTCGCCGCGCAACAACGCAGTTCCCCCATCGGCGTGCTGCTGCACGAGCACGGGGGTGATGTCCTTGTCGGAGAGGCCGGCCGCGAGCAGCGCCCGCACCGCGAAGATGTGCGGATCGGTGCCGCGCACCATCGCGACTTTCTTGCCCTTGAGATCCTCGACCTTGTTGACTTTGCTGTCTTTGGTGGTGACCAGCGCGGTCCATTCGGGCCGCGAATAGACGTAGACCGATTTGATCGGATTGCCGTTGATCCGGGCGACGAGCGCGGCGGAGCCGGCGGTCGAACCGAAATTGATCGATCCGGCGTTGAGGAATTGCAGGGCATTACTCGAGCTGACGGTCTTCACCCAGACGACCTTGATGCCATCCTTGGCGAATTCCTTTTCGAGGAAGCCTTTGTCCTTGAGCAGCATCGACACCGGGTTGTAGGTCGCCCAGTCGACATAGATCTCCTTGGGATTGTCGGCGGCGCAGGGCCGCGCGGCGGGAAGGAGCGTGAGAGTAAGCGCGCCGGCGAGGAGCAAACGGCGGGAAAATAGGGTCATGACGACCTCCATGCGTTGAACCTCGGCCGCGATCGCGCGGAAGAGGCCGGTTGATGAAGGCGGGGGTTTGTTGCCCGCCGTCAGCCTGGCGAGGGGCGGGCCCCGCGCTTTAGCTGCATTTGTAAAGCGCCCGCAAGCTGCTTGCTCAAATCGGCGCTATATTTATTTCTTAGAAAGGGGGAGCGAGCGCGTCAATGAGAATTATTTATCGCATTTTTGGCGCATAATAGGATTTATTTTTGCCCCCTATCTTCGTGTCAGGATAGCGGGTCCTGGTCGTGTCCCGGGCGCAGCGCAGCGTGAAGCGAAGCGTCACGGTGCGCTGCAGACACCGATCTCGGGTTTACCCGAGATCGGCGCTTAGATGTGCGCAAGTCGGGTAAACCCGACTTGCGTGGACCGTTTCGGTCCGTGACGGTCCCGGATCAGCGGTGCACCGCTCCGCGCTGCACCGCGTCCGGGACACGCCTAACTTAACGGTGACACGCCGCTTGCGCTTCGCTATCCCGGTGAACCCATGCTGATCCTGGCCGAGTCTTCGCCCACAGCTGAAATCTTCGATGCCGCGACCATCGCGGCGGAACTCGAACGCCTCAGCGAAGTCCATGCCGGCAGCGAGCGGGAGCTGAGATTGGCGGTCTCCCGCCGCCTGCGGACCGAACTCGCGCACGGACGCGCGGCCATCGAGCGCTTGCTCATTGCCGACCGGCACGGGCGGCGTTGCGCCGAGCGGCTCTGCGCCATGCAGGACGAGATCGTGCGCGTGCTGTTCGAGTTCGCGATCAAGCACCTGTACCCGGCGCAGAACCCTTCCGAAGCCGAGCACATGGCAATCGTCGCCACCGGCGGCTACGGGCGCGGCGTGCTGGCCGCCGGCTCCGACATCGATCTGTTGTTCCTGCTTCCCTACAAGCAGACCGCCTGGGGAGAATCCGTCGCCGAGACGATCCTCTATTGCCTCTGGGACATGGGACTCAAAGTCGGCCACGCCACGCGCTCGGTCAACGAGTGCATCCGCGCGGCCAAGGACGACATGACCATCCGCACGGCGCTGCTCGAGGCACGCTACCTCTTCGGCGAGCGCAAGCTTTACGACGAACTGGTCGCGCGCTTCGACAAGGAGGTCGTGCAGGGCACGGCGGCGGAATTCGTCGCCGCCAAGCTTGCCGAGCGGGAGGAGCGGCACCGGCGCGCGGGGCAGTCCCGCTATCTGGTCGAGCCAAACGTCAAGGACGGCAAGGGCGGGCTGCGCGACCTGCACACGCTCTACTGGATCGCCAAGTACGTCTATCGCGTGCGCGAACGCGAGGAACTCATCGCGCTTGGCGTCTACGACCCCCGCGAATACCGCCGCTTCCGCCGCTGCGGCGATTTCCTCTGGGCCGTGCGCTGTCATATGCACTTCCTGACCGGTCGCGCGGAGGAGCGGCTGTCCTTCGACATCCAGCGCGAGATCGCGGTACGGCTCGGCTACACCGAGCATCCCGGTCTGCGCGACGTCGAGCGTTTCATGAAGCACTACTTCCTGATCGCCAAAGACGTCGGCGATCTCACCGCCATCCTCTGCGCCAAGCTCGAGAACAGCCAAGCGAAAGCCATGCCGGTGCTCAGCCGCATGATGGCGAGATTTCGCCCGCGCGCCCGACACGCGCTGAGCGAGACCGAGGATTTCGTCGTCGACTACAACCGCATCAATGTCGCCGACGAGAACGTGTTCAAACGCGACCCGGTCAATCTCATCCGCATCTTCCATCTCGCACAGAAATACAATCTGGCGTTCCATCCCGACGCCATGCACGTCGCCACGCGCTCGCTCAGGCTCGTCGACCAAGGATTGCGCGAGAACGAAGAGGCGAACCGGCTCTTTCTCGAGATCCTCACCTCGAAAAACGACGCCGAGACCGTGCTACGGCGGATGAACGAGGCCGGCGTCCTCGGCCAATTCGTGCCGGCCTTCGGCCGCATCGTCGCGATGATGCAGTTCAACATGTATCACCACTATACCGTGGACGAGCATCTCCTGCGCTGCATCGGCGCGCTTTCCGATATCGAGGCCGGGCGCGCCGACGACGCCAAATTCGCGACCGAGCTGATGCGCACCATCCAGCCGCGGCACCGGGATCTCCTCTACGTCGCGCTCTTCCTGCACGACATCGCGAAGGGCCGCGTCGAGGACCATTCCATCGTCGGGGCGCGGATCGCGCGCAACCTCTGCCCGCGGCTCGGCTTCTCGCCGGCGGAGACGGAAACCGTCGCATGGCTCATCGAGGTGCATCTGCTGATGTCGTCGGTCGCCCAGTCGCGCGATCTTTCCGACCGCATGACGATCGAGAACTTCAGCGCCGTGATGCAGTCGGTCGAGCGGCTCAAGCTGCTCACCATCCTCACCGTCGCCGACATCAAGGCGGTCGGTCCGGGCGTGTGGAACGGCTGGAAGGCGCAGCTCATTCGCACGCTCTACTACGAAACCGAACCGGTGCTCACCGGCGGATTTTCCGAGGTCAACCGGGCGCAGCGGGTGGCCGTGGCGCAGGCCGAGTTTCGCGCCGAGCTTGGCGACTGGACGGCGGCCGAGCTCGACGCCTACATCGCGCTGCATTACCCGGCCTATTGGCTCAAGGTCGATCTGCCGCACAAAATCGCGCATGCGCGATTTTTGCGTTCGGCCGCACAAGCCGGAAAGTCGCTCGCGACCTCGGTCTCGTTCCCGGCCGCGCGCGGGGTGACCGAGCTGACCGTGCTGGCCCCGGATCATCCTTGGCTGCTGTCGATCATCGCCGGCGCTTGCGCGGTCGCCGGCGCCAACATCGTGGATGCGCAGATCTTCACCACCACCGACGGCCGCGCGGTTGACACCATTTCGGTGTCGCGCGAGTTCGAGCATGACGCCGATGAAGCGCGGCGCGCTGCGCGCATCACCGAGTCGATTGAAAAGGCGTTGCGCGGCGACCTCAAGCTGCCGGAGGTGGTCGCCAAGCGGGAGACCGCGAAGGCACGCCTCAAGGCGTTCGCCGTGCCGCCCGAAGTGACCGTCAACAACGCCTGGTCGAACCGCTATACCATGGTCGAGGTCACCGGGCTCGATCGCCCCGGCCTGTTGTTCGAGCTGACCGCGACGTTATCGAAGCTCAACCTCAACATCGCCTCCGCCCATGTCGCGACCTTCGGCGAGCGCGTGGTGGACGTGTTCTACGTCACCGATCTGTTCGGGGCGAAGATCACCTCGCCGACGCGGCATGCGACCATCAAGCGCGCGCTCATCGCGCTGCTCTCGCCTGCACCTGCAGCGGCGGCGAAGCCCGCCACGAGCGCGGCAGCAGCGGGCTGAATCGCTCGCCGGGCCATGCACGATTCGCCTGCACCCATGCGCCGCGGTAACCGCCTCTTAAATCACGCCATTTAGCCTGCCGCAGGGTCGGACCCCGGGGAGGCCAGAATGGCGCTGCAACGGAGCAAGGCACGCCGCGCGCGTGCGCTCGATGCCGGCCCGGCGGCGCAAGCGACGGAGAGAAACCGCAAGCGCAAGCGCGGCGGCCGGTCGCCTCTGCGGCGGCTCATCTACTGGTCGCTGGTGCTCGGCCTCTGGGGGATTATCGCGGCGGTGGGCACCATTGCCTTCGTCGTCTCGACGCTGCCGCCGATTCAATCCCTGGAAGTTCCCAAGCGTCCGCCGACGATCGAAATCGTCGGCACCGACGGACGGCCACTCATCACGCGCGGCGAGATGAGCGGCACCGATGTGTCGATCAAGGACCTTCCCGTTTACTTGCCGAGAGCCTTCGTCGCCATCGAGGATCGCCGCTTCTTCAACCATTCCGGAGTCGATCCCATCGGGCTCCTCCGCGCCGTCGCCGCCAACGTGCTTCGCCGCGGCGTATCTCAGGGCGGCTCGACCATTACTCAGCAACTCGCGAAGAATTTGTTTCTCACCCAGGAACGCACGCTTTGGCGCAAGATGCAGGAGCTCGTCCTTGCGCTCTGGCTCGAGCGCAAGTTCAGCAAGACCGAAATTCTCGAGCTCTATCTCAATCGCGTCTATTTCGGCTCCGGTGCCTACGGCGTGGAGGCCGCAGCGCAGCGCTATTTCGGCAAACCCGCCCGGGAGGTGAAGATCGCCGAGGCGGCGATGCTCGCGGGTTTGGTGAAATCTCCCTCGCGCCTGGCGCCGAGCCGCAATCCCAACGGCGCCGAACGCCGCGCGCAGGCGGTGTTGGCGGCCATGACCGAACTCGGCTTCGTCACCGAGACCATGGCCAAGACTGCACTCGCGCAGCCCGCGCGCGCGGTGAAACCCGCGGGCGCCGGTTCGGTCAACTATGTGGCCGACTGGATCATGGACGTGCTCGACGATCTCGTCGGCCGCGTCGAGCAGGACCTCGTGGTGGAGACCTCGATCGATCCCGTCCTGCAGGCGGCCGCCGAGAAGGCGCTCATCGACGAACTCACCCTCAAAGGACAAAAATTCGAAGTCGCGCAGGGTGCCATCGTCGCGCTCACGCCCGATGGCGCGGTACGCGCGATGGTCGGCGGCAAGAACTATGCGGAAAGCCAATTCAACCGCGCGGTCGCCGCCAAGCGTCAGCCCGGCTCGGCGTTCAAGCCTTTCGTCTATCTGACGGCGCTCGAGCGCGGGCTCACCCCCGAAAGCGTGCGCGAGGACAAGCCGGTGGCGCTCAAGGGCTGGAAACCGGAGAACTACAGCCGCGACTACCACGGGCCCGTGACGCTGTCGCAGGCGCTCGCGCTCTCGCTCAATACCGTGTCGGTGCGGCTCACGCTGGAAGTCGGGCCAACCGCGGTGGCCAGGACCGCGTATCGGCTCGGCATTGCCTCGAAGCTCGACCCCAACCCGTCGCTCGCGCTCGGCACCTCCGAAGTGTCGCTGATCGAACTCACCTGCGCTTACGCACCCTTCGCCAATGGCGGCAGCGCGATTGCCCCGCACGTGGTCGAACGCGTGCGCACCCATGCTGGCAAGACGTTGTTCGCGCGCACACCACAGACTCTCGGGCGCATCGTCGAGCCGCGCTACGTGGGCATGATGAATGCAATGATGCGCGAGACCCTCATCTCCGGCACCGCGCAGAAAGCGCAGCTTCCGGGCTGGCCGGCCGCCGGCAAGACCGGCACGAGCCAGGATTTCCGCGACGCTTGGTTCATCGGCTATACCGGCCACCTCGTTGCCGGGGTGTGGGTCGGCAACGACGATTCCTCGCCGACCAAGAAGGCGACCGGAGGCAGCCTGCCGGTCGAGATCTGGTCACGCTTCATGCGAGCCGCCCATCAGGGCGTAGCGGTCGCAGTCTTGCCGGGACTGGCTGCCGCCCCGTCGTTCGCCTCGGCAGTGCCGAACGCCATCCTGCCGTCGCCGCCCAGCGAGGAGCAATCCGGCGGGCAAGGGCTCAGACCTCAGCCGATCGATCGCAACATCGACGGTTGGTTTCTCGACCGCCTGTTCGGACGACGCTGACGTTGCTTCCCTCGCCCCGCGAAGCGGGGAGAGGGTGGCCCGAGCGCAGCGAGGGCCGGGTGAGGGGCAACGAGGTGAACCTCTCAGGCCGGCGGGTGGTGCCTGCTCTTGCCCCGCACCCGCCTCGCCGCCATAGCGCGTCGAAGACGCGCGTGAACGCGCTTATGGCGGCTCGGCACCCTCTCCCCGCTACGCGGGGCGAGGGTTGACGGCACACGGCGAGGGTTCCGCTACACCACATCGAGACACGCAGCATCCATACGCCGGCGCGGGGACGACAGTTGCAGTTCGTGTGCTACCCTCGACCGATCTCGCGGAGGGCAGCATGCGATTGAAGGACAAGGTGGCGATCGTCACTGGCGCCGCGCGCGGCATCGGGCTTGCGATCGCCCGGCGCTACGTCGCGGAGGGGGCGCGCGTCACCATCGCCGATATCGATGCCGCCGCAGGCGAAGCCGCCGCTCGCGCGCTTGGCAACGCCCGCTTCCTCGCTACCGACGTCGGCGACGCGAAGAGCGCCGAGAACGTCGTCGCAGAGACGTGCCGCGCGTTCGGCGATCTCGACATTCTCGTCAACAACGCCGGTATCATCCACGGCGCCGATTTCCTCGAATTAGCGGAAGCCGATTTCGACCGCGTGCTGCGGGTCAATCTCAAGGGCGCCTTTCTCGTCGGTCAAGCCGCCGCGCGGCGAATGGTGACGCTGGTCAAGGCCGGCAAACCGCCGGGCGCCATCATCAATATCAGTTCGATCAACGCCGTCGTCGCGATCGCCAACCACACGCCTTATTGCGTGTCGAAGGGCGGCATCGATCAGCTGACCAAGGTGATGGCGCTGGCGCTCGCGCCCTACGGCATCCGCGTCAATGCCATCGGTCCGGGCTCGATCATGACCGACATCCTCAAGGCGGTGGCGACCGACAAGGAGGCCAAGCGCCGGATATTGGCGCGCACGCCGCTCGGAAGGATCGGCGAGCCCGACGAGATCGCCTCCATCGCCATCTTCCTCGCTTCACAGGAAGCAAGCTATATGACCGGGGAAACCATCTATGCCGACGGCGGCCGGCTTGCGCTCAATTATACCGTGCCGGTTGAGGAGAACGCGCTGGAGTGAGGCCTCGTGTCCCGGATGCGGTGCAGCGCGAGCGCCAGCGAAGCGGTGCACCGCTGATCCGGGACCGCCACGGACCGTAACGATTCCGGGTCTGCAGCGCACCACTCGCTACGCTCGCGCTGCGCCGCGCCCGGGACACGAGGTTGAGAAAGCAGACGTCAATGGCCGCCAAGCGCCCGCCGGCTTTGGATCGCATCGACGTCAAGATTCTCGCGGCGCTGCAGCGCGACGGACGCTCGACCATCCAGAAACTGGCGCAGACGGTCGGGCTGTCGGCGCGCGCGTGTCTCGAACGGGTGCGGCGCCTGGAAGCCGCGGGCGTCATCGGCGGCTATCAGGCCGTGATCGAGCTCGGCCGGCTGTCGCGCCCGGTCAACGTCTTCGCCGAAATCGTTCTGGAGCGCCAAGCCAATCGGGGGCGCTTCGAGAAGCGGCTTGCGGCGATCGACGAGGTCGTCGAGTGCTGGGAGGTCAGCGGCACCGTCGATTATGTGGCGCGTTTCGTGTGCCCGGATCTCGCGGCCTACGAGGAACTCACCACCGCGTTGATCGACGATGAAACTCTTGGCGTCGCGCGCATCGTCAGCCACGTAGCGTTGCGCCCGGTGCGTCGCTTTAGCGGCTACCCCGCATCGCTCCTCGGACAACAGCTAATCAAAGCTAAGTAGCATCTGCGTTAGACCGTGTCCCGGATGCGGTGCAGCGCGTAGCGGTGCACCGCTGATCCGGGACCGCCACGGACCGGAACGGTCCACGCAAGTCGGGTTTACCCGACTTGCGCACATCTAAGCGCCGATCTCGGGTAAACCCGAGATCGGTCTCTGCAGCGCAGCGTCACGCTTCGCTTCACGCTGCGCTGCGCCCGGGACACGAGAGCAGGCTGCGCTGCGCGGGACACCGCCGTTTCCGCCGCGCCGAGCCGCGCTGGCCGCCGAATCGGCGGCGGGGTGCCTTCACTTCCGCCACACGAGCCGCAGCCGCGACATAAATGCAATGCGCAGTGCGGGCGGTGATTCGCCCGCAGCGATGCGGAGTCGTGCCATGAACGCGATCGATCTCGAGACTCGATACAGCGCGCATAACTACGCGCCGCTTCCCGTTGTGCTCACTCGCGGCCAAGGCGCGCATCTGTGGGACACGGCCGGACGGCGCTACGTCGATATGATGAGCGCCTATTCGGCGGCGAGTCATGGCCACGGTCATCCGCGCATCCTCGCCGCGCTGACGGCGCAGGCAAAGCGCCTCGCCGTACCCTCGCGCGCCTATTACAACGACCGTCTCGGCCCGTTCCTCGCCGAGCTGTGCCGGCTCACCGACCTCGACGCCGCGCTGCCGATGAACACCGGCGCCGAAGCGGTCGAGACCGCGATCAAGGCGGCGCGCCGCTGGGGCTATCGCGTCAAGGGCGTCGAGCCCGGCCGCGCGGAAATCATCGTCGCCGACGGGAATTTCCACGGGCGCACCACGACCGTCATCTCGTTTTCGACCGAGCCCGATTATCGTGACGGCTTTGGACCGTTCACGCCCGGCTTCCGTCCGGTGCCGTTCGGCGATATCGCCGCGGTCGAGCGCGCCATCACCCCCCAGACCGCTGCCGTCCTGCTCGAGCCGATCCAAGGCGAGGCCGGCGTCATCGTGCCGCCAGCGGGCTTCATCGCCCGCCTGCGCCGCATCTGCGATGCGCACGGCGTGCTGCTCATTCTCGACGAGGTGCAGTCCGGCCTCGGCCGCACCGGCGCCTGGTTCGCGTTCCAGCACGAAAGCATCCGCCCGGACGGCGTGATCCTGGGCAAGGCGCTGGGCGGCGGCGTGCTGCCGGTTTCCGCCTTCGTCGCGCGCCGCGAGGTCATGGACGTATTCACGCCGGGCTCCCACGGCTCGACCTTCGGCGGCAATGCGCTTGCGGCGGCCGTGGGGCTCGAGGCGCTTCAAGTGATCCGCGAGGAGGGACTGGTGGAGAGGAGCCGCGTGCTCGGCGCCCACATGCTCGAGCGGCTGCGCGCGATCGAGAGCGCGGCGCTCAAAGCCGTCCGCGGCCGCGGCCTGTGGGCCGGCGCGGAGATCGATCCCAACATCGCGAGCGCGCGCGAGGTCTGCGAGCGCCTGCTGGGCAAAGGCGTGCTGTCGAAGGAGACGCACCACACCGTCGTGCGGCTCGCGCCACCGCTCGTCATCGCGCGTGACGATCTCGACTGGGCGATCGACCGCTTCGAGGGAGTCCTGCACGAGCTCGACGGCACGCGCCGCCGGCGCGCGCGTGCGGCGTAACCGGCCCAGGGGAAGACGGGAGACGCAAATGACGCTACTTAACGGCTCGACCGCGCGGTTTCTGATGTGCCGGCCGGAGCACTTCGCGGTCGACTACACCATCAATCCGTGGATGGACCCGAAGCGCTGGGCTCGCGATGCCGACGCGCACGCCGCGGCGGAACGCGAATGGCAGGCGTTTTATCGCAAACTGCTCGAGCTGGGCGCAGCGGTCGAGTTGGTGCCGCCCGCCCCCGGCCTGCCCGATCTCGTCTTCACCGCGAATGCGGCGGTGGTGCTCGACGGCAAGGCGCTGCTGGCGCGCTTCCGCCATCCGGAGCGGCAGCGGGAGGAAGGACATTTCGAAACGGCGTTCCGATCGCTGCTGGCGCGCGGACTGATCGATTCCGTGCGCAAGCTCCCCAAGGACCTCGCGCTCGAGGGCGCCGGCGACTGCGTTTGGGACGCACGGCGCAAACTGTTCTGGATGGGTTATGGTCCTCGCTCGGATGCGAGCGCGGCGCATGCGGTCGAGGAGATGTTCGGGCAGGACGTCGTCGCGCTCGAACTCGCGGACCCGCGCTTCTATCACATGGACACCGCGCTTGCGCCGCTGCCCGGCGGCGAAGTCATGTATCTGCCGGGCGCCTTCACTGCGGCCGGAAAGGCTGCGATTCGCGAGTGGGTCGCGGCGGACGAGCGCATCGAGATCACCATCGAGGACGGCTGCCGCCTTGCCGCCAATGCCGTCGCGCTCGGTAACACGCTGATCATGTCTGGCTGCGGCCGGCGCCTGCGCGCGCAACTCGAAACGCGCGGCTACGCCGTCGTGACGACGCCACTATCCTCTTTTCTGCGCAGCGGCGGCTCCGCCTTCTGCCTTACGCTGCGCCTCGACCGCCAGTCGGTCCCGTTCTCGGCCGTTGCACCTGAGGCCGCAGTGGCCTGACCGGCAATTCGCGCGCAAATGTCCCCTGACAAGCGCGGCGAATTTGCTCTAAGCTTCCTCTCAACTTACGGCCTGAAGCCAAACGGGCCGCCAGCGGCAATCAAGGGCGGCGGTCGCACACCTCGGTTCCCAGCAGGAATCCTCTCCGGAGACGAATAAGGCGTTCGGCGCTCGGCGTTGCTCAACCCGAGCGCGCTTCTTTGACTCAAATCAATACATCGTCACGTCCTTCCAAGTAGGGTTCACCAGGATTTTCCGAGCGGGGCCGAAGTCACACAGATGTTCAATCCACCCGCTAGCTTACCGACTTTAGTTGCGTGAATCAGAGACGCGCCATGCCTGATAACGACCTGCAGAAGCTTTCCCCCGCTTATCGCCTGCCGGCATCGGACCCGGATTTCATCCTGAGCGATTCCATGCAGGGGGTTCGCTTTCTCCTGGAATTTGCCAAGGCCGACGAGCGGCTGCGGCTATGGGGCATCCGTACGACCATCGTGGTCTTGGGCAGCGCCCGCATCCGGGAGGCAAACGGCGACGCCCGTGGCGCGCCGGCGGCGGGTATGGCGCGCTGGTATGACGAATCGCGCCGCTTCGGCCGGATCGCGTCCGAGCGCGGAGGCGCGCTTGCTCCGATCGACGGCCAGCGCGACAACGTCATTGCGACGGGCGGCGGTCCCGGCATCATGGAGGCGGCGAACCGCGGCGCATCGGACGTCGGCGCGCCGTCCATCGGATTCAATATCCAGCTGCCGCGCGAGCAGGAGCCGAATCCCTATTCGACGCCCGAGCTGACCTTCCAATTCCACTCCTTCGCCATGCGCAAGATGCATCTGGCGATGCGCGCGGCAGGGGTGGTGGCCTTCCCCGGAGGTTTTGGCACGCTCGCCGAATTGTTCGAGGTCCTCACGCTGGTGCAGACGCGCAAGGGCCGGTCGATTCCCCTCGTTTGCGTCGATCGCAGCTATTGGACCCGAGTCATCAATTTCGACGTGCTCCTCAACGCCGGGGTGATCTCGCCCGCGGATTTTCAGCTGCTGCGGTTCGCCAAGGACGCGGAAAGCGCCTGGGAGGAACTGGCCGCCGCCAGCATCCGCGCTGCGACTGCCAGTCCCGCGACGCGCGCTCCCGATCATAGGATGTGAGCAGCGCCCCTCATGGGTGCGTCGAGCGGCGTCCCGCGCGCTGCGCAAGCGCGCGCGTCGCCGGGCTGTCCTGGTACCACCTACGCCGGCGCACCACGCCAGTTCTATATTTGTTCGTCTTGAAATTGCTCAGCTTTCAACCAATTCCGATCCGACGCTGCAAGCTGCACGAGCGTGCGAGGGGGAGTTCTTGGAAAGAGCCTCGCTAAGCCTCGCACATGGAGCGCGTGCTAGCTCGCAGTCGTTGTCCGATGTCCTAGGGGAATTGCCATGACCGTCGTCGATGAGACCCGCCACGAAAGCCGAGCTTTCGATGCCGATGTTGCCAGGCTGCTGCACCTGATCGTGCACTCCGTCTATTCCGACAAAGACGTCTTCCTGCGCGAACTGATTTCGAACGCAGCCGACGCCTGCGAAAAGCTTCGCTATGAAGCCATCGCGCATCCCGAGCTGCTGGGAGACGACCCGGCCCTGCGCATCACGCTGCTGATCGACGCCGAGAACAAATGCCTCACGGTGGAAGACAACGGCATCGGCATGAGCCGCGAGGAGATGGTGCAGGGGCTCGGAACCATTGCCCATTCCGGAACCAAGGCGTTCATGGATCGCTTCGAAGCTGCGCAGGGCGCCGAAGGCGCAACCTTGATCGGCCAGTTCGGGGTGGGCTTCTATTCGGCGTTCATGGTGGCCGATCGTGTCGACGTGTTCTCCCGCCGCGCCGGCAGCGAGGAAGTCTGGCAATGGTCGTCCGACGGCAAGGGCACGTTTTCGGTATCGCCGGCGGCGGCCGACGGCGCTCCGCGCCGCGGCACCCGCGTCGTCGTCCAGCTGACCGAGGATGCCAAGTCTTACCTTGAACGCTTCAGGCTCGAGCGGATGGTAAGGGCACAGTCGGGGCACGTGCCGGTGCCCATCTCCATTGTCGACAAGCCGGGTGAAACCCCGTTGCAACTCGTCGACGGCGCGGCGCTTTGGGCCAAGCCCAAATCCGAGATTTCGAGTGCGGATTACACCGACTTCTACCGCAGCCTCGCCGGCCAGTTCGACGAGCCCGACCTGACGCTCCATTTCCGCGCCGAGGGCCGGCAGGAATACACCGTGCTTGCGTTCATTCCGGGGTCGCGACCGTTCGATCTCTTCGACCTCGATCGCAAGGACCGCATCAAGCTTTACGTCAAGCGGGTCTTCATCACGGACGAGGCAGAGATCTTGCCGCGCTATCTGCGTTTTGTTCGCGGGCTGGTCGACTCGGCCGACCTGCCGCTCAATCTGTCGCGCGAGATGATCCAGGAAAGCCCTATCCTGATCGCGATCAGGAAAGGCGTGACAAGCCGCACCTTCGGCGAGCTCGAGAAGCTCGCAGACAAAGAGGCGGCGGCCTATGCCAAGATCTGGGACAATTTCGGCGCCGTGCTGAAGGAAGGACTCTATAGCGATGTCGAGCGCCGCGACACGCTTCTCTCACTGTGCCGCTTCAAGACGACGGCCTCGGCCGGCGCATGGCGAAACCTCAAGGAATACATCGCTGCGCTCAAGGAGAATCAGACCGCGATCTACTATCTGACAGGTGACGACATCGCTCGCCTCGAAACCTCGCCGCATCTGGAAGGCTTCCGCGCCCGCGGCGTCGAGGTTCTTCTGCTGGCGGACCCGATCGACAGCTTCTGGGTCACTGCCGGCCCTTCTTTCGAAGGCAAGCCCTTCAAGTCGGTAACGCAAGGTGCGGCCGATCTGGCGCTGATCCCGCGCGTCGATGAGAAGGGTGAATCCTCATCCGAGACGGCCCAGGCCGTCACGAACTTCATCGCTTTCGTCAGGGACACGCTGGGCGAGGCTATCTCGGACGTGCGCGCGTCGGATCGATTGACCGATAGCGCAGTCTGTTTGATCGCGCCTGAAACCGGCCTCGACCGCCAATTGGAGAAGCTACTCGCCGGCACGGGACGGCTGAAGACCGCCGCGAAGCCGATCTTGGAGATCAACCCGCGCCACGACGTTATCCTGGCACTCGCGTCATTGGGCAATGACGATCTCGCCTTCAAGCAGGATGCCGCGCACCTGCTATTCGATGAGGCGCGCGTGCTCGACGGCGAGCGCCCCGCGGATGCACGGACGTTCTGCGAGCGGTTGGGTCGACTCCTGACCCGCAGCCTCGGCAAGCA